>OLNU01000941.1_pt1 | contig 24242 bp, 20 predicted proteins | sample 1672241 | NCBI WGS metagenome assembly OLNU01 (sample SAMEA3136663, study PRJEB25190) | human gut metagenome | biome: human gut; feature: human-associated habitat; material: faeces | place: Austria | collected 2013 | reverse complement strand
ACTGCGGAGCGCGACGAGCTGCTTTGAGACCGTATTTCTTACGCTCTTTCATACGAGGATCACGAGTAAGGAATCCAGCTGCTTTAAGAACTGGTCTGTACTCTTTGTCTGCCTCAAGGAGTGCTCTGGAGATACCATGTCTGATAGCACCAGCCTGTCCTGTGTATCCGCCACCGTGTACGTTTACAAGAACGTCAAATTTTCCTTCTGTCTCGGTAGCAGCCAGTGGCTGACGAACGATAACTTTAAGTGTGTCTAATCCAAAATACTCATCAATGTCTCTTTTATTGATAGTGATTTTACCAGTACCTGGGGTAAGGTAAACTCTTGCTACTGATTTTTTTCTTCTTCCTGTTCCGTAGAATTTTGCGCTAGCCAATGTTTTCTACCTCCTAATTAAAATGTTAAAACTTCCGGTTTCTGAGCCGCATGTTTGTGTTCAGGTCCGGCATAAACGAAAAGTTTTGTATACATTTCTCTTCCTAATGGTCCTTTTGGAAGCATACCTTTAACTGCCAGCTCAACAACTTTCTCAGGTTTCTTAGCCATCATCTCTTTTAATGTAGTCTCTTTCATTCCACCTACATAATCAGAGTGATTGTAGTAGATCTTCTGATCCATTTTCTTTCCTGTAACTTTGATCTTATCAGCGTTAACAACGATTACATAATCACCTGTGTCAACGTGTGGTGTAAACTGAGGTTTGTTCTTTCCTCTTAAAACGCTTGCTACGCCAGAAGCCAGACGGCCAAGGGTGCAGCCTTCAGCGTCAACTACATACCATTTTCTCTCGATTTTATCTGGATTAGCCATATAAGTCTGCATGGTTTTACCTCCTGTTATTTATCAACGATTGTTTGTATAAATGCGAATTCTCGCATATGTTAGTAATATGGAAACGATGGTGCAATTACTGCGGAAATGTCCGAAACCGCTGATAAATACCGTCGCCGGGGCTATTGGCTAAAGTATCTCGCACTACGTCACATTGAGTTATTATATTATAAGCCTCCGTTTCTGTCAACCACTTTTTCCCCATATTTCCATCTTTTTTTCAAAAAGTTTTCCACATTCTTCCTGGATTGCTGATCAGCTTTTCCACAAAGCCCGCTTGCTGCATCCACCTTATACACGCCCATCCACAACAGGTGTCTTTTGGAACAACAATTTATACACACTTTAATCAGGCATTTTATAAATTTTCTCTGTCAAGCGTTTTTTATAAATTTTCTCTGGTATTTTTCTCCGCAATGTGCTACATTAAAAAGAATGTATTCACAGGATACACAGTAACTATTTTATTTTTTCAGATAACTATTCAGCAAATACTATTCCGCGAGGCATTTTCACTATGAAAGCCCCAGGAGACAACTGTGAAAGTGCCGCAGGAGGGTTCGCCTTTCTGTGCATCACAAAGCGCGTAACTGTAAGAGAACTGAACAGTTACTTTTATTTGAGGTGAAGTTTTCATGATAACATTTTTATCCCATTTTTTCATCAAAGATTACAAAGACTACAACTCCCCCCAGGTTCGCCAGTCTTATGGCATGCTCTGCGGAGCTGTGGGAATTGCCTTGAACATTTTTCTTTTTATAGGAAAATGGCTTGCCGGAATCCTAAGCGGCTCTATTGCCATCACGGCGGATGCCTTCAACAACTTATCGGATGCAGGCTCCTCTGTGATCACTCTGGTGGGCTTCAAGCTCTCCGGACAAAAACCGGATACAGAGCATCCCTTTGGACATGGACGCATGGAATATATCTCCGGACTTCTTGTCTCAGTTGCGATTCTGATCATGGGCTTCGAGCTGATCCGCTCTTCCATTGACAAGATCCGCACCCCGGAGCCCATTGAATGCAGCCCGGTTATTATTGCTATCCTTATTGCATCTATTCTGGTAAAAATATATATGTACTACTATAACCGCACTATCGGTCACAAAATCGACAGTACTGCCATGCAGGCTACAGCCGGAGACAGTTTAAGTGACACAGTTTCCACCAGCCTGGTTCTTCTGGCAACCATCATCAGCCAGCTTACCGGACTGGTGCTGGACGGATGGTTCGGTGTCCTGGTGGGCATTTTTATCTTCTATACCGGAACCACTACAATGAAGGATACCATTGATCCCCTTCTCGGACAAGCCCCGGAGAAAAATTTAGTAGAGGAAATCGAAGAGATCGTTCTTGCCCATCCCCTTGTCCACGGCATGCATGACCTGATTGTCCATGACTACGGTCCAGGCAGACTGATTCTTTCCCTCCACGCTGAGGTTCCCGCCCACGGAGATCTGCTGATCATCCACGATGAGATTGACAACATTGAGCATGAGCTTCAGGACAAACTGAATTGTTCTGCCACCATCCACATTGATCCCATTGTCACAGACAACAAGGAGGTCAATGAAATGCGCAGCCAGATTGAAGAAATCACTCGCAATCTGGACCGCCGTCTTTCTATTCACGATTTTCGCATAGTAGAAGGTCCTACCCACACAAACCTGATCTTCGACGTAGCGGTTCCTTTCGAATGCAAACTCACCAACGTGGAGATCACCAATCTCCTCAAAGAACGCATCCGCAATATGGACGATGGCAACTATTGTGCCGTGATCCAAATCGACAGAGTTTATTCATAAAAAATTCTTTTCCCATACAAAAAGACTGGTTCTCCATGCAGCTGCATAAAGAACCAGTCTTTTTGTTATTTCGTTCGCACTGTGTCCGCTTTGAAGCACCTTTCCTTATCGAATATTCAAATAGACATCCTCTCTCGTATGAAATCCCCCGTCAATGATCACCTTATCCATATTTTCCGCCGTCACCGCGATTGGATCGATTTTATAATAAGGAATGTCATATGTCCCGTCATTGAAGGTTTCTACTGCCTTGTATTCCCCTTCTCCGGAAGTAATATCCTCTCCTTTGCCAAGCGCCACTGCGAACTCGGCCGCCGTATTCGCTTCCTGTTCAATAGGCTTATAGACAGTCATTTCCTGTGTACCTTCCACAATCCTCTGACAAGCTGCCAGATCCGCATCCTGGGCCACCACAGCAACCTTCCCTGCCAGCCGGTTCTCCGACAATACCTTCACTGCCTGACTTGCCAGATCATCATTTCCGCACATCACCCCTACAATATCTTTTGTAACATCCAACCCCTGAGTCACATAATTTCCGGCCAGCTCTGCCATCCAGTTATCACAATATCCCGTATAAACCACATTCAGATTACTGCCTTCAATGGCTTTATTGAACCCCCTCACAACTTCATCCACATTTCTGTCTGTAGGAGATCCATTGATGGCAAAAATATTTCCTCCCTCCGGACAAGCCTGGATCAGCGCCTCTCCCATAAGGGTTCCAACCTTTTCATTATCAATGGTAATATACAGATCTGCATTAACATTTTCCACAATGCGGTCATAGCAGATTATATAAATCCCCATTTCCCGGGCTTCCTTCAGCACATCATACAGCGCATTTCCATCAATAGGGATCACCACGATCACATCCATCTTTTTCTTAATAAAATACTCTATCTGGGAAATCTGCTCTTCCACAACACCTCCGGCTACCTGCACATTCACTTCTGCCCCAAGGCTCTGGGCAGTAGAAACAAACATATCCCGGTCCCGCAGCCATCTCTCAATTACAAAAGAGTCAAAGCTAAGCCCGATCTGCAGCTTATCTTCCTCTTTTGCTTCTTCCTTCTGCGGCTCCTGAGGCCTACTTCCGCAACCTGCTGCCAATGCAGCTGCCAGGAGCAAAGCCAACGACAAGATCAGCCAACGACACTTTCTCATTTTCCATACCTCGCTTTATACTCACTTGGAGTCATATCCATCTGCTTCTTAAAAATCCTGCTGAAATAATTTGGATCCGAATAGCCGCTCTGGATTCCCGCTTCCTTTACGCTCACATTTGCATCCACCAGAAGCTCTTTGGCTTTATCGATCCGGACTCTGGTCAGATACTCAATAAAATTCTCTCCAGTCTCCTCCTTAAAAATCTTGCTGAAATAATAAGGACTGATATTTACCTGGCTGGACACATCATCCAGAGAAATATCCCTGCTGTAATTTTCCTGAATATAAAGCATGGCCTTCTTTACCGCGGAATTAGACTGATCTTCCTTCTGATCCCGGATTGCCCGGCATACATTTACCATCTTTTCCTGGAACCATTTACGAAGATCCTCATAGGTAGAAAGCGACATGGCAGTATCCAAATAGTCCCTGCGGTAACTAAATCCATAATTGATCGCGCCGCTGTCAAAAGCAATCTTCTCTCCCCAGATAATAAACTCCAGTATTTTCAGGCGGATATTATTCATATCCTGTGAATAATGCTCCACCATCCAGTCACAGAAGAAGTTCACCTCCTGGAGCATCCCCTCCTCATTTCCCTCCTCAAGGCAGCGGAACATTCGCTTCTCATCATTGCCTGGAAAAGCCTCGTCATAGACGCCATTCTGGGAAAGATCCTCTATATGGATTACCCTGCCCAGGCTTCCGTTTAATGCCCGGAGTGCTTCGCGGTAAGATCTCTCAAGCTCTTCCATTTCCCATACTCTTCCAATTCCCACACGGAATTTTGCATCCAGTCTGCCCTCCAATCTTGCCACCAGCTCTCTTGCCTTTTCCACCAGATCAATACGGTCTTCATAAGGATTCTGGAAAATTTCACAAGGCACTACCACAGGGATACGGTTGGACATAATATTTCCAACCACACAGGGAAAAGCAGACTTCACCACATCCCGGAATTCCGGATAAAAGCTTTGCGCCTTCACATTCATTCCAACCGGGCTTACCAGTCTTCCATTTTCATAGCTTTGTCCAAACTGCACCACCATAACATAACCCTGGCCATATTCAATATCCAGAAGCTGCTGGTAATAACCTGCTGCTGCCATCTCCTTCTGGAAAAGAAGAGAATTCACATAACCAGATTCCACAACCGGGATAACTGTCTCTAGCTTTTCCTGGATTTTCAACAGATTACTTCTCTGATCACGAACCTTATCCACCTTTGCTGTCGCTTCTTCCACCACAGAAATAATCTTACTTTTCGAAATCGGTTTCGTAAGATACTGTTCCACACCAAGATTGATGGCTTCTTTGGCGTAATCAAATTTGTCATATGCAGAAACTACATAAAACAAGGCGGAATTGTTGAACTTCCGGATTTCCCGCATAGCCTGGATTCCATTAATTCCAGGCATGTGAATATCCATAAACACAATATCCGGGTGAAAGGTCTCCGCCTTCTCGATTACCGCCCTTCCTGTTTTCGCAGTTTCCACACTGCATTTATCTCCGAATTCAGCCAGAATCACTCCTTTAAAAGCCTCCAGCATAAGTCCTTCATCATCTGCTATCAGAATACGGTACATTTTTTTGCTCCCCTTTATTCAGCCTCTGTCACTGCTCATTGCAGCATACTCCATGCTATCACTTTTTACTCATTCACTGGTACCTTCAACCTCCACCGGTAAGGTGATATGCACACTGGTTCCAAGTCCAAGGCCCTCACTTTCTATGGTAAGAAGATCTTTTTGTTTATAATACAATTCCAATCTGTCAATTACATTTCCTACTGCTATGCCTGTAGAATAACGGTCCTCTCCATTATTTCGTGCTTTCCCTGCCATAACGGATTGAATCATCTCCTGTGTCATTCCGGCGCCATTATCACTGACTATGATTTCCAGGTCATCCCCATCCTTGTGAATGGACATTCTGATTTTCCCAGTTTCCATACAGTCGTGAATTCCATGCTGCACGGCATTTTCCACCAGAGGCTGCAAAATCATGCTTGGAATCCTGAAATTCCCGATTCCCTCATCCACATCTTTTTCATAATTGATATCTCCGGCAAATCGGACATTTAAAATATAAATATAATTGTCAACTGCATCCACCTCTTCCCAGAGAAGAGCATCATCCTCCATTTTCCGCACATTATATCGGAAAAAGTCTGCCATCTTTTCCAGAAAAACGCCAGTACGCTCTGCATCCTCCAGCATGGCAAGCTGGGCCCCGGCATTCAGACAGTTAAACAGGAAATGAGGATTGATCTGAGCCTGAAGATATTTCAGCTGTGCTTCTTTCAGATGGGTCTCCATAAGAAGCTCCCTCTCCTTCATCTGTGCCTGCTTCTCTATACTCTCACGCTGTTGTTTAATATGAATGCGTATGCTGTCCAGCATCTGATTAAAGCTCCGGGTTACCACGCCAACCTCATCCTCGCAGACAACAGGCAGAATTGGCACATTCAGATTTCCCATGGCAACCTCATGCGCAGTACTGGAAAGCTGGGTCAGCGGCCGGATCATGGATTGCACAAACAGAATGATAATGGCCACACCTACTGCCGCCACAATGAAAATAACCACCAGCGCCAGCCGATACAGTACATCCATAGAAGAAAGCAGGAGCTGGTAATTGGAGGAATTCATCCGGAAGCGCAGATTATTCAGCTTGTAAATATAAGAATTGATATATTCATAAAGCTGCAGCTCTTTTTCATAAGAAGCCTTGTACTTCTCAATATTTCTGCCTCGCTTGGCCTGAACAGTCTCGCTGGTCTGATTCAGATAGCTTTCTGACATTCTGCGTATATTTTTTTCCAGCATTTTTACTTCATTATCCACATTCCGGTCATTCAGCTTATCCAGAAGCTCCCGGTAATCCTGCTCATAGCGATAGTAATTTTCCAGAGCCTTGGTTCCCTTTATATTCAGATATTCGTAAACCGTTCCTTCCAGCTTGTTTAAGGTGTCCGAGAGATCATTAATCGCTGCATTGCTGGAAAAAACAGCATCAATCCGGTCTACACCGGTATGGATCTGTTCAAAGATAAAAAAATTGATGCATACTACAAATACCATGACAAGGGCCATAACAAAGCTTAATCTTGTCTGTATGGAATTCTGGACGGAAAGGCTTTCTTTTCTCTTTCTCACTTAATTCCCCTCCGTTCTGTAAGTCCCAACATTGCTTCTGGTGATCACATGCTGACCCACACTGTAATAGTTGCTGGTATGTCCCAAGGAGGAAAACTCTTCCAGGGCATTCACGCTGTATCTTCCGATTTCATCCATATCCAGAGCGATAGCCGAAGAAATAATCCCTTTGCTGATACCATCCAGAATTACATCGGAATAATAAAAACCAACTACATCCACATTTCCAACCTGGTTATAGTCAACCAGAGCCTGGTAAACGCACTCTGTCACAACCTCGTCCATGCACACCAGCACATCTGGCAGGTTCTCCTCGCTTACAAAAATATCCCGGACAAATTCCTCTGTATCAAAGCCAGAGCTGCTGTCAATGTTGTATTCTGAAATCGTTACGGTCTGATAATCCTTCTTTTTTTCCTCCAGTTCTTTTTTAATCTGGTAATAGATCAGATTGGTCTCCTGTGTCTTGGACTGGGAATTTGACAAAAGAAGGACCTGCGTATTCTCATGCTCCTTTAAAAGTCCAAGGATCTGTTCCGTGTAAGCATTTCCCAGCTGATAACTATTCAGTCCAACAAAGCTGATTCTGGCACTGGAGGAATCATCTGTCAGCACCGTAACTACTGGAATATCCGCATCTGAGGCCTCCTGGATCAGTTCCTGCTCTTCATCGCTTCCATCAGCTTCCAGAATGATCCCGTCCACCTGGGAGGCAATTCCAATACGCAGATAATCCGCCTGACTATAATTGGAATCGTGCCCGGGCTCGATCAATTCCAGATAAGCATCTGCATCCTTTGCCGCCTGGCTGGCGCTTTCATAGATAGAATCCCACATCAGGGTATTTTCCTCTCCTGATATCATCAGATAATGTTTTGCGTAGCTGGATGCCCCCTCTCCTTCACCAAGATCCACCTGATCCAGTTTTTTCTGGAAATAAATCCAGATTCCAGAGAGAAATAACATACAGCCTACTATAATAAAAAAAACAGTCAATGTGGATTTTTTCATAATTAATAAGTTCCTTTATTGCCCGCGCTTTTGCCTGTAGGCAAACCGCCATTTTATTATAAAATAAATATGCTTTCAAACATCTACAGTTTACCATATTTGCATGCTATATGCAAAAGAAGCCATTGCATTTCTGCAACAGCTCCTTTCTGATTACTGTTTACTGCACTCTCAGCAGTTTTTTGGCAATTATTTAGTTGGATTTTCTGTTAGAGATAACATCAAATACAACTGCGATCAGAAGTACGGCACCTTTTACAACATACTGCCAGGAATCACCGATACCCATGATTGACATACCCATGTTGATAACACCAAGGAGAAGAGCACCGATTACAACACCACCTACAGTACCACTTCCACCGTATGCAGAAGCACCACCGATGAAACAGGAACCGATTGCATCCATCTCGAAGGATGTACCTGTACTACCATTTACAGAACCTACACGTGCTGCGCAGAGAAGACCTGCAAGGCCAGCAAGTAAGCCCATGTTTGTATATGCAATGAAATAAACCTTATTTGTATCGATACCGGAAAGCTGTGTTGCTTTCTCGTTACCGCCGATTGCGTAGAAGTAACGTCCAAACGCTGTCTTGGATGTGATGAAGTTGTAGATCATGCAGATTGCAACTACCCATACAAGCATTACGGAAATACCTTTATACTGATATAATTTGTAGCAATACCACAGAATAACAACTGCAATCACGGCTGCTCTGCTGTAATCAGAAGCTGCTGTATTCTGGCGATAACCTTTTTTCGCTTTGTTTGCTCTGGAACGCATGGTAGAGAAAATAATATAGCATGCGATCAGAACACCAACGATCAGTGCAGAATATTTCTTTCCATCATCAAGTCCCGGAATGTTAATGTAGGATGTAAATACATTCAGGAAAGATTTGTTCTGGATAGATACTGTCTTATTATCCAGTACCAGACGTCCAAATCCACGGAAAATGAACATGCCGGCAAGTGTTGTGATAAATGGAGGAATTCTCTTATAACCAATCCAGTAGCCCTGCCATACACCAACCAGAAGGCCGATTACCAGGCAAAGGAGAATGGTGATAAATGGATTGAAGCCCTTGCTGCCGATCAGGACAGCTGCAACACCACCAACGAAGCAGATAACAGATCCAACAGAAAGATCGATGTTACCACCAGTTAAGATACAGAGTAACATACCACATGCAAGAACCAGTACGTATCCGTTCTGGAGCATAAGGTTTGACATGTTCTGTGCGAAAAGAAGTCGTCCATCAGTCAGAGCACAGAACAGGATAAATACGATTACAAGTGCAATAACCATCGTATATTTTCTTAAAAAATCCTTGATTTTGGAATTCATAGTGTTTTCCCCTTTCATTATTTCTTCTGATTCTGCATGATATGTGCCATGATGCCTTCCTGGGTTGCTTCTTTCGCATCCAGCTCACCGGCCATCTTGCCTTCATTCATAATGTAAACCCGGTCGCACATACCAAGGATTTCAGGCATTTCAGAGGAAATCATGATTACAGATTTTCCCTGTTCCACCATCTGATTGATCAGACAGTAAATATCATATTTTGCACCTACGTCGATACCACGGGTAGGTTCGTCCAGAATCAAAATATCCGGTTCTGTAAACATCCACTTTCCAAGAAGGGCTTTCTGCTGGTTACCACCAGACAGGTTACCAATACGCTGTTCATTGGAAGGTGTTTTCGTTCCCATTTCTTTTGTCATCTGCTCCGCCAGCTGTACCTCAAGGTCCGTGTTGATAATTCCATTATCACAGACTTTGTTCAGACGGGCAAGAGTTGTATTGAAACGAATGGACTCATCAAGGATCAGTCCGTTTGTCTTACGGTCCTCAGTTACATATGCAAGACCATGCTGGATGGCTGCACGAGGATCTTTCAAATCTACTTTTTCACCCTTTATGTACAATTCTCCGGAAATTGCACTTCCATAGCTCTTACCGAAGATGGACATTGCCAGCTCTGTACGGCCTGCACCCTGCAGTCCTGAGAAACCAACAACCTCACCTTTATGTACTTTAAAGGAAATATTGTCGTCTACTATTTTTTCCGGATACAGAGGATGATGAACCGTCCAGTTCTTTACCTCCAGCATCACTTCTTTACTTACATTGTGCTCACGTTTCGGATAACGATCTTCCATAGGACGTCCAACCATTCCTTTGATGATCCTGTCCTCGCTTAAGTCATCCACGCCTTTTGTAAGTGTCTCGATTGTGCTTCCGTCTCGAAGAATGGTACAACGGTCTGCACAGTAAATGATCTCATTCAGTTTGTGTGTGATAATAATAGATGTCAGTCCCTGTTTCTTAAATTCCATAAGCAGGTCCAGAAGCATCTTTGCATCTTCATCATTCAGGGATGAAGTCGGCTCATCCAGGATGAGCAGTTTAACATCTTTTGAAAAAGCTTTCGCAATTTCTACCAGCTGCTGTTTGCCGGTTCCGATATCTTTGATCAGGGTCTGGGCAGATTCATGAAGACCTACCTGAGCCATATGTTTCTCAGCCTCGCTGTATGTTTTATCCCAGTCGATGGCTCCTCTTTTATTTTTGATCTCGTTTCCGAGAAACATGTTTTCACCGATGGAAAGCAGTGGGATCAATGCAAGCTCCTGGTGAATAATAACGATACCTTTTGCCTCGCTGTCATTAAGCTTTTTAAACTTACACTCTTCACCCTCGTAGGTAACCGTTCCAGTATAGCTGCCGTATGGATACTGACCACTTAATACGTTCATCAATGTGGACTTTCCCGCACCGTTCTCACCGATCAGCGCATGAATCTCGCCACGCTGAACTTCAAGGTTAACGTTATCCAAAGCTTTGACACCGGGGAATTCCTTCGTAATGTGTTCCATTACTAAAATATTGTCAGCCAAAATGGCGCCCCCTTTCCCATAAAACAGGCGGGGCTTTTCACCCCGCCCACATTTAAACCTTTATTTTTGATTTGTATGACGTTTTCGTTCAGCCTTCATTAGTTTGCCGGATGAAGATATCCGTCATCATCCATTGTGTAGTATCCTGGGTCAACCAGTGCTTCCTGAAGGTTGTCTTTTGTTACAACTGTAGGAACCAGAAGGAAGGATGGGCATTTGTTGCCTTCAGATGTCTCATAGGACTCTGTATCATATGCACACTCGAAATCCCAACCAGATTTTTCAATCAGGGACTCATCAACTGTATCACCAGCCAGCATTGCTTTTGCAAGGTCAAGTGTTACGACTGCTTCATTAGCAACTGCTTTGTAAACGGTCATGGACTGTTTTCCGTCAACGATGTTTGCAAGGTTTGCTTCATCACCATCCTGTCCTGTGATCAGAACTGTGTTATCACCAGCATAGTCAGACTCGATTGCCTGTGTTACACCAAGTGCTGTGGAGTCGTTGGAGCAAAGAGCTACATCAAGCTGTGTTCCGTCTGCATAGTAGGATGCCAGAATATTCTGCATTCTTTCAAGTGCTGTCTGGGTATCCCATGCAGGTGTTGCAACAGAATCAAAATCAGTCTGTCCGGAAACTACATTTAAGGTTCCTGCATCAATGTATGGTTTTAATACATCAAATGCTCCATTGAAGAAGTATCCGGCATTGTTATCAGCAGGATCACCAGCTGTAAACTCGATATTGTATGTCTTGTCTCCAGCATTGTCCAGATCCAGAGAATCTACTACGTACTGTCCCTGAAGGGTACCTACTGTGTAGTTATCAAAAGAAATATAATAGGAAACAGCGTCGGACTTGATCAGACGGTCATAGGAAATAACTGGGATTCCTGCATCTGCTGCTTCATCCATAACTGTATTAAGAGCCTCGCCATCGATAGCTGCTACAACTAACAGGTTAACTCCGTCGGAAATCAGGTTCTGGATATCGTTTACCTGACGGTCTGTCTCGTTGTCAGAGTATGTAAGCTCTACTTCGTATCCAGCATCTTCGAACTGTTTCTGCAGATAGGAACCATCACGATTCCAACGCTCCAGAGACTGTGTAGGCATTGAAATACCGATCTTTCCGCCAGCTGCTCCGTCTTCTGCTATTACCGGAACTGCAAGTGAACCAACTGCCATTGCTGCTACCATTGCCATTGCTACTTTTCTCTTCATGAAAAAACCTCCCGTATCATTTTTATTTGCTATGTTCTATAGCTTTTTGATGGGATTATAATATCATATCGATGCTCTGTGTAAAATGGACTAATTTTGGATTGCTCTTTCATTTTTTGTGTTATGATATGCACAAAATTGTGCTGGGGTGGACATTTTTGTTATGGAATAGTGCTAGATTGTAATTATGTGCTATTGACATTTTTAATATGTGAAGTGATATGCCAAAAAGAAGTATTGGAAAGGTGCATCTCGAAAATTTGCTATTTAATATGTTGAAAGTTGTCCAAATGCGTCCCTCCTGAAGAACTTTTCAACACATTAAATAGCAACGTTACTCATTAATCAAAGAACTGTATCCCCATCAGGGTGAGTCCCTGCGCCGGTGCGGTAGGACCAGCAGCAGAACGGTCTTTGGCATCCAGGATTTTCTGCATGCGCTCCGGTGGATACTGTCCATTTCCGATTTCAATCAAGGTGCCGGAAATAATGCGGACCATATTATAGAGAAAACCAGTTCCCGAAACGCGAATCGTAACTATGTCACCATCACGGAAAACTTCAATTCCGGTAACCGTACGGATAGTTGTTTTCACCTGGGCTCCGGAGCCGCAGAAACTGGCAAAATCATGCCTTCCGATCAGGTAGGATGTTGCCTCTCTCATTTTGTCCACATCTAATTTGTAATGATAGAAATAGGAATAAAGCCGCTCTGTTGGTACCGGAAATTTGCGGTTCAGAATGCGATATTCATATGTTTTCTCACTGTCACAGTATCTTGGATGGAAGTCCGGTTCCACTTCTTCGGACATCTGAATCCGGATATCCTCCGGCAGACGCTGGTTCAGAGCATAAGAAATCTTCTCTCCCGGGATACGGGTGTTGGTGTCAAATACCGCTACGTTTCCAAGGGCGTGTACGCCTGCATCTGTACGACTGGCACCAATCGTTTCAATCTTTTCTCCCAGAAGCTCAGAAAGTGTATCATTCAACACTCCCTGTACTGTAATTCCATTGGGCTGTGTCTGCCAGCCACAATAATTCGTTCCATCATATGCTACAACAAGTCCAATTCGTTTCATCATCTTTCTCCTTGTGAAAATTCCCTCATCTGCATCCGTAGTCTATTTTAAGACTCTGAATACAGATGAGGGAACTATAACTTTTTAAATGGATGTTCAGTCGATTTAAATTCCAGCTGCCCTAAATCCAATTGCAACAGCCAGATACGCTGCCAAAATCACATATGCCATATGATCTCTTTTTTTATAACAAAGCGGTTTCATCTGGGTACGGTTATCGCCGCCATGATAGCATCTTGCTTCCATGGCCATGGCCAGATCATTTGCCCGTCGGAATGCGGAAATAAACAGCGGCACCAGAAGGGGAACCATGTTCTTCGCCTTCTGGATCAGATTCCCATTCTCGAAATCAGCTCCGCGGGCAATCTGCGCTTTCATGATCTTATCCGTTTCTTCCAGAAGAATAGGGATAAAACGTAGGGCGATCGACATCATCATAGCAATATCATGTACTGGTACATGGAGCTTATTCAACGGGCGGAGCAGACGCTCCAGGCCATCAGTCAGCTGGTTAGGTGTCGTCGTCAGTGTCATAATGGAAGAACCGATCACCAGATAAACCAGTCGGATCGCCATAGTACCTGCCAACACCAGACCTTCCTTTGTTACCTTAATAAATCCCAGCTTCCATACCACCTCACCAGGGGTAAGAATCATATTAAAAAATATGGTGATCAGAAGCAGCATGAAAATAGTCTTCAGACCTTTAAAAATAAACTTCACCGGAACCTTGGACAACAGGATCATTCCTGCAAGAAATATAGTAGCCACTGCATATCCTGCGAAGGTGTGAAACAAAAATACAGATACAATAAATCCAATGGTTCCTACCAGTTTGGTTCTTGGATCCAGCTTGTGAATCACGGAATCTGCCGGATAATACTGTCCGATCGTAATATCTCTGATCATTCGCTTCTGCCTCCCTTCTTAAGAAGTGAAGGCTTCTGCTTCTTTAAAGCTTCCAGAATCGTATCTCTGGCTTCCTCCACAGTGGTAGCTGTGGTATCCACATTCAGGCCATTTTCGGAAAGCGCATGCATGATATAGGTGATCTGCGGTGCCGCAAGTCCCATTCCTTCCAGTTCCTTATAATGGGAAAATACATTCTTCGGTGTATCGTCAAATACCATTTCCCCATGATTCATAACGATCAGGCGTTCCACATATTTGGCAATGTCCTCCATGCTATGAGAAACCAGGATAATGGTAATTCCTCTCATCTTATGAAGAGCCGCAATCTGATCCAGAATGTCATCTCTTCCCTGTGGATCGAGCCCTGCAGTAGGCTCATCCAGGATCAGGATTTTCGGGTTCATTGCCAGAACACCTGCAATGGCAACCCGTTTCTTCTGGCCTCCTGAAAGCTCGAAAGGAGACTTGGTAAAATTCTCTTCCTTCACACCTACATGGGCAAGGGCCTTTTTTGCCTCTTCCTCAGCCTGCTCCCTGGAAAGTCCCTGATTCATAGGGCCAAAGCAAACATCTGCCAGAACTGTATTCTCAAACAGCTGATGCTCCGGGTACTGGAATACCAGCCCCACCTCACTTCGAAGAGCCCGGCGGTTATAATTCTCCGCCCACACGTCTTCTCCATTATAAAGGATCTGACCGCTTGTAGGCTGGATCAAAGCATTAAAATGCTGGATCAAGGTTGATTTTCCGCTTCCAGTATGACCAATCACACCAATGAACTGTCCATCCGGAATTACAAGATTTATATCTTTCAGGGCGTGGCTTTCATAAGCAGTACCCTGACTGTAAGTATAGGTCACGTTCTTAAGCTCTATCGACATAATGCACCCACCAATTCCTCTTTCGTCAGTATTCCTTCCGGAATGTCCACGCCAGCCTTGTGAAGCTCATGGGCGAGCAATGTCACCTGGGGTACATCCAGCCGGTATTTCTTCAGTGTCTCTACCTGGGAAAAAATTTCTCTTGGAGTTCCCTGCATTACCACATTTCCACCATCCATCACATAAACCTTGTTGGCATGGATCACTTCTTCCATATAATGGGTAATGAGGACAACGGTTACATTTTCTTTTTTATTGAGCTCGGAAACGGCTTTCAATACTTCTTTCCTGCCATTCGGGTCAAGCATTGCAGTTGGCTCGTCCAGTACAATACAGCTTGGACGCATCGCCACAACACCTGCGATGGCAACTCTTTGTTTCTGGCCTCCGGAAAGCTTGTTCGGAGACTGATAACGGTAAGCGGTCATTCCTGTCTTTTTCAGACTGTCATCCACACGCTTCCAGATTTCGTCTGTAGGTACTCCCATATTCTCAGGACCAAAGCCTACATCCTCTTCCACAACCGTACCAATGATCTGGTTGTCCGGATTCTGAAAAACCATCCCCGCTTTCTGGCGGATTTTCCACAGCTCCGGCTCCTTGGCTGTGTCCATATCATCCACCCACATGGTTCCCTCTGAAGGGATAAGCAATGCATTTATCTGCTTCGCCAATGTGGATTTTCCGGAACCATTGTGCCCCAGAACGGCCACAAAATCGCCGGCTTCAATGTCCAGGTTTACATCATTGACAGCACGCTGCGTTGCTTCCACATTGCCGTCCTCATCATACTTGAGATAGTCAAATCCCAGCTTGAATGCCTTGATAATTCCCATATTCTTTTTCCTCGTCTGTCAGGCCTTCAGCTCATCCGTAGCTGCCGGAACTGCACCGGTCAACTCGTCCATTAACGCCCAAATTTCATCTTTTCCCTGCTTTGTCTCAGCGGAAAAAGGAATGATCTTACTGCCCGGGCGCAGCTTCAGTCCGTCCTTGATAGCCTTAATATTCTTCTGTACCTGACTTCTTTTCAGCTTATCCAGCTTGGTTGCAATAATGATCGGATTGTATCCGTTATTTACGATCCAGTCATACATCAGCTTATCGTTTGCAGATGGATCGTGCCGGATGTCGATCAGGAGAAATACTGCCTTCAGAGTCTGTGAGGTATGAAGATAACGCTCGATCATCTTTCCCCACTTCGCCTTCTCGGTCTCCGGAACCTTGGCATATCCATAACCTGGAAGATCCACAAGGTACATAAAATCATTTACATTATAAAAATTGATAGTCTGTGTTTTTCCCGGCTGGGAACTTGTTCTTGCCAGCGCTTTTCGGTTCAGCAGACCGTTAATGAGGGAGGATTTTCCCACATTGGATTTCCCTGCAAAAGCAATTTCAGGTCTTCCTGTGTCTGGCAGTTTGCTGGTGATACCACAAACGATATCCAGTGAAACGTTTTTAATTACCATTTTTCCTACCTCTCATTTCAGGCAAGTGCCCGTTCCAGCACTTCATTCATATTTTCCACAAACGTGATCTTCAGTCCGTCTGTGATCTCCTCATCCAGTTCTTTGATATCCGGTTTATTGGACTTTGGAACCAGTACTTCTTTAATCTTGGCGTACTTAGCTGCAAGAAGCTTTTCTTTCAGTCCGCCGATTGGAAGTACACGACCTCTTAAGGTGATCTCACCAGTCATGGCAAGGTCCGCTCTTACCGGCTTGTCAATAATGGCAGAAAGCATTGCAGTTGCCATGGTAATTCCGGCTGACGGACCGTCCTTTGGAACCGCCCCTTCCGGAATATGTACGTGAATGTCATTTTCCTGGAAAAATTCCTGATTGATTCCATATCTGGCTGCTACAGAGCGGATGTAGCTGATGCCCGCTGTTGCAGACTCCTTCATCACGTCTCCAAGCTGTCCGGTAAGCACAAATTCCCCTTTACCCGGCATAATATTTACTTCGATCTGAAGGGTATCGCCGCCTACCTGTGTCCAGGCAAGACCTCTTGCAATACCAACCTCATCCTTTTTATTCGCCATCAGGTAATTGTATTTCTCCTGCCCCAGAAAGCTCTCAAGGTTCTTGCCTGTGACCGTTACCTTCTCTTTGCCATCTTCCATGATCAGACGTGCTGTCTTACGACAGATCTGACCGATGAGACGTTCCAGATTGCGGACACCGGCTTCCTTCGTATAATTATTGATGATTTTTCGAAGAGCGCCGCCCTGAATGGAAAGTTTGCCTTTCTCAATTCCATTGGCTTCCATTTGCTTGGGAATCAGATGCTCCTTTGCAATGTGCTCTTTCTCATTCTCTGTATAACCGCTGATCTCAATGACCTCCATTCGGTCAAGAAGCGGTCTTGGGATTCCCTGAATATCGTTGGCTGTTGCAATAAACAACACCTCTGAAAGATCCTGGGGAAGCTCCACATAATGGTCATTGAAATGACTGTTCTGCTCCGGATCCAACACCTCAAGAAGCGCAGAAGAAGTATCTCCCTTGTAATCACTGCTTGTCTTGTCAATTTCGTCCAGAAGCATAAGCGGATTGGCAACCTTTGCCTGCTGAAGGGCAACGGTAATCCTTCCCGGCATAGCACCCACATAAGTCTTTCTATGTCCGCGGATTTCAGCTTCATCCTTCACACCACCAAGGCAAATACGGACATAACGTTTGCCAGTGGCTTCTGCAACAGATTTGGCAATAGAAGTCTTACCGGTTCCAGGAGGTCCCACAAGGCAAAGTATAGGAGATTTTCCTTTATGTGTCAGCTTACGTACAGACAGGAATTCCATAATACGCTCTTTTACATCCTTCAGACCATAATGACCTTCTTCAAGAATCTTCCAGGCTGCTTTCAGATCTTCAGAATCTTCAGAGCACTTATCCCATGGAAGGGAAAGAAGTGTCTCAATATATCCCCGCAGAATGCTGCTCTCAGCGGCATTGGTGCTGGTGATTTTAAAGCGGCCGATTTCTTTGAAAATGCGATCCTTTACTTCCTGGGAAGCAGTAAGCTCTTTGGCTTTTCTGCGGAACTCCTCAGCCTCATCAGCAGTATTGTCCTCGCCAAGCTCCTCCCGTATCAGTTTCAACTGTTCTCTCAAAATATATTCACGCTGGTTTTTATCTACACGCTTTTTCAGTTTCTGCTGAAGGTCGTGGCTGATATCCAGCACATTGATCTCATTGCTCAAAATGGCACCAAGAAGCTCATATCTGTCTGTCAGTCTGGCTGCCTCCAGAAGCTTCTGTTTGCTCTGCCAGGAAAGAGGCAGATTAATTACGATCTGGTCGATCAGCTCCGGTGCTTTCTCTATATTCATGATCTGGGCAGCCAGTTCTTTTCCAATCTTTCCACCCTTAGCGCAATAAGTTTGGAACAGCTCCCTGATACTTCTGTACATTGCCTCCAGCATCGCCTGAGGCAGTTCCTCTTCTTCCTCATTAACAAGAACAGTCTCTGCTCTTAAATATGGTGTCTCCTGTTCCAGGCCAAGAAGTTCTGCTCTTCTTTTTCCCTCAACAAGAACACGCAGCAGGTTGTCAGGAAGTTTCACAACCTGCTTAATATATGCAATAGTTCCTACCTGAAACAGCTGTACAAATCCAGGATCTTCAATCTGGGGATCCTTCTGGGTTACCAGAAAGATCTTCTGATCCTGAAACATTGCCGCTTCGATTGCCTTTTTGGAACGTTCCCTGCTTACATCGAAATGAATGATCATTCCCGGAAGAATGGTAGTTCCGCGAAGGGCAAGGGCAGGAAGTACATTGATTGGCTCACTCATTTGTAGTCAAATCCCTTCATCAGGCTGTTTCCGGAGTACCCTTTTTGTGTGTACGCTGGCTTCTTCTGCCTGTATTTGCCGGATTCACCGGCTGCGCAGGAGCTTCCCCATGAACGATCTGAGGTTCACCAGTTCCCTCTACAGCTTCTTTTGTAATAATGCATTTACGAATGGTATCGTCAGACGGAGTCTTATACATCAGATCCATAAGAGTGCTCTCCATGATCGCACGAAGTCCTCTGGCTCCGGTTTTGCGTTCCATGGACTTTCTCGCCATAACGCGAAGTGCTTCATCTTCAAAATCAAGCTCTACTCCATCAAGTTCAAACAGTTTATGGTACTGCTTGGTCAGTGCGTTCTTCGGCTCCTGAAGGATGCGAAGAAGTGCGTTTTCATCAAGTCCGTCTAAGGTTACCACTACAGGCACACGTCCTACAAACTCCGGAATCAGTCCATAACGGATCAGATCCTCAGGCATTACCTGCTTGAACAGTTCACCAACATTCTGTTCCTCTTTGGAAGCGACTTCTGCGCCAAAGCCAATTGCCTTGGTATCCTGTCTTCCCTCAATGATCTTCTCCAGACCGTCAAAGGCACCGCCACAGATAAACAGAATATTTGTAGTATCAATCTGGATGAATTCCTGATGCGGATGCTTTCTTCCACCCTGAGGAGGAACACTTGCAACAGTGCCTTCCAGAATTTTCAGAAGTGCCTGCTGTACACCCTCTCCGGAAACATCACGAGTGATGGAAACATTCTCTGATTTACGTGTGATCTTGTCGATCTCATCTATATAAATAATTCCGTACTGTGCTCTGTCAATATCATAATCAGCAGCCTGAATGATTTTCAGAAGAATATTCTCAACATCTTCACCTACATATCCTGCCTCTGTCAGGGTAGTGGCGTCTGCAATGGCAAACGGTACATTCAGAAGTCTTGCCAGTGTCTGGGCAAGAAGTGTCTTACCGGAACCAGTTGGTCCAAGCATAAGGATATTGCTCTTCTGAAGCTCTACATCCAGATTCCTGGAAGCAGTAACACGTTTGTAATGATTGTATACAGCAACAGAAAGTGCTTTCTTTGCCTCATCCTGTCCGATTACATAGTCGTCCAGAATTGCATGGATTTCCTCTGGTTTCATCAGATTGATCTCAGATCCAAGAATATCTTCCTGATCGTATCCTCCAAATTCTTCCTCCATGATCTCCGAGCAGATACCTACACACTCATCGCAGATGTAGGCACCATCCGGTCCGGCGATTAATTTGCGGACCTGATCCTCGGTTTTCTGGCAAAAGGAACATCTTACTTTTCCTTCTCTTATCTTCTCAGCCATGAATCTTTAACTTTTCCTTTCTTTTAAATAAAGTAACCTTATTCAGAGCTATTCTGAAAAAAGTTTTTCTTTATTTCTTAAAATTTGAAATTATTCTGTAAAATATACCTATTTTACAAAATTATCCCATTTTACAAGATAAGACTCCTGTTAGTTCAGGAGTCTTTTCTTACAGTAGCATGCAAAAGAAAACTCCGGCTATTAGAGTTCTAAAAGCTCCAGGGGGATTTCTTTTGTTTTCAGTTTAGGCGGGAAAGTTTATACTGGAAATACACAAATATACTACATCTTCATCAGTGTACACTCGGTTATCCAGTTACAGTTTTTCCCTATTTGTGGGTTACAACACCATCGATCAGACCATAAGCCAATGCTTCCTCTGCGGACATGTAATTGTCACGGTCTGTATCTTTCTCTACTACCTCAAGAGGCTGTCCGGTGTTTGCAGCCAGAATTTCATTTAATGTTCTCTTTGTCTTGGCAATGTGATCTGCCACGATCTGGATCTCAGTAGCCTGTCCCTGGGCTCCGCCAGATGGCTGATGGATCATGATCGTAGAATTCGGCAGTGCAAATCTCTTACCCTTTGTACCACCAGCAAGAAGGAATGCTCCCATGCTGGCAGCCATTCCCAGACAAATAGTGGAAACGTCGCACTTGATATACTGCATGGTATCGTAGATAGCCATACCAGCTGTCACAGAACCACCCGGGCTGTTGATATAAAGCTGGATATCCTTTCCAGGATCCTCTGCTTCCAGAAAAAGCAACTCAGCAACTACCAGGCTGGCACTTACATCGTTTACTTCCTCTCCCAGGAAAATGATTCTGTCCTTCAGAAGCCTTGAATAGATGTCGTAGCTTCTCTCCCCTCTGCTTGTCTGCTCAATGACATAAGGCACTAAACTCATATATTCCCTCTTTTCTTATCAGATGCGCTCCACCTGGTCTGCATTATAATGCGCCAGAGAGAGCGCTTTCATAACAAAATAATTTTTCCCTCTTGGGATGTGCAGTTATCTGCCTGCTGATTATTCAGCGTCTGCTGCTTTCTCAACTTCAACTGCTGCATCAGCGATAACAGTAACAGCCTTCTGAACAGCCATATCTTTCTTCATCTGCTCAAGTCCGCTCTCACCGATAGCTTCTCTGATCTTGTCAGCTTCCATCTTGTAAGCATCTGCCATCTTCTGGATCTCTTCTGTGATCTCTTCTTCAGATGGCTGGATGTTCTCAGCCTCAGCTACTTTCTCAAGAACCAGTCTTGTCTGGATTCTCTTGAGAGCCTGTGGCTTCATGTCTTCCATCATCTTGTCCATGCTCTGGCCTGTGAACTGGAAGTACTGCTCCATGGATAATCCCTGCTGCTGCATTCTTCTGGAGAAATCGTCCATCATCTGACGGCACTCAGTCTTTGTCATAAGCTCCGGAATATCCATCTGTGCATTCTCGATTGCTTTATCTACTGCAGCGTTCTCTTTTGCAGTTCTTGCTTCTTTCTCTTTCTTCTCTGTCAGTTTCTTCTTAACATCTTCTTTGTACTCAGCAAGAGTATCAAATTCAGATACGTCTTTCGCAAACTCATCGTCAAGCTCCGGAACCTCTTTGGTCTCGATCTTCTTAACGTCACACTGGAATACAGCTTCCTTGCCAGCAAGCTCTTTTGCCTGATATTCCTCTGGGAAAGTAACCTTAACTTCTACATGGTCACCAGTGTTTGCTCCAACAAGCTGATCCTCGAATCCCGGGATAAATGTACCGGAACCAAGTGTAAGTGCGTAGTCAGTTCCTTTACCGCCTTCAAATGCAACACCATCAACAAATCCCTCGAAATCGATTGTTGTGATATCGCCGTTTGCAGCTGCACGATCCTCAACTGCAACTGTTCTTGCATTCTTATCCTGCTCTTTCTTAACCTCAGCGTCAACTTCCTCGTCTGTTACAGTGATCTCAGACTTCGGAACCTCTACACCCTTGTAATCTCCAAGAGTAACCTCTGGTTTCACAGCTACATCAGCTGTGAAGATAAGAGCTTTACCTGGCTCCATCTGTGTAACATTGATCTCCGGCTGGGAAACGATCTCAAGATCGCACTCGCCAAGAGCTTTTGTATACTCCTGTGGTACAAGAGAATTAACAGCGTCTTCCATGAATACACCCTTGCCATACATGCTCTCGATCATCTTTCTCGGAGCTTTTCCTTTACGGAATCCTGGAAGGCTGATTCTGCTTTTCTGTTTCTGGTAAGCTTTCTCCATTGCTTTGTCTAAATCTTCAGCGGAAACTTCGATGGTAAGCTTCGCCATGTTTTTCTCTAATTTCTCCACCTGTAAACTCATTTTCGTGTTCCTCCTTAATATTCTCAGGTAAAATGTCAGGTCCAATGCATTGACATTGTCCATTTCTTAATAATGATACCGCAGATGATAACCGGAAAGTCCAAAACAGGTTCCTGTCACTGCGATCCTTCTGCGGTTATAAATGCGCAGGGTTTCCCCCTATTATTACAGTCATTGTAGAAGTATAGCACAACCAAATTAAAAACGCCAGTGTTTTTTATGGTTTTCCCTGTTATTCCTAAAAAATTAGGGTTTTTTATAATATTTTTTACTTATAAACTACGGATTCTGCAATCTGGTCTGCTTTTTCCTGTCCAAGGAGCTGGGAAATCAGGGAAAGGGAAAAGTCAATTGCAGTTCCAAGTCCACGGCTTGTAGTAATATTTCCATCAATTACAACCTTTTCTTCAGACTTCACAGCATCTCCAAGACCGTCCATGCAGGCCGGGTATGCAGTGGCCTTCTTTCCATGTAAAAGTCCGATTTCTGCAAAAACAGTAGGTGCCGCGCAGATGGCTGCGATCTTACCTCCATTATTATAGAAGCTTTTAACCAGATCGGTAAGTGGCTCGAATCCTCCAAGATAAGTGGTTCCAGGTTGTCCGCCCGGGAGAACCAGCATGTCTGCGTCGGAGAAATCCGCCTCACGGAAGGTGGTATCGGTCAGCATGGTAATTCCATGGGCTGTGGTGATCTGTTTGGTGTTTTTAATAGAAACGGTTGTAATAGTGATTCCTGCTCTTCGCATAAGATCAACTACAGTTAAGCCTTCAATGTCTTCAAAACCGTCGGCGAGGAAGATGTATACTTTTTTGCTCATAGTGGAACCTCCTGATTCATTTTCACAATTATTTACTTATAGTTACTGCTCACTGGTAATATTCCGCGAGGTGTTTTTTGTAGGCAAAGCTCACATTTTCTTTCCTTTATCAGCAGCTCCCTGCAATGCTTCAAACACAGCACTGCGGAAACCATTTTTTTCCAGGATACGCACACCCTCAATGGTCGTTCCTGCCGGGGAGCATACCATATCCTTCAGTTCTCCCGGATGCATGCCTGTCTCCAGAAGCAGCTTCGCACTTCCAAGTACAGCCTGGGCAGCAAACTGATAGGCCTGTTTTCTTGGCATTCCCTGTGCCACAGCGGCATCTGCCATTGCTTCAATAAACATAAATACATAAGCCGGAGAGCACCCACTGACTGCGCTGACTGCGTCCATCAGCCTTTCTGGTACCACCTCTGTGCGACCGAAGCTGTTTGTAATGGCAAGAATCTGATCCAGATCCTCTTCTGTTACCCGATCATTGACACAGGCACCTGTCATTCCTGCCCCTACCTGTGCCGGGGTATTCGGCATAAGACGTACCACCTTTAACGGCTGCTCACATTTTTCTTCCAGCCATGCAAGAGTTTTACCGGGCGCAATTCCTACGATCATATGCTGTGGTGTCAGGAAATTTTTAATTTCACCGATTACCTCCTCATAGAATTGAGGCTTTACTGCTAATATAACAATATTTGCATTTTTCACAACTTCACAATTATCCAGAGTTGTCACAACTCCAAGTTTTTCCTGACTTCTTCTACTTCCTTCTTCTGTGAGATTTGAAACAATAATCTCATTTTTTTCAAACACACCATTTTTCAGGATTCCGCCGATCATTGCAGAACCCATATTTCCACATCCGATAAATCCGATTTTCATATCTTCTGCTCCTTTCATGTAGGTCGTTGTTTAGAGCGTGTTTGAAAAAGGCTTTCTGCAAGATG
>OLNU01000938.1_pt1 | contig 24299 bp, 17 predicted proteins | sample 1672241 | NCBI WGS metagenome assembly OLNU01 (sample SAMEA3136663, study PRJEB25190) | human gut metagenome | biome: human gut; feature: human-associated habitat; material: faeces | place: Austria | collected 2013 | reverse complement strand
AATGGCGCCGCCTACCTGAACGGCATGTCCGTCCATATATTTGGTGGTGGAGTGGGTAACGATATCTGCACCCCACTCGAAGGGACGGCAGTTTACCGGTGTGGCAAAGGTGTTATCCACAATAAGAGGCACGCCGTTCTGGTGTGCAACATGTGCAAATTTCTCGATGTCCAGGACGACCAGAGCCGGATTGGCGATAGTTTCTGCAAAGAGAACCTTTGTGTTCGGTTTGAATGCGGCAGCGATCTCTTCTTCTGTTGCATCGGTATCAACAAAGGTGCAGTCAATGCCAAGTTTCTTGAAGGTGACGGCAAGAAGGTTGAAGGTTCCTCCGTAAATGGTAGAAGCGGCAACAACGTGATCGCCTGCCTCACAGATATTAAATACTGCGTAGAAGTTGGCTGCCTGTCCGGAAGAAGTCAGGATCGCAGCAACACCGCCTTCCAGATCTGCGATCTTTGCAGCTACGGCATCGTTGGTCGGGTTCTGGAGACGGGTGTAAAAATATCCGTCTGCCTTCAGATCAAATAATTGGCCCATTTCGTCAGTGGTGTCATATTTGTAAGTAGTGCTTTGATAGACAGGAAGTGCACAGGGCTCGCCCTTGGATGGGGTATAGCCGGAGTGGATACATTTAGTCTCTAAATTATAGTCGCTCATAGGGATAAGTCCTTTCTGCTGTGTTTTTCGTATGAATTTAACCGAATCAGGGAAGCCTGCCTGCGTTTCAGGGATTTCTGAGAGAAGCTTTGATCCTTGCAGTTCGGCTAAATAAAGTATGAAAAATGCATTTGTGTATTTTAAATAAAACTACATATAAGTATAACTCTTTATGTGTTGAAATACAATAATATTCTACATAAACTCTACTAGGGTATAAGGGAAATGAAATATTGCGTTCTGGTGCACATAATAAAACGCTATATGATCAACGTTTGTAATAAGCATAGTAAGTCATTTTATAGATGCGAAAATGTGAGCGAATGCCGAAAAAATACTGTAAAACAAACAAAATATGTGAATGAAGTAACAAATAGTGAAAATCGCATAAAAACAAAATGGAAATTTTGTACAAAAAAGACATTGCGTTCACGTGAACAAAATGATAATATAACATCATCAAAAAGAACACAAAAACAGAAAACAATAAAAAATGAACGGAGGAATTTAAAATGTTAAGAGTAGGAGTTATCGGATGCGGCGGAATGGGAAGAGATCATATCAGAAGACTGACAGAGAAGATCCAGGGAGCAGAAGTAGTAGCTGTTTCCGATGTATTTGAGGAAAGTGCCAGGAAAGCAGCCGAGATCTGCGGAGCAAAAGTCTATGCAGACAGTAAGGAGCTCATCAATGCAGAGAACGTAGATGCAGTATTTATCGTATCTCCGGGCTTCGCACATGTAGATTCTCTTCTTCAGGCGATCGAGGCCGGCAAGAGGATTTTCTGTGAGAAACCATTATGTACAACTGCTGAGGACTGCCTGAAAGTAGTAAAGGCAGAGGAGGCAGCCGGCAAACATCTCATCCAGCTTGGATTTATGAGACGCTACGACAAGGGATATCAGCAGATCAAGGAAGCACTTGCAACCGGAGAATACGGCGAGCCGCTGATCCTTCACTGTACACACAGAAATCCGGAGGTAGGTACCAATTACAATACACCAATGGCTGTGCACGATACCGCAATCCATGAGATCGATGTCCTTCACTGGCTTGTAGATGATGAGTATGAATCAGCACAGGTAGTAATGCCAAGAGTGACGAAATATTCCCACTCTGAGCTGAAGGATCCGCAGATCATGATGCTCCGTACTAAAAAAGGTGTATGCATTGATGTAGAAGTATTTGTAAACTGCAAATTTGGATATGACATCAACTGTGAAGTTGTATGTGAGGACGGTGCACTGAAAATGGCACAGCCGGCTTATCCGTCTATCCGCAAGAATGCGGCAGTGTCCACTGCTATTGACACAGACTGCTTCGTAAGATTTAAAGACGCTTATGATAAAGAGGTTCAGGACTGGGTTGATAACGCAGAGGCAGGAGTGATCACAGGACCGAATGCATGGGATGGATATCTGGCAGCAATCACAGCAGATGCTCTTGTAAAAGCGCAGGAAACCGGACAGATCGAGAAAATCGTTTCAGCAGTTGAGAAACCGGAATTTTATAAATAAATATATTTTACGAGCTCCACCTCATCAAGTGTGAGTTATCATACCAACTTATTGCTACAGACTTCCCCAATGCGTCTGCGGCGGCAGTTACCGGCAGGATCCGATTCCGCTTCGGCTTTGTTGAAACTGCAGTGGAAAACCTGCCGGTGAGATTAACCGGAAAAATTGGCTGAAAAGTAAAAACATATGGAGGGTATTGAAGATGAAATTAGGATTTAATGAAGCAACTGCACTGGAATGTAAAGGCCAGTCTCTTATGGCAGACCTGGAGATGTGCGAGAAATATGGTTTTGATTATATTGAGATCCGCTTTGACTGCGTAAAGGACTATCTTAAAGAGCATACACTGGAAGAACTTGCAGACTGGTTTAAGAATCATCATCTGAAACCATGGGCATATAACACTCTGATCTTCTTTAACCAGAGAGATGAGGCAGGGGAAAAAGAGATTGACGAAGAAGTTGATTTTATCCTGAAGGTTTCCAAAGCAATTGGAATGAAAATGCTGATCACCGTTCCAAGCTTTGATGTAAAAGACAAATCTGTCAGTGAGATCAAAGAAGAAGCAGTTGCACGTCTTCGTTATCTTTCCGATAAGGTTGGCGTGGATATGAAGATCTCCTTGGAGTTCTGTGGTGCACCGAACTGCTCCATCAACCAGTTTGGAACAGCCTATGATGTGGTAAAAGCAGTAGACAGAGATAATGTAGGCGTTACCGTGGATACCTTCCATTTCCATGAGATGTGCTCCCGCCTTGAGGACCTGAGAACTGCTGATGGCAAGAAGATTTTTGCATACCATTTAAATGACTGTGAGGATCTTCCGCTTGGCTCCTGCGGAGATGACAAGAGACTGTGGCCGGGTGAGGGTGTTGTAGATCATGCAGGAATTGCAGCTGCACTGAAGGAGATCGGTTTTGATGGCGTTTGCACCATCGAAGAGTTCCGTCCAGAATACTATGCAATGAGCCATGAGGACAACGTGAAAAAGGCTGCGGAAGTTACCAGAGACTTTGTGCAGAAATATTTCGGATAATTCATTCAGAAAGGTCCGACCTTAAACCGATAGGAGGTAGATACTATGGCTGGTAAGGGAATCCCTGAATTGTTGAATTACAAGCAGAAGGGGAAAGACTTGAATGAATTCATCAAGGTTCCGTTGTCGGAAAAGCTGGCATACTGTTTTGGTGATCCGGCACTGACCTTGATGTATACCATGACTACAACTCTGCTGATCTATTTTTATACCAACGTTGTTGGAATATCAGCAGGTGCGGTAGGAATGATCATGCTTTTGTCCCGTGTTTTTGATGGATTTTCCGATGTGCTGATGGGAACTATTATCGACCGGACTCATTCCAAGTATGGAAAAGCCAGGATCTGGATCTTAAGACTTGCGGTTCCTTATGCGCTGGCAGCGGTGCTTTTGTTCACCATGCCGCCAATGGGAAATATGGGAAAGATCATCTATGCTTTTGTTACCTATAATATCATGAATACGGTTGTATACACTGCTATCAGCCAGCCATTCCATGCACTGGGATCTCTGATGAGCCGTGACCGTCGTGAACGTGATGTGATCTGTAACATCCGCATGGTATTGTCGATCACAGCAAGTATGATCATTACTGCGTTCACACTGCCGCTGATCAATATCGTAGCGAATATTACCGGCAATCAGCAGATGGCCTGGATCCTGGTAACTGCCGGCTATGCGATCATTTCTGTCGGTGTACTTGTGAATACTTATATGGTCTGTACAGAGCGTGTTTCTGCAGCAAAACAGGAAAAGGAAGATATTCCTTTTGTGGAAGCATTTAAAGCAACCGTTACCAACCGGTATTTCCTTATCGCTCTGGGGCTGATGATCTTTTATACCGCATATCAGATCATTATCGGAACGGACCTTACCTATTACTGCCAGTATGTACTCGGAAATGTAGACCTCGTCATGCCTCTTTCCGCAGCGGAGAAACTGGCAACTGTGGCAGGAATTGCCCTTCTGCCGAAGGTGCTTCCCCGCTATGGAAAAAGAAATCTCATCTGTGCCGGCTGCATCCTGGGCGTTGCAGGACAGCTTCTGTTCCTGATGAATATTACCAGTGTTTCGCTTGGTGTTGTAACCTGTATCATGAGAGGTATCGGAATCGCCCCATTCTATGGTGTGCAGTATTCTCTTCCAAGCGATGCAATTGAGTATGGCCAGTGGAAAACAGGCAAGCGTGTGGAGGGCCTGATGTTCTCATCTATGAGCATGGGCCAGAAGGCCGGTTCCGGACTGACTTCTGCTATTATGGGCGGGATTCTTTCGGCGGCATACTTTGACGGAACAAAGGCGACAGCGGCAGAGCAGTCTGCAGAGGCAATCCGCGTGATCAAGGGATTTTATCTGTATGTTCCGATAGCAATCTGGGTAGTGATGTTTGTGATCGCAGCATGCTACCAGCTGGACAAAGTTTATGACAAAATGATGCGTGAACTGATCCAGCGAGAATCGGGAGAGGAAAGCGGCTCTGTGCCGGGCGAGATTCAGTCCATGCCGTTACCGGAAGCTTCCGGAAACCGGATCAACGTGGCAATTGGAAGACTGTATGGCAGCAGTGGAAGAAAGATTGCCGAGGATGTTGCAAAAGCACTGGACTGCAAGGTTTATGATCGTCAGATCATCTGTCTTATGGCAGAAAAGTTCGGTATGCAAAAAGCAGATCTGGAAAGTGTAAGGCAGTATCTGGATTCCTACAATTATGAGGATTCTGAGCTTACATTTTCCCCGTATGGACATTCATCGGCAGGTGCGGCAGCAGATTATACAGGTGTTCAGATGTTTGAGGTGCAGAGCCGGATCATCCGTGAGCTTTCTGAGAGAAGACCAGGTGTATTCCTGGGAAGATGTGCCAACTATGTGCTTCGTGGAGAGCCGCATACATACAGCTTTTTCGCTTATGCAGATGATGCTTACCGGGAAAAAGAGGGCCAGGAATATTATAAAGGCCAGTCTCTTGGAGAACTGAAGAAACGTGATCAGATCCGAAATGAATATTATGAGAAGTTTACCGGAATCCGCAGAGACGATCCCCATTATTACGATATGGTGATCAATGTATCCAAAACAGGTGTAGCCGGAGCGGCCAGCCTGATCCTGGATTATATCCGGAATAAAGAAGAGGAAAAAGGAGGGAATGCATCATGAAGATTGCATTTGACGTAGATGTTCTTGCGAAACAGATGGATATCAACCGTATGGTCCATCAGGTGGCGGACTGGGGATATAAATATATTGAACAGTCTCCGCATCCGAGGATCAATCCGTTCTATAAGCATCCGTTGTTTTCAAAAGAATGTGAACAGGAATACAGACAGGCTCTTAAAGAGACTGGCGTTGAGATTTCGTCCTTTATCGTGGTGTATCGCTGGTCTGGTCCGACGGAGGAACAGAGACAGTTTGCAGTTGCAAACTGGAAACGAATGATCCAGATCGCCGGAGATATGGGAGTGAAGGTTATCAATACAGAGCTTTCGGGTGATCCGAACCAGCAGGAAATCTGCAATGGAATGTGGTTTAGATCCATGGAGGAATTGCTTCCGCTGATCGAGCGTGAGGGTATCCGTGTGGAGATCCAGTCTCATCCTTATGATTTCTGTGAGCTGAATAATGAGACCTGTGATATGGTGAAATCCTTCCGTTCTCCAAATCTTGGTTATGTGTATTCTTCTCCTCACGGCTTCTTCTACGATGAGGGCAAAGGAGATGTGCGGTCCATGCTGAAATATGCAGGAGATGAACTGACCCATGTACTTTTTGCGGATACCTTTAACCAGACCATGGACTGCAGATACATTTTAAATCCGCCGTGGCTGAATGGCCGTGGAAAAGCGGATGTGACGGTGCATCAGCATCTTGCAATGGGTGAGGGTGATGTGGATTTTGATGGTATTTTTGAAACATTGAGAGAAATGGATTTTGCCAGCAAGCAGCTGAAACCGGATGCACCGAAAGCCGGCGGCGATAACATTGCCTGCGTTTCCATGTTTGGTTTTCCGGAAAAGATGGATAAGCAGGCACCGGAAGCAAGAGAGCGGATTGAGAGAGAACTGCTGGGGAAATGATCGGGTGATCGCGGCAGATCAGAAAGAAAACTGCAATAAATGAGCAGCTGACAGTACGCAGAACGGTGAATAAGACTGATAAAATAATGAATGTGTGCAGAAGCACGGTTTCTAGGATGAAAGTTTCATTGTGGAAACCGTGTTTTTTGATGTCTTTCTTTACAAAAAAAACTTTACATATATCAAACAACTGTCTTGTCACATGTAAAGGACTGTGGTATTATGTGTAAGATGTTTTGAAAAAAGTTACATGTTAATAAAAAAGCAGATCAGAAGCATCTGCATAATAAAGACTAGTACAGCGAAAATTAAGTTTCTGCTATATTGACGCAGCAGATGAAAAATCAGACAAGTCAATATGGCGGTTACTTAATATTCGCTGTACTAGAAAGCAAAAGCAGGAACTCAAAAAAGAAATCCTGCAGGAAAGGTGAAAGATAATGACAGTTGCAGAAGAAATCCAGAAATTAAAAAAAGAAAAAGATGCCATCATCCTTGCACACTACTACGTGCGTCCCGAAGTACAGGATGTAGCTGATTATATAGGAGATTCCTTTTATCTCAGCAAGATCGCAGCCAGTGCGAAAGAGAAGACGATCGTGTTCTGTGGAGTAGGATTTATGGGAGAGAGTGCGAAGATCTTAAGTCCGGATAAAACTGTTCTGATGCCTGCCATGGATGCAGACTGTCCGATGGCTCATATGGCAACAGAAGAAGGCATCCGCAAGGTGCGAGAGGAATATGACGATGTGGCAGTTGTCTGTTACATTAATTCCACAGCAGCATTGAAGGAGCTTTCTGATGTATGTGTTACTTCCGCAAATGCAGTAAAGATCGTAAAAGCGCTTCCGAACAAAAACATCTTTTTTATCCCGGACAGAAATCTTGCACATTTTATTGCAGAACAGGTTCCTGAGAAGAACTTTATTTATAACGAAGGTTTCTGTATTGTCCATGAATTTATGGATCCGGAAGAAGTAAAAGCAGCAAAAGAAGCGCACCCGGATGCACTGGTTCTGGCACATCCGGAATGTCCGCAGACAGTTCTGAAACAGGCTGATTACATCGGAAGCACATCCGGAATCATTAAATATGCACAGGAAAGTGACAATAAAGAGTTTATCATCTGCACAGAATGTGGCGTTCAGTACAAGTTGGAAACTACCTGCCCGGATAAAAAATTCTACTTCACAGAAACCGTACCGGTCTGCAAAAACATGAAAAAAGTATTTCTGGAAAAAGTTCTCCACGTTCTGAAAACCGGGGAGAATGAGGTTCATGTAACAGACGAGACACGTGAAAACGCGAAGAGACCGCTGGAGCGGATGCTGGAACTGGCAAAATAAATAAAACACATTTGTATAAAAGATTTGTCTGAGTTGGCTGAAAAGAGAAATCAAGACAGAGAGGCGAAAAGCAATGAGAATTAAAACAGACGTAGTGATCGTGGGAACAGGTGTTGCAGGTATGTTCAGTGCCTTGAAGCTTCCGCGGGACAAAAAGATCGTGATCATCACAAAAGAGGATATGAGGAGTAGTGATTCTTTCCTGGCGCAGGGGGGAATCTGTGTGCTTCGTGATGAAAACGATTACGACAGCTATTTTGAAGATACCATGAAGGCAGGACATTACGAAAACAGAAAAGAGTCGGTAGACATTATGATCCGAGGCTCCAGAGACATCATTAATGACCTTGTCGGATATGGTGTGGATTTCAAGATGGATGGAGATGATTTTGCCTATACAAGAGAAGGTGCACATTCCAGACCGAGGATCCTTTATCATGAGGATATCACAGGAAAAGAAATTTCCGAAAAACTGCTCCAGCAGGTCCTGAAGCTTGAAAATGTAACAATTCTGGAATATACTACCATGCAGGATATTCTTGTGGAGAATGGCAAATGTACAGGCCTGAAGACAGTTTCCGCAGAAGCGAACAGGGCACGTCTTGAAGCTATGGAAGCCGGAAAAGCAGTGAAAACCCAGGAAGAGATCCAGCCGGGCGGAGAGATCCAGGTAGAGATTTATGCACAGGATACGATCCTGGCCAGCGGCGGGATCGGAGGAAGATATGCGCATTCCACCAACTATCCGCATCTTACAGGGGATGCTCTTGATATTGCAAAAAAACACAATGTGCGTCTGGAACATCTGGATTATGTGCAGATCCATCCGACAACGCTGTATTCCAAGAGACCGGGCCGCAGATTCCTGATCTCAGAATCGGTTCGAGGAGAAGGTGCAGTACTTTATAACAGCAAAAAAGAGCGTTTTGTCAATGAACTTCTTCCAAGAGATGTAGTAACAAATGCAATCCGGGAAGAAATGAAAAAAGAAGGAACAGACCATGTATGGCTTTCCATGGAGAATATTGATAAAGATACGATCCTGAATCATTTTCCGAATATTTATCAGAGGTGTCTGGAAGAAGGCTATGATGTGACAAAAGAATGCATCCCTGTTGTTCCTGCTCAGCATTATTTCATGGGCGGTATCTGGGTGGATTCTGACAGCAAGACCAGCATGGACCAGCTTTATGCAGTGGGAGAAACTAGCTGCAACGGTGTACATGGCGCGAACAGACTGGCAAGTAATTCCCTGCTGGAGAGCCTTGTATTTGCAAAACGTGCAGCCAAAGCAATCTCAGCAGAAAAGAAAAGTGCTGCAGGTGCGGCATAAATGCAGCCGGAATATAAATATCCGTATTATGAAAGACAGGAGCAGCCTTGCTTTGGAGAACAGGGCTGATGTGATAATTAAGAAAGAGAAGGTATTGTAAAATGAATAAGATCACAATGACACTTCAGGTAGATCACCTGATCCTGGAGGCTTTAAAGGAAGATATTTCAAGCGAAGACGTTACCACAAACTCTGTTATGAAAGAAGCAGTTCCGGGAGAGGTAGATCTGATCTGTAAAGAGGATGGAATCATTGCGGGACTGGAAATCTTCAGCCGTGTATTTACGCTTCTGGATGCTGACACAAAAGTGGAGCTGTTCTGCAAGGATGGCGATGAAGTAAAAAAAGGTCAGAAAATGGGAAAAGTTACAGGAGATATCCGGGTGCTTCTTTCCGGCGAGCGTGTGGCGCTAAATTATCTTCAGAGAATGAGCGGGATCGCAACCTATACACATTCGGTTGCGTCACTTCTTGAAGGAACAGGGATCACATTGCTGGATACCAGAAAAACAACGCCGAATATGCGTATTTTTGAGAAATATGCTGTTCGTGTAGGCGGCGGACAGAACCACAGATATAATCTTTCAGATGGAGTTCTTTTGAAAGACAATCACATCGGAGCAGCAGGAAGCGTTGCGAATGCTGTAAAAATGGCGCAGGAGTACGCTCCTTTTGTCCGCAAGATCGAAGTTGAGGTAGAAACTCTTGATCAGGTAAAAGAAGCTGTTGAGGCCGGCGCAGATATCATCATGCTTGATAACATGACTCCGGGGATGATGAAAGAAGCGGTGCAGCTGATCGGCGGAAGAGCAAAAACTGAATGTTCTGGAAATGTTACAAAAGAAAACATTGCAAAGATCAGGGATGTTGGTGTAGACTATGTATCAAGTGGTGCATTAACGCATTCTGCACCGATCCTTGATATTTCGCTTAAGAATCTTCATCCGCTTTCCTGAAAAATGCAGGATTTTACAGAATACCGAGTGCTGTGACAGGAAATACCCCGAATATCAGAAAAGAAGCGTGAATTGCCGGAAGCAGAGGCATAGCAGGTGATGTCGGGCCGGGTTGGAGATATCGCGAGAATGAAGGAGAGAGGTATCGGAACAAAAAGTACAGGCACAGCCAGGAAAGGGGAACTTAAATGACTGGTTCAGAACGCAGGACAGCGATCATGGATCAAATTAAAAACAGTGAACGGCCGGTCTCAGGAAGTGCTCTGGCCAGAACATTTCAGGTCAGCAGACAGGTGATCGTGCAGGATATTGCGCTGATACGCGCGGAGGGGAATGACGTGATCTCCACCAATAGAGGATATATTTTTACTGCTCCCCATACTGTGAGCCGGATATTCAAGGTGCATCATACAGATGCAGATCTGGAAAACGAGCTCTGCGGGATTGTGGATCTTGGCGGAAAAGTGATCAATGTAATGGTGAATCACAGAGTTTACGGGCATATCGAGGCAGAACTGAATATCAGCTCTAGGCGCCAGGTTGAGAATTTTATGGAGGATATCCGAAGCGGCAAGTCCAGTCCTCTGAAGAATATCACATCGGATTATCATTATCATAAAGTAGAAGCAGAATCCGAGGAAATCCTGGATATGATCCAGGATATGCTGAAACGGCGAGGATTTCTGATCGAAGCAGAATAGCAGAAGTCAGATATAAAAAGAAAAGATATACAGAATGAGAAAATTCTGTTAATATGAAATATAGTGATCACGAAGATAAGAGAAGGAATCCTGCATGGCAGGGTTCCTTCTTGCACCCTGCGGAAATGTGCACCTTGTGGAAATGTGTAGACAGGGAAAACAGGATGCAGATATGAGGGTGAGAAAAAATACGGCTTGATATGCATGGAGGGGGAAATGGATTATCAGATTATGTTTACATTTATGCTGGAGATGGCAGGAACTATTGCGTTTGCTGCTTCCGGAGCTATGGTGGGGGCGCAGAGAGGAATGGATATTTTCGGGGTCTGCGTTCTTGGAGTGGTGACTGCAGTGGGCGGAGGAGCTACCAGGGATATTATCCTGGGAATCGTGCCGCCGGGAATGTTTCAGGATCCGCTGTATACCATTGTGGCAACCGTGACGTCCTGTATTGTGTTTGCAGTGATGTACTGGAAGCAGGAGCTTTTGGAAGGCGGGAACCGGCTGGTCTATGATAAGGTGATGCTGGTGATGGATACGGTTGGCCTTGGTGTGTTTACTGTCATGGGGGTTGATAAAGGGATTTCCCAGGGGTATATGGAAAGAACATTTTTTCTTGTATTTCTTGGGACTGTCACAGGAGTTGGAGGCGGCCTTATCCGTGATATGATGGCAGGAGTACCGCCATATATTTTTGTGCGCCATATTTATGCCTGTGCGTCTATTGTAGGGGCCATTGCCTGTGTTTGGATATACAGGCTGTGGGGCGGAGTGCCGGCCATGGTGATCGGAACGGTAGTAGTGATCCTGATCCGGTACCTGGCGGCACATTACCGGTGGAATCTGCCGAGACTGAGAAGAGAATAAAAAAATATGAAAAGCTCCGGAACATTTAAGGAATAATGTTCCGGAGCTTTTTGGCTTTTATTTGGTTTATATTGCGTAGAAGATTTTATCTGTTCCTCTCATAAGAGAATCATGCGTCTGTATCCTGCAGAGCCAGGAAGCCTTCTTCGCCGGTACGGATCTTGACAACGTTTTCGATATCGTAAACGAAGACCTTACCATCACCGATCTGACCGGTATGAAGAACTTCTTTTGCAGTATCAATAACCTTCTGAACCGGTACAAGACTTACAACGATCTCGATCTTAACCTTCGGACGGAGGTTCATGTCAACCTCAACACCACGATAGTAGGTTGGAGCACCCTTCTGAACACCACAGCCCATAACGTTTGTGATAGTGATACCGGTTACGCCGATCTCGTTCATAGCCTGCATAAACTCATCCAGCTTGTTCTGACGTGTGATGATAACAACCTTTGTCAGTTTGTGTACGCCGTCTGTAGGAATTTCAGGAACAAATTCAGCAGGAGCAGAAGGAGCATGTTTTACAACAGGGGCTTTTACGGAAGTTCCCATTGGAGTCGGAGCCTTTGTCATGGTATCCTGTACAAAGAATCCATCGTATGCACTTGCGAGGCCATGCTCTTTCATATCCAGACCTGCGATCTCTTCCTCAGCGGAAACACGAAGTCCGATGGTGTGTTTGATCACCTGGAAGATAATTGTCATAGTAACAGTAACCCATGCGATGGTGATAGCCATACCAATAAACTGAACACCGAAGCCATGGAAACCACCGCCTGTAAGAAGACCTTTCCACTCGGTACCTGCACCGTCGGAGAAAAGACCGACAGCAAGAGTTCCGAAAGCACCGTTAAGACCGTGAACGCCAACAGCACCAACCGGGTCATCAATTTTGAGAACTTTATCAACAAATTCAATACCAAATACTACAATGAATCCGGAGAGGATTCCGATGATAGCTGCAGATGTAGGAGATACGGTATCACAGCCTGCTGTGATGGCTACCAGTCCTGCAAGAGAACCGTTCAGGGACATGGAAACATCCGGTTTTTTATAGCGGATCCATGTGATCAGCATAACTGTTACAGTAGCAACAGCAGCTGCAAGGTTTGTTGTTACGAAGATCTTTCCGGCGCTTACAATGGCATCGCCTTCCATGCTGACAGTAGATGCACCGTTGAAACCGAACCAGCAGAACCAGAGGATAAATACACCAAGGGCACCTACGGTAAGGTTATGTCCGGGAATCGCTCTGGATTTACCGGATTTGGAATATTTTCCGATACGAGGTCCGAGGATGATGGCACCGATCAGTGCAGCAACACCACCAACCATGTGAACGGCACAGGAACCTGCGAAATCATGAAATCCCATCTGGCTGATAAAGCCGCCGCCCCAGATCCAGTGACCGGATACCGGATATACAACGAGACTGATCAGTAAACTGTAGATACAGTAGGAGATGAATTTAGTACGCTCTGCCATGGCACCGGATACGATGGTAGCAGAAGTAGCACAGAATACAGTCTGGAAGATGAGAAATGCCCAGAAAGGAACTCCATCCGGAAGCATTGCGTTTCCGTAGTTTGCCTCTGAGGCGATTCCGCCGATCTTGCCGAAGAAACCGTTTCCTGCACCGAACATGATGCCAAATCCAACCAGCCAGAAGACCGGTGTACCGATACAGAAGTCCATCAGGTTTTTCATGATGATATTTCCAGCGTTTTTTGCTCTTGTGAATCCTGTTTCGACCATTGCAAATCCAGCCTGCATGAAGAAGACCAGTGCTGCACCGACGAGGACCCAAGTTGTGTTTACTGAAGAATACATAGTAACACTCCCTTTCCCAATTTTTTTCTTTCCTATTATGTATAGAAAGAATTTTTGTAATACCGGACAGAAAAAACAGACAGAATTTATCCAGTATCAGTATAACGAAAAAGCGCAGGAGAGAGGAAATTCTCTTCCGCGCCTTTACGAAATCAAAATTAGTATATGTAAAACAGGGGATATCTGTATCGTGTGATTAATGGATGAGGAAATCGATAATGAATTATGAAGTAGAGTTCATAAGGGATATCCCCTGTATTTACCGTATGAAATTGTTATCTGATATCCGTGATCAGATGGAGAATAACAGCTCGTCGTAGGTCGGATAAGGAAGTAACTCATCCGGGATCAGAGCCTCTGCCTCATCTGCAGATTTTCTTAAAGTTTCCATGTCTTCCAGAACAGTTTCCTGATAAGCCTTGGAGCATGCAAGTACATCGTCAGAAGAAGCAAGAGCTTTTGCTGTATCTGCTTTCAGAGTTTCCAGATCTTTTGCCATGGTGTCTGCAAGTGTACTCAGTTTGGAGATCAGAGCAGCTTCACTTGCTACAGAAATATCAGCTACTACGGATTTCTTTGCAGCTGCAGTATCTGCAAGCTTTTCAACATATGTATATACAGAAGGAATTACCTGCTTCTGGATCATCTCAGCCAGAGTGTTGGACTCGATGTTGATGGTCTTGTAATAGTTCTCAAGCCAGATCTCGTAACGGGAGAAAAGCTCTTCCTTTGTAAAAATGCCATGCTTTGTAAACAGCGCAATGTTCTTCTCAGCAATGAAATGCGGAAGTGCATCCGGAGTTGTTTTCAGATTGTAGAGACCACGTTTCTCAGCTTCTTCAACCCATTCGTCTGTATATCCGTTTCCGTTAAAGATGATGCGTTTATGCTCTTCAATGGTCTTCTTAAGAAGTGCATGTACTGCGTTTTCCATTTCTTCTTCCGGAACATCCTTAAGAGCTGTGCTGAATTCTGCAAGAACCTCTGCAACAGCGGTATTCAGTACGATGTTCGGGTTTGCGACAGATGCTGCAGAACCAAGCATACGGAACTCAAATTTGTTTCCGGTAAATGCAAATGGTGAAGTACGGTTTCTGTCTGTGGTATCCTTTATGAAGTGCGGAAGTACCTTTGCTCCGATATCCATCTGTACCGCATGCTTATTGCTGAAGAAGGTATCGTTTTCAATAGATTTCAGTACGTCTGTTAGCTCATCTCCAAGGAAGATGGATACGATTGCAGGCGGTGCCTCGTTTGCTCCAAGACGATGATCGTTTCCGGCGCTTGCAACGGATACGCGGAGAAGATCAGCATAATCGTCAACGGCTTTGATGACAGCTACCAGGAATACCAGGAACTGTGTATTTTCTGCCGGTGTTTTTCCTGGATCAAGAAGGTTTACACCTGTGTCTGTGCTCATGGACCAGTTGTTGTGTTTACCGCTTCCGTTGATTCCCTCAAATGGTTTCTCGTGAAGGAGGCAGACCATGTTGTGCTTGTCGGCAACCTTCTTCATGATCTCCATGGTCAGCTGGTTGTGGTCAACAGCAACATTTGTGGTATCAAATACAGGAGCCAGTTCGTGCTGTGCAGGAGCAACCTCGTTATGTTTTGTTTTGGCTGGAATGCCAAGCTTCCAAAGCTCTTCGTCAAGATCATGCATGTAAGCAGCAACGCGAGGCTTCAGGGCTCCGAAGTAATGATCTTCCATTTCCTGGCCTTTTGGTGCAGAAGCGCCCAGAAGAGTACGGCCGCAGAAGATCAGGTCTTTTCTCTTTTTGTAAAGATCCTTGTCAACCAGGAAATATTCCTGCTCAGGTCCTACTGTTGTGTCGATGTGACGGACCTCTTTGTTTCCAAGGATGTGAAGAATACGAACCGCTTCTTTGTTCAGAACATCCATGGAACGAAGAAGAGGAGTTTTCTTATCCAGTGCCTCTCCGCTGTAGGAACAGAATGCAGTAGGAATGTAAAGAGTTTTATCTTTAATGAATGCAGGTGAAGTAGGATCCCATGCTGTATATCCTCTTGCTTCAAAAGTAGCACGAAGTCCGCCTGACGGGAAACTGGATGCATCCGGCTCACCTTTTACCAGCTCTTTACCGGAGAAATCCATGATCACCTGTCCATCACCTGTAGGGGAGATGAAGCTGTCATGCTTCTCAGCAGTTACGTTTGTCATCGGCTGGAACCAGTGTGTGTAATGTGTCGCACCGTTTTCAGTAGCCCATTCTTTCATTGCAACTGCTACGGAATTTGCAACGTCCAGTTCCAGATGAGTTCCGTTTTCAATTGTTTTCTTTAATGCTTTGTACATGTCCTTTGGCAGTTTGCTTCGCATCACTTTGTCATTGAATACAAGGCTGCCATACATTTCAGGGATACTCTGTGCCATATAGGTACACTCCTTTCGATTTCACTCATTCATTATAATTTTTAATTATTTTATAAGGACCGCTGCCGGAAGAACCGGGTATAAACGGACCGGAAAACAAAAAAAGCGCTTCAGATACCTGCCGTATCCAAAGCGCCTTTGCTTTATGTGTTGCAGTATACACCAAAATAAAATATTGTCAAGAGCTTTTTTGGAAAAATCTAAAAAATTGACCAGGGCGATCGGACTGTCGGAAAATAGGCAGGGTTGACAAATCTTGTCCTTTTATTATAATCTGATATCGTAGTTATACAGTCGAAAAGTCAGCGATCGCTATAAGTGATCGAGGCAAAAGAAGCTTTTTGACCAGTGACAAAGATGTACAATACGGAAAGAACAGATGGAGGAAAATATGTCAGGAGTAAAGGAAGAATGTGGCGTATTCGGGATTTATGATCTGGATGGAGGGAATATTGCACCATCTATTTATTATGGTCTTACCTCGCTGCAGCACAGGGGACAGGAGTCCTGCGGAATGGCCGTTTCAAGGACGGACGGAGAAAGAGGAAACGTACAGTTCCATAAAGATCTCGGACTGGTAAGCGAAGTTTTGCGAAAAGATGTTGTACATAATATGAATGGTGATATCGGAATCGGACATGTTCGTTATTCCACCACCGGAGAATCTGTCGCAGAGAATGCACAGCCGCTGGTACTTTCTTATATCAAGGGAAGTCTGGCACTTGCGCACAACGGAAATCTGGTTAATACAGAAGCTCTGAAATGGGAGTTGATCCAGACAGGCGCAATTTTCCATACAACTACCGACTCAGAGGTTATCGCGTTCCATATCGCAAGAGAACGTGTGCATTCTGCCACTGTAGAGGAAGCAGTACATAAAACCGTAGAGAAGATCCGCGGAGGATATGCTCTTGTGATCATGAGCCCCCGGAAGCTGATCGGTGCCCGTGATCCTTACGGACTGAAACCCCTCTGTCTTGGAAAAAGAGATAATGCCTATGTCCTTGCATCTGAAAGCTGTGCGCTGACATCTGTAGGGGCTGAATTTATCCGTGATATTGAACCAGGTGAGATTGTCACGATCACCAAAAACGGACTGAAATCCAGTAAACTGACTGAGAAGAAAAAGCATGCCCATTGTGTTTTTGAATATATTTATTTTGCAAGACTGGACAGTACCATGGATGGCGTGAAAATCTATGATGCAAGGATCCGTGGAGGAAAATCTCTTGCAAAATCCTATCCGGTAGAAGCGGACCTGGTGACCGGTGTACCGGAATCCGGACTTCCGGCAGCAAAAGGCTATTCTGAGGAATCCGGAATCCCGTTTGGCTTTGCGTTCTATAAAAACAGTTACATTGGAAGAACTTTTATCAAGCCTACACAGCAGGAGAGAGAGTCCAGTGTCCATCTGAAGCTGAGCGTTCTGGAATCCGTGGTGAAGGGGAAGAGAATCGTTCTGGTGGATGATTCCATTGTCCGTGGAACTACCATTGCCAATCTGATCCACATGCTGAAAGAAGCAGGAGCAAAAGAAGTCCATGTACGTATCAGCTCCCCGCCATTTTTACATCCCTGTTATTTTGGTACCGATGTGCCGTCCAATGACCAGCTCATCGCAGCACAGCACAGCACGGAAGAAATCCGTAAGATGATCGGTGCAGACTCCCTGGGTTATATGCAGATCGATTATCTGGAAGGCATGGCAGGTGGACTTCCGCTGTGTAAAGCATGTTTTGATGGCAATTATCCGATGGAAATACCGGCAGAAATCAAACAGGATTAATGAACTATGTGGAATTAATCTCACAGTAAAAAATAATGGATTGAAAAACGAAAATGTAAAAACTGCACAATAAATATATAAAAAACCCGGATTTTGTCATATAAAATCCGGGTTTTTATAGAAAGACTCTTAAAAACGATAAAAAACATCAACTTGACAAATCTGACAATATGAGACATAATGTGGGACAACCAGATGAAAAAGGCCGCTGGTCTGGAATATACAGGAAAACAGCAAGACCGAAAAAAGGCCGGTTTTTTGCCGAGATAAAAGAGAGGATGATATTTATGTCTAAAAAAATTAGATTGAATGCGACAGAGGATGTTAAAGAATTTGTTAAGGCTGCAAGTAAATGTGATTTTGATGTAGATATTTCATATAACAGAATTTTAATTGATGCAAAATCTATTCTTGGAATCCTCAGCATGGATCTGACCAGAGTTCTTACAGTAACCTGTCATGGCGAGGATCATGAGTTTGATCGTTTCCTTCAGAAATATGCAGTTGCCTGACAGACAGTGCAGAGACAGACAAGATATGAAAGACATAAAAAGAAAAGGCAGACGTGACTGCAGAGACAGGAGATCAGTTTGAAATCCTCAGCAGGCGTCTGTTTTTTCTTTACATCCATTTCATAGGAAGAAATTCCGCAGACTATATGAAAAATCAGTTATTGACAAATAAAAAAAAATAGTTTATAGTAAACCATATTTTATATGAAAGATAACTGACAAAGGCGTCAGGAACGGATACCACAGGGGAATTCTCACCCCTTGAAATCTGTTCCGGACGCCTTTTTGTTGTGGGACACAAAATGGAGGAGGAAATCGAAGATGGCAGTAAAGTATGTTTTTGTAACAGGTGGAGTTGTTTCCGGTCTGGGAAAAGGAATTACCGCAGCGTCTCTTGGGCGCCTTCTGAAAGCCAGAGGGTATCAGGTGACCATGCAGAAATTTGATCCCTACATTAATATTGACCCGGGAACTATGAATCCCATTCAGCATGGAGAGGTTTTTGTAACGGATGACGGTACAGAGACTGACCTTGACCTTGGACATTATGAGCGTTTCATTGATGAAAGCCTTGACAAAAATTCCAATGTGACAACCGGTAAGATTTACTGGTCTGTTCTTCAGAAAGAGCGTCATGGTGATTTCGGCGGAGGTACCGTTCAGGTGATCCCGCATATTACCAATGAGATCAAGAGCCGTTTTTACAGAGCAAAATCCGCAGACGAAGACAGAATTGCCATCATCGAGGTTGGTGGTACAGTCGGTGATATTGAGAGCCAGCCGTTCCTGGAATCCATCCGTCAGTTCCAGCATGATGTGGGACATGACAATGCGATCCTTATCCATGTAACTCTGATCCCGTATCTCCGTGCTTCCGGAGAGATGAAGACCAAACCCACCCAGGCCAGTGTAAAAGAACTTCAGGGAATGGGAATCCAGCCGGATGTCCTGGTATGCAGAAGTGAATATCCTCTTACCGAGGATATCCGTGGAAAGATCGCCCTGTTCTGTAATGTGCCTGTAAGCAATGTGCTTCAGAATCTGGATGTGGAATATTTATATGAAGCTCCTCTTGCAATGGAGAGAGAAAAGCTTGCAGACGTAGTACTGCAGAGCTTAAGACTGGAGAATCGCAAACCAGATCTTACAGACTGGGAAAATATGGTAGAAAATCTCCGCCACCCGGATAAAACAGTAAAGATCGCCATGGTTGGTAAATATACACAGCTTCATGATGCATACTTGAGTGTTGTGGAAGCACTGAAGCATGGCGGGATCTCTTGCCGTGCAAAGGTTGATATCACCTGGGTGGACTCCGAAGAACTCAATGAAAAAAATTTGGATCAGACTCTTCATTCTGTAGATGGAATCTTGGTTCCGGGAGGATTCGGAAACCGTGGTACAGAAGGAATGATCCTTGCGGCACAGTATGCAAGAGTTCATAAAATCCCATACCTTGGGATCTGCCTGGGAATGCAGATGGCTATTGTGGAATTTGCCCGCCATGTGCTTGGATATGAAGATGCCAACAGTATTGAGCTGGCACCGGAAACAACACATCCGGTCATTGCCCTGATGCCGGATCAGGAGGATGTGGAAGATCTTGGAGGAACTCTTCGTCTTGGAAGCTATCCGTGTGTGCTTGCAGAAGGCTCCAGATCCTATGAGCTTTTTGGAAAGAAAGAGATCCAGGAACGTCACAGACATCGTTATGAGGTAAACAACGCATTCCGTAAGGAACTGGACGAAAAGGGAATGTCCATTGTAGGAACATCCCCGGATGCTCACATTGTTGAGATGATCGAAATTGCCGGACATCCGTTCTTTGTGGGAACACAGGGACATCCGGAATTTAAATCCAGGCCAAACCATGCACATCCACTGTTTCGTGGATTTGTGCAGGCGGCAGTTGATAAAAAGACGGCAGAAGAAGCTGCAATGAAAGGATGAGAAAAATGAGAGAAGTAGCAAATCAGCAGCAGGGCCTCTACCGCCCTGAATTTGAACATGATAACTGCGGTATCGGAGCCGTTGTTAATATAAAAGGAAAGAAAACACATGATACAGTTGCCAATGCTCTTAAGATCGTAGAGAATCTTGAGCATCGTGCTGGTAAGGATGCAGAAGGAAAAACCGGTGATGGTGTCGGTATCCTTCTTCAGATCTCCCACAAATTTTTTAAGAAGGTCTGTAAAAAAGAAGGCTTTGATATCGGCGGAGAGAGAGAATATGGTGTAGCCCAGCTCTTTTTCCCGCAGCAGGAGATCAAACGTGCCCAGGCAAAGAAGATGTTCGAGATCATCGTGGAAAAAGAGGGTCTGGAGCTTCTTGGATGGCGTACAGTACCGGTCTTCCCGGAGGTTCTTGGTCATAAAGCGAAAGAGTGCATGCCGTGCATTATGCAGGCATTTGTTAAAAAACCGGAGGATGTGGAAAAAGGTCTTGCCTTTGACCGTATGCTTTACATCGCACGTCGTGAATTTGAACAGAGTAATGATAATACTTACGTAGTTTCCATGAACAGCCGTACCATCGTATACAAAGGTATGTTCCTGGTAGGACAGCTCCGTACCTTCTTTGGCGATCTTCAGAGCCAGGATTACGAGTCTGCCATTGCAGTGGTACATTCCCGTTTCAGTACCAACACGAATCCAAGCTGGGAGAGAGCACATCCGAACCGTTTCATCGTACATAACGGTGAGATCAACACGATCCGCGGAAACGCCGATAAGATGCTTGCACGTGAGGAAAACATGGAGTCTCCGTATCTGAAGGATGAGCTTCACAAGGTCCTTCCTGTAGTTAACCGCAATGGTTCTGACTCTGCAATGCTTGACAATACCCTGGAATTCCTGGTTATGAGTGGAATGGATCTTCCACTTGCAGTGATGATCACGATTCCGGAGCCATGGGCAAACAACGATACGATTTCTCAGGAGAAGAGAGATTTTTATCAGTACTATGCGACTATGATGGAGCCATGGGACGGTCCTGCGTCCATTCTGTTCTCTGATGGTGATGTGATGGGAGCGGTTCTTGACAGAAACGGTCTTCGTCCATCCAGATACTATATCACATCGGATGGCTATATGATCCTTTCCTCCGAGGTTGGTGTTCTTCCTGTGGATGAGGAGAAGATCGTATTAAAAGAACGTCTTCATCCGGGAAAAATGCTTCTGGTTGATACCGTTCAGGGTCGTGTCATTGATGACAATGAGCTCAAAGAAAAATATGCGAAAAAACAGCCTTATGGTGAGTGGCTGGACAGCAATCTGGTACAGCTTCGTGATATCAAGATCCCGAATCAGAGAGTTGTCGAATACACTCCGGAGGAGAGAGCACGCCTTCAGAAAGCCTTCGGATATACTTATGAGCAGTACCGTACTTCGATCCGAAACATGGCATTAAACGGCGCAGAAAGCATCGGAGCCATGGGACATGATACTCCCCTTGCAGTATTTTCCAAGGAACATTATCCGTTGTTCGATTATTTCAAGCAGCTTTTTGCACAGGTAACAAACCCGCCGATCGATGCGATCCGTGAGGAGATCGTTACTTCTACAAGTGTATATGTAGGAAAAGACGGAAATCTTCTGATCCAGAAGCCGGAGAACTGTCAGGTGCTGAAGATCAACAATCCGATCCTGACCAACACCGATATGCTGAAGATCAAGAATATGAAAAAGGACGGCTTCAAGGTTGTAACACTTTCTACATTATATTATAAGAGCACAAAGCTTGAACGTGCCATTGACCGTCTGTTCGTAGAGGTAGACAAAGCCTTCCGTGAGGGAGCAAACATCCTGGTCCTTTCTGACCGCGGTGTGGATGAGAACCATATGCCGATCCCGTCCCTGCTGGCGGTTTCCGCAGTACATCAGCATCTTGTAAAAACAAAGAAGAGCACTTCCCTTGCCCTGATCCTGGAGTCCGGTGAGCCGAGAGAGGTACATCATTTCGCAACACTCCTCGGATATGGTGCAAGTGCAGTCAATCCGTATCTGGCACTGGATACGATCCATGAGCTGATCGATACACATATGCTGGATAAGGACTATTACGCAGCCGTTGATGATTACAATCATGCAGTGATCAGCGGTATCGTAAAGATCGCTTCCAAGATGGGTATTTCCACTATCCAGTCCTATCAGGGATCTCAGATCTTTGAGGCAATCGGAATTTCCCAGGATGTGATCGATCGTTACTTTACAGGAACTGTAAGTCGTGTAGGCGGAATCACATTGGAAGATATCGAGGATAATGTAGAAAAACTTCATTCTGAGGCATTTGATCCCCTTGGACTTGCCACAGATCTTACTCTGGACAGCGTAGGTGCCCATAAGATGAGAAGCCAGGGTGAGGAGCACAAATATAACCCGCGTACCATTCATCTTCTCCAGCAGTCCACAAAACAGGGCAGCTATGAGATGTTCAAGGAATATACAAAGCTGGTGGATGACGAGGGTCATGGAAACTTAAGAGGTCTTCTGGACTTTAAGTTTGCCAAGGAGCCTATTCCGATCGACCAGGTTGAGAGTGTTGAGGATATTGTAAAACGATTTAAGACAGGTGCCATGTCCTACGGTTCTATTTCACAGGAAGCACATGAGACATTGGCTATTGCCATGAACCATCTCCATGGAAAATCCAATACCGGTGAGGGTGGTGAAAGTGATGAGCGTCTGGATTCAGCAGGAACAGACAATGACCGCTGCTCTGCAATCAAACAGGTAGCCAGCGGACGTTTCGGCGTTACCAGCCGTTATCTGGTTTCCGCAAGAGAGATCCAGATCAAGATGGCACAGGGTGCAAAGCCGGGTGAGGGCGGGCATCTTCCTGCAAAGAAGGTATATCCGTGGATCGCAAAAACCCGTCATTCCACACCGGGAGTCAGCCTGATCTCTCCGCCGCCACATCATGATATCTATTCTATCGAGGATCTGGCAGAATTGATCTATGACCTGAAAAACGCCAATAAATATGCGGATATTTCCGTAAAGCTGGTTTCTGAGGCGGGTGTTGGTACGGTTGCAGCCGGTGTTGCAAAGGCCGGTGCACAGACTGTTCTGATCTCCGGATATGACGGAGGTACAGGAGCAGCGCCAAGAAGCTCTATCCATAATGCAGGACTTCCATGGGAGCTTGGACTTGCAGAAACACACCAGACGCTGATCATGAACGGACTTCGTAACCGTGTACGTATCGAGACAGACGGTAAGCTGATGAGCGGCCGTGACGTTGCCATTGCAGCACTTCTCGGTGCAGAGGAATTCGGTTTTGCAACAGCGCCACTTGTAACGATGGGCTGCGTGATGATGAGAGTCTGCAATCTGGATACCTGCCCGGTAGGTGTGGCTACACAGAACCCGGAGCTGCGTAAGAGATTCCGCGGAAAACCGGAGTATGTGGAGAACTTCATGCGCTTTATTGCACAGGAGCTGAGAGAGTACATGGCACGCCTTGGTGTTGCCACCATCGATGAGATGGTAGGTCGTACAGACCTTCTTACAGTTTCTGACAGTGTGCAGGAGCCGCATAAGGGTAAGGTTGACTTAAGTGCCATCCTGAATAACCCATATGCAGGAAAGGGCAAAGTAACCTTTGATCCGAAGGCTGTATACAATTTCAATCTTGAGAAAACTCTGGATGAAAAAGTTCTGGTCAAGAAATGTGCACCGGCGATCCAGAAGGGTGAGAAAGTTTCTGTTGATGTAAATGTTACCAATACAGATCGTGCATTTGGTACCATTCTCGGATCTGAGATCACAAGAAATCATAAGGATGGACTTCCGGAGGATACGGTAACTGTAAACTGTACAGGTGCAGGCGGACAGAGCTTCGGTGCCTTTATTCCGAAAGGACTGACATTGAAACTGACCGGTGACAGCAACGACTACTTCGGAAAAGGCCTTTCCGGTGGAAAGCTGATCGTTAAGGTTCCGGAGAAGGCCGGATACAAGGCTGAAGAGAACATCATCGTCGGAAACGTGGCACTCTATGGTGCGACCAGCGGAACTGCATTTATCAACGGTGTTGCCGGTGAGCGTTTTGCAGTACGTAACTCCGGTGCGGTTGCAGTTGTTGAGGGTGTTGGCGAGCATGGCTGCGAGTACATGACAGGCGGCCGTGTGGTAGTTCTTGGAAAAACAGGAAAGAACTTTGCAGCAGGTATGAGCGGCGGTATCGCTTATGTCCTTGATGTGGATAACGTTCTTTACAAGAACCTCAATAAAGCAATGATCTCCATTGAAAAAGTGGATAATAAATATGATAAAAAAGAGCTTC
>OLNU01000928.1_pt1 | contig 24478 bp, 28 predicted proteins | sample 1672241 | NCBI WGS metagenome assembly OLNU01 (sample SAMEA3136663, study PRJEB25190) | human gut metagenome | biome: human gut; feature: human-associated habitat; material: faeces | place: Austria | collected 2013 | reverse complement strand
GTAGAGCAGAGGACTGAAAATCCTCGTGTCACTGGTTCGATTCCGGTTCTGGGCACGATGGGATATTAGCTCAGTTGGTAGAGCACTAGACTTTTAATCTAGGTGTCCCGGGTTCGAACCCCGGATGTCTCATTGTTTTTAAGACTCTGAAATTATTTCAGAGTCTTTTTTTCGCTAATGATCTGCTGTACAGAAAAAACTTTTTAAAATTCGTGAAAAGTGACGATATTTATTCTTCGAGATATTTCCTATGGTATTTTAATGGCAAGCGTGCTATAATAGTCCACGGAGCGTTTGAGGAATAGAACGAATGTTCTTACTATATTTTGTGGTTAATTTGTTGTTTATGTTTGTAGACAACATGATATTGTTTCTTATAGATGAGAGGAAGGTCATTATGATTGTTATCAAAAGGGATGGACAGGAAGTCAATTATAACCGCAGTAAGATTATAGTTGCTATCGGGAAAGCCAATGAGGAGGTTCCGGAAGAAGAGAGAATCTCGAATCAGGAGATTGAAGAGATTGTTTCTTATGTGGAGACTAGAAAGAGAAAGAGAATTCTTGTTGAAGACATTCAGGATATCATCGAGCAGAAATTGATGGCCTTAGGGAAGTTTGATTTGGCGAAGCGATATATTGTGTATCGTTATACACGTGAGTTGGTGCGCCGCGCCAATACAACAGATGATTCGATTTTGAGCTTGATTAAGAACAGCAATAAAGAGGTTATGGAAGAGAATTCCAACAAGAATGCGACAGCAGCTTCCACTCAAAGAGATTTGATCGCAGGCGAAGTTTCCAAGGATCTCACGAAACGACTGCTTTTGCCTGAGAAGATTGCAAAGGCCCATGAAGAGGGAATTCTGCATTTCCATGATGCGGATTATTTTGTACAGCCGATTTTCAACTGCTGTCTGATTAATATTCAGGATATGTTGGATAATGGTACCGTTATGAACGGCAAGCTCATTGAGAGTCCTAAGAGTTTCCAGGTAGCCTGTACGGTGATGACTCAGATCATTTCAGCAGTAGCCAGCAGTCAGTATGGTGGACAGTCTGTTGATCTGAAGCACCTTGGCAAGTATCTGCGCAAGAGCCATGATAAGTATGAAAAGGCCTATAGAGCACATTTTGGCGATGAATTTGATGATGATACCATTGAGAAACTTGTCCAGGATCGTCTGAAGGATGAGCTGAAGTCCGGTGTTCAGACGATTCAGTATCAGATTAATACATTGATGACTACCAATGGTCAGTCACCTTTTGTTACACTCTTTCTGAATCTGGATGAGAATAACGAATACATTGAAGAGAATGCAATGATTGTTGAGGAAATCCTCAGACAGCGTCTTGAAGGTATTAAGAATGAGAAGGGTGTTTATGTAACACCTGCATTTCCAAAGTTGATTTATGTTCTGGATGAGAACAACTGCTTAAAGGGTGGCAAATATGATTACATTACGAAGCTGGCTGTGAAATGTTCTGCAAAGCGTATGTATCCGGATTATATTTCTGCGAAGAAGATGCGTGAGAATTATGAAGGCAATGTTTTCAGCTGTATGGGATGCCGAAGTTTCCTGTCACCTTGGAAGGATGAGAACGGCAACTATAAGTTTGAAGGTCGATTTAATCAGGGTGTTGTCAGCATTAATCTGCCGCAGATCGGTATTCTGGCGAAAGGGAATGAAGAAGTATTCTGGAAACTGATGGACGAACGTCTTCAGTTATGTTTTGAGGCGCTTATGTGCCGTCACAATGCGTTGAAGGGTACATTATCGGATGTCAGTCCTATTCACTGGCAGTACGGTGCGATTGCCCGTCTGAATAAGGGTGAGAAGATTGATCCGCTTCTGTATGGCGGTTATTCTACCATGTCTCTTGGCTATATCGGACTCTATGAAGTAACCAAGCTGATGAAGGGTGTCAGTCATACGGATCCTGTGGGCGAGGAGTTTGCACTTCGTGTCATGAATCATATGAAGGAAGCAGCAGACAGATGGCGTGATGAGACAAACATCGGTTTCAGTCTATATGGTACACCGGCAGAATCTCTTTGCTATCGTTTTGCAAGAATTGATCTTGAGAAGTTCGGTGAGATTAAAGATATCACTGATAAGGGATATTATACGAATTCTTATCATGTGGATGTCAGAGAGAAGATTGATGCATTCAGCAAGTTCTCATTTGAGAGCCAGTTCCAGAAGATTTCATCCGGCGGATCTATTTCTTATGTGGAGATTCCGAACATGAGACATAATCTTGAGGCATTAGAGGAAGTTGTCAAGTTTATCTATGACAATATTCAATATGCAGAATTTAATACAAAGTCTGATTATTGTCATGTCTGTGGTTATGACGGCGAGATCAAGATCAACGATGATCTTGAGTGGGAATGTCCGCAGTGCGGCAATAAGGATCACTCTAAGATGAATGTTACAAGACGTACATGCGGTTATCTAGGCGAGAATTTCTGGAATGTGGGTAAGACGAAAGAGATTAATGCCAGAGTGATGCATTTGTAATTCAAACCAAAAACTGTAAATCTTAAATTATACTTTGAATATATAAATGATATCTTGAATATATTCTTAGCAGAATGAGAGCAACTTAAATCTTATTTTGAATATATTCTGAGATTACATTTAAAAAGTTTAAATTATAGTTTGAATATATTTTCAAAGTATATTTTGAAAAGTTAAATTATAGCTTGAATATATAATGTTACCTTGAAAAGGCATTCTTTATAAGCAGATATAGAGCTGTTTATAGAGGATGCCTTTTATTTTTACTATGAACTGTGCATTCAAAATTGAAGGTCTGATGAGATATGGCAGCACTTCTTATCGATAAAGATTTCTAATGATGAGTCAATTAACTCGATATGGATTGGATCTCTGAAAGTGAGACGCATTCTTTCTTTCTCAGGTACTTCTAAAATAGTCTGTGCAATGGCTACAATCCGAGTATCTTCGTGAAGAATATCAATGCCTAGTATAAAATCTCCTTTTAAAATAAATGTGAATAATAATGATGCATTGTGTGGATAGTTGAAATATGGCGACATGTATAAAAGTTTATAATGCCTTTTTTAGTCTGGTTACAAAATTTTTCCCTGAACGGTTGTCTGATGGGGTAGATGGACAGATAAAGCGAACATTATCTTTGGAAATGATGATGTGCTTTTTCTTTTCTACAGAAAAACCGAGATTGGTAAGGGCCTTTTGAAGTTTTGGCGTCATACGCCTGTAATTTTTAAACAGCAGCTTTAATTGCTTCTCCGGTGAGTTTTCTTTTTTTGCATGTTTCATAGATGATACCTCCCTTGAAAATGGATTGTGTAGTTTTATTTTGAAATTTTTGCAATAGCTATATGGTTAGCCAGAGTATTGTAAATAAGCATTGTATTGGTGTTCTGTAAGTCGAGCAGATCCTTTTGTGTCAGAATCGGTTTTAATTGCATGGCTCTTGACTGGCTGAAACGCAGTGCATGCCCTTTGTAATGTCTTTTAAAAAGGAAAGTGTCTGGTGAGTCTTTCTGTAAAGACAGGTCTACTGTATTGGTGGTTTTTTCAATATCATACTCTGGGACCACCTTTAACAGTTCCTTACCGGCGGCACCAATGGAAAAAATAATAATATAATCCATGCAGGAAAGCAGTTCGGTAACGGCCATACTGCAGGTGTCGGTATGTTTAATGCTTCTATATAAAGATTCTGACAGAAGGATATACTGGCCAATACTATTTAGGAGATGCAAGATATCATAATCGAGAGCTAGGCCGTTCCCTACACATACAATAGGGATATGTAACGTTACCCTTGTCAGATAGTCTTTTAATAGCAGGTAGCTATCCACGTCACTATTCAAAATCAGTATAGAATTTGTTTCGGGAAGCGTCTGGTCAAGGGATACATGATCTGCTTTAGATTCTAATAAGCTAAATACAGATTTAATGGATTAGCCAATGAATGACAAGGATTATTGGTAGAAGAGCTAATACAATACATAATGCGATAAATACTACAACACCGGCCATCGTAACAATACTTTCGATGATACTTCCAAAGATACAGAAGATAACCATGGATAAATTCTTGTTGAAATAAATTATCAAGAAAGATACGATGACAATGATACGTCGTAACCAGTTCCGATCCTCTGCCTTAAGCATAAGAATGATGGCAATGATTGTCGGAAGGATGTATAGAAGAAACGAGACGATTAACAAAAGATGTTCTTGAAGCTGTTCCATACGTTTTCCCTTTATCTTTTGATGCTATTGATAATGTCCTGTGTTGTAGTGCTATTACTATCTGCCATCTTCACTGTACGATTTAGGGCAGCGGCTTGTTCAATCAGGGAACCGTCTGCATTCGTATCCGGGATATATAAGGATGACGAGTATCCGCAGCCAAAGACCTGGATGCGGTCTTCGGAAATGTTGAAATCATTGCATAACAGTTCTTTTACATTTGAAGCTCTTTTCTCAGAGAAAGCTTTGCACTCATCTGCATTACCTGCAGCTGCTGTGGTGCCTAGGATTGAAAGCTTAAAGGTACTGTTTCGTCGCATATAATCAGCCACATAAGAGAGTGTTTCAGATGCGGCGTCTTTATTTGCAAATTCCGTCGAGTCTCCTTCAAAGAAAATTTCTAAGGACAGAACATCTCCGGTATCGAATACTTGGTCGATATTTGATGTGCCGTTAGCATCCTTTTCAAAGCCAACCGTAGTTGGCTTTAATCCGGAATTTACTTCCTCTGTTTTCATAGTGGACACCGTTTCTTGATAGTTGTAGCTGCCTTCTGCAGTTGGACAGTCAACGAAGGTAATAGTGGCATTCATATTTTCGAAGAGCTTAGTGTAAAAGTCTTCCAGGATACGCCTCTCATTTTCTGATAAAGCAGGCTGATCTCCACTGATATTACCTAATGCATAAAAGATGACGTGAATACCAGTCATGTCAAGACCGAGTGTCTGACTAATTTCATCAGCGGATTTATCTACATCGAGGTCAGATGCTGGCACGTCTACCATATTGATGAGACCTGATGTGGAAATACCGGATGTGTACATAACTAAAAGATTTTCTCTGCCGTCTTCTTCAGTTGAACGAAGACTTCTGACACCTGTGGAAATTGCAGTAGCCAGATCAATTTCATTATTGTCTGGAGCAATCTCAGCGAGTTTAGATAAGATGCTGCTATACACTTGCTGATTGGCGCGTGAGATCATTTCAGTTGAATATTGCTGTTCTGTGAAGTCAGGGATTACGCCAGACATACATACTGCCGGTGTTCCGTCTGCTTCCACCAGACTGTATGTTGTCCCGGCCGTCTTAGATAGATTTGAGAGTTCTCTGATTTGACTGACATCTAACATAGGCTGGTTATTAGCTTTGGCGAGAACAAAGGCAACGTTGTAAGGCTGGTCCAGAGCCACTACTGGCTCTGAATCCTTTTCTGAACAACCTGTCAATAAAACTGCTGATAAAACAAAAATTGAAAGTAAAAATAAAATTGTTTTCTTCATAATAACTACCTCTCTTTTTTCTTATGTGTGGATTAAATGCCCTTTTTCTTGGCACTACTAAACGAAATTAAATTTGAGGGTGAATTATTAACCCTACTTTTTTCAATCAGTTCGGCAGTGGAATGTCCCATCGCAGCAGTGAATGAAGCATCCTCTTGTTGGATAGCCATCAATTTCCGAACGTGTGCTTTCAAACCGATTGAGAGTGCTTTGAGGTTCTCTTCAGCTGCTTTACGACGTTCGAGGTCTGCTTCCAGTGGATTTGTAGCCTCGGTGAGGGCTAACAGCTCGCTTCTTAATTCAAGATAAACCGTTTCTTTTGCTTTTAATTTTTCTGTCAGCTCATTCACCATTTTCTCTTTCCAATACTCTGGATCAAAGCTTGCCCAAAAGGAAACAGCTCCAGTGAGAGCAGTGCAGAAGCTGGACAAGATTGTTAGAGACCACTCAGCGATGGTAAATGTTGTTTTTCCAATAAAATTGCCGTCTGCATCATAGCTGCCAAACGATAAATTCATAGTCCCAATTCGAAGGCCGATTGAAGTAATAATACTCAGAATAAAAAACCCGGTGAAGATACCAACTAAAATTTTCTGAATTCGTTTATCATTGGAATTGTTTGAAGAAGCTTTTGAAAGCGAAGTCGAAACAGCATACAACGAGATATCGGATAACATACACATGCAGATTACTAAAATATTTAAAAGGTCAGGTTTCGAAAATAAAATACTTTGGACAAAGTATTTATTTACATAGAAGTCTGCAGCAAGAGCAGCAATTGTAACAGGAAGGCCGAGCTGAAGCATGAAGCGTCCAATACGAAGAACATGTTTCCCTTTAGGAGATCCTAGTTCACGTAATTCTTCTCTGGTCTGTGAAACTTCTTGCTTTAATGTATTAACGCGATCGCTCAGCTCTGTTTTTCTGACGTTACGAGCTTTATTAATGTTAGCGGCAGAGATTTCGTGGTAGATGCATTCCTTATGGAACAAGTTCTTTTCAAAAGACACTTGAGAATCCACGAACCCATCTAATGTGGAGCCAAGAGTGTACGGGTCGCTTGTACGAATCAAAGAGTTTAAGAAATCTCTACAGTCTTGAAATTTTTGTTGAAGGTATGTCGGATCCAACAAACTGTATTCCTGTGTAATGAAGGATGACAGATCGATGTGCCCTCTCTCGGCGAACTTCGGTAAGGGTCTCGGAGTGTAAATTTCTTTATTCTGAGATTCGTAGTTTTCGGCCTTCTTCTTATGGAACTTAAACATTGTTTTTCTCCTTTCTGGATAAATCAGTCACTTCAATCAATCGCATTTTCAATGATTCGTGAAATGTATTATATCTGTCGAAGGAATGTTCGACATCAATGATAGGGATACATGCATCAGAAATTGGTTTTAAAACAACTGCTTTTGAGTATTTATTGAAAACTGAGCGAAGCCTGAAAGATGTCAAGTACAGGTCTGAATAGCAGGCTCTTTCTTCTGTCGAAATCAATGACCTGATTTCGACCAGTCGTTTCAGAATTTCTACTTTTCGAGATGTTCTTTTCTCTTTTCTGGATGCAGCATATTCAGTTGCATTTTTTTCAGCCTGAGCTCTTTTTGCTGCCGATCGAATGCGCTGAGCCTCTTCGAACGTTGATGGAAGCGAGATCGTATCAATTGTATTGATGTCATGTGAACTTAATACAGTTTCTTTCTCGGAAAGACTACTTAACTCCATCAAGAGTAGAGAAGCCTCAGTGTAAACAGAGCTAAGGTCTTTTTCGAGCTGTTTAATTCGGTTCTCGCAATATGCTTGAAACATATTGAGTCTAGAATCGATAAATGCGGAATGGAGTGTATTATTGTCAATGGCTACTGTTTTTGTTCGACCATCGACGAAACCCATGAAGTAAATGAATGCTGACGGGGTATGAAGATTTAAGCCTTTAGCAGAAGTTTTCATAATAATCGCCTTTCTCTATCGATATATTTGTAATTTTAAGGGACTAAAGTAACCTCTCTTTTATAAACGAGAGCATTACGGGGATGTACTGTTCCCTCTTGTAAAGTAATATTATTGTTTCCCAGTCCATTTCATCGACCTGGAACTGGAAGTACTCTATAGTTGTTTGGGATCGCATTGTGTCTTTCATATAAAACACCTCCGTAAAAAAATTATATACATATCATAAATCTTAATTTTTATTACGTAAAATGGCGCGATTTGGATGCATCAAAGCATTTTTAGGGGAAATAGATATCGAAAAATAGTAAAATTTGGAATCAATTTGGAAAAAAAATATATTATTTTGCAAAAAGCAAACATTTTCTTAGAAATGGGATGTATGATAAGATTATTGTATGAAAAGGAGGAGTAAAAATGGCAACAAAAAAAGTAATGAGAAGGTTTTTTGCTGAACAGGGAACTTTTTCAGATGAGATAGAAAATATGAAGAAGGTTGATATGGAGAATTATATCGAAGCAAATGGACTCAGTGAGAAACTTAAAAAATTTGCTTTAAAAAGTAACTCTTCAGAGTTAGCAGATTTTAGGGTTGGATCTTTACTTTGTGCAGTGAAGGATACACTTAGAAGTAAAGATATTCAAGAGGCTTTTTATATTAACATCGAGACATTAAATATTGAAGTGTTTCCGGCTGTTAAGGCAAAAGAACAAGATTATTTGAAAACCTATTGTGGGCTGTTTTTATACCATAATTATAAGACATCTCCAAAAGATATCACAGAAGGAAAATTATCGATACTTGAAAATGAAATGTCGAAAGTTTATGACATTAACCGTTTTAAATCAGAACTGTCAGAAACTATAAGAAATACAATTGGTGATAAAGAATATGTAGAAAATTTAGCATTAAGTATAGAGGATGCTATAACAGATTATATTAAAGTGGCTGCTAGTGGAAAACAAAATCTCGTTTGGATTGTTGATTTTTGTAAAGAAATAGCAGAGGTAGGAAAGAATAAGTATTTGGAAAGCAAGCAAATATTTTCTGATTTTGAAATAAAATATGCTTCAAGTGAATCTAGACTTTTTTTAGATCATAAATCCAAAGATATTATACATGATATTTCAAATGTGCTTTCGGCTTGTATGAGAATATCGTTTGGCTTGAGTAATAAAAATAACGGTAAAAAGCTTATAAAAACTGTGGAATATTTAGAACATAAGCCAAAAGATAAATATGACCCGCATAATGTATCGGCGTTAGCTTGTTCAACAGCTTTAAAAATCCGGCTAGAGTCGATTAACGAATTTAAATCTATAGAGAGTTATTCAATGAGTTATATCTTAGATTACATTCGAAGGAATGGATGTATCATTAAGTATTGCGAACCTATTAATGAAGGTTCGTCTAAAATACTTAAAATAATAGTTAGCAGTTTAAAAGGTGCTCTTTCACTTAGATTTTGTGATAGAACTCAAGATATTGACTCGTGTATTGAATTGGTAAAGAATCATGAGAGAGAATTTCATCCAAAAGTAACCTGGAAGAACAATGATTATAGCATTGTAAAAATGTGTGAAAAAGGCCTGAAGGGAATCAGAAATCAGGATGGAGAACTTGAAGGAAAACAATGGAGAGCATTAGGATATTTTGACGACCAGGGGGTACTGGCATTTGTGGACTGTAAGCACAGGGTGGATTCCAACCTGGAACTCGGCATTGCTTTGACACATCCTGATCTAAGAGGAAAATATCTGGTATCATCACTTATCTGGTATCATATCCTTGATAACTATGCTTCACCTGTATTTACTGGTACATATGAAACGAATGAACCGATGAAACATATACTCGAAAAATGTGGATTCCATGATCACTATTTGGTGGATGGAAATAAACAATCACCGAGAGTAAAAGAACGTTTCAGTGTTGATGATATACCTAGTTCTGGCGGGTATCCGAAAAATGTGAATGAATTGAGTCATTACTATATGAGAGTTTCAGAACAATCAATAGTATTTGACAAACTGGTTAAGGAATGTAGTGGAATTAGCTAAAAGCAGAAAGGAAAAATAATGGCAGAGAGTAATATTGTAGTTTTACAGGATGAAGCAGGCATGGACCAGCGTTTCGAGTTTTTAGATTTAATTCAATATAAGAATCAAAAGTATGTTGTACTTCTTCCAGAAGAGAATGATGGAGATGGCACAGTAGTTGTTTTGATGCTTGAGAATTGTGAAGGAGAAAAAGAGATTTATGTTAGTGTAGAATCTGAAGAAGTTTTAAATGCGGTTTATTGTATTTTCAAAGAAAAATACAAGGACGAATATGATTTCGAAGATGAATAGAAGTATTTAAGTATGAGGACCTGTAGACTAAATTGTTTTGTTAGTCTGTGGATCTTTGTACTTTAATAAATGTTTTGTATTTTTATCAAGGTAGATTAAATCACAATTTCCCGGCGCAGTATTTAGAGGTGCTTCGTAGAAGACATCTGGAATATAAGAAATCATAGCAATTGTTTGATAAAGGGAGGGTAAAAAAGTGGATTCAAGAATGATTGAGAGAATCAAAAATCATATTAAAAACCATAAGATGGCAATCGTCGTTTTCGTATGTGTATTGGTGGCAATATTGTCTTTAGACACGTGGCAGCAAGAACGATTTGGAGAAGTAGATAAGGCTTATTATCTAATGAGTCAAGGAAAATATGATGAAGCGGTTCAGCTTTTTGAAGATTATCTTTCTGTTGAGTCTTCTGTGTACTGGGCAGGTATTGAACGTGTCAATAGAAAATATGCTGATTATTGTACACGTGAGAATGTTGAAGAGGCATTAAAACAGTGTCAGGACAAAATGGTAATACAAGATAAAAATTAGTAAAAATTTGACTTTTTCTGTCACAAAATATCGCCTACAAAGGTATATATCTTGGAGGTATATGCTTGTATGGAAAATAATTCAGGTGAAATGAGGAGATTGATACACGAATTCTGCTTATCCTGTCAGGAACAAGAAACTGATCAGGTAGATCGGTCAGCGCAGCGTAAAAGAATCATGCATCAAATGTTTAGAGAACTTGAAAAGGAAGATCCATCTGTGGCGTTGGATATTGGTGGAGTCCCTTACAGCGCTGCAGATTAGTATTAAATCTAACCACATTTCAAAAAGTATCAAAAGGCACCAAAAAGAATGGATTTTTGATGCCTTTTGTGCTATACTAATAGTATTAAAAATAATGAACGATAAGTTCAATACGCGAGCCGTAATATATGCTAAAATAAATATGAAGGGTATTGTTAGTCAGCATATAATGCAAAAAGGCACAAATATGGATGATATGGAAAAGTTACTGACAATTAAAGATGTTCAAGAACATTTGCAGCTCGGGAGAAACAGGGTATACCAGCTTATAAAAATTGACTCTTTTCCTAAAATTAAGATAGGGAACACTTATCGTATACCGAAAAGAGAGTATCTTGAATGGGTACAGAATAATATAGGAAAAACGGTTTTTCTTTAAAAATGTATTGGTAAAGGGAAAATTGAAAACAGAGATAAAAAGACGACTATTGCAGGTAAAACTGTGATAGCCGTCTTTTGGTTTATAAGCAGTGATTCATTTTAAAGGTAATCTTTATTGAATATAGGATTATATGTCTTGTATCGGGCTGTCGTAGTTAATAAATGGGATTTTGGGTGCTTCAAGAACAGGGATGATATACTTCATCTGTTCTAGTTGATAATATAATACATCCAACGTTCTGGAATGCGGTTCAAATAACAATTTGGTGTACAAGCCATTATAATCTAATTGCAACCCAATACCCACTTCTTCTGCCTGCTCAATGAAATTCCCGCTAAAAGGTTGGGCAAGTACATGTTGAATGTGTTCTTCAAACGGAATGTCTGAAGGATAATCCCTATAGTTGCTTAGCAAAGCCGCTCCATTGTCAAATATAGGGGCTGTGCGGCAACATCCGGTTTGATTATTGATAATAACTCCAAGGTTGTTAAAATGTCGATCAGGATTCAATAATAGAGCATCCAGAGATAGAACCTGTGAGAGATATTCTGAACAATCGTATTCGAGGGTATCATATAGGAATTCCTCTATGAAATTGATCCGTTCAGCACAGGTATCATAGGTGCGTATGATATTGTCCAGTGGAACTCCACCGCGGACTAGCTCATGTAGTCTATGGAAGCTCAAAAACGATTCGTTGTCAAGCAGAAAATTTTTGGATTTTGAGTATCCGGTTATTGATAAAAGGAAAACGGGTGACACCTTGAAAAGGTATATGCAGGAAAGAGGATTGACTGCCAGAGATGTACAAGAGTATCTGGGGTTAGCCTGTGTGCAGACTGTTTATCGGTGGACGACCGGAATCAGTATACCGACAATTGACAATTTATACGCGTTGAGTCGGTTGATGAAGGTGTCAATTGACGATTTGATTTGTTGCAGCAAGCATTAATAAGTTTTAATAGTAGTGGTATTAGGGCGCTTGACATGGACAGGTGCCTTTTTTAGATTGGTTATGGGGGCATTTATGTTTTAGATGGTCTTTATAATTATATTTAGATAGTTTTTTTAGAGCTTGTTTTGTGCTATATAATTTTCCATCAGCTTGAGGATGCCATTCGCCGGTAAAGTATCTGTTTCCTTCGCTATCAACAAGATAGCTATTATGATAAAGAATGATTTTATCGTTTTGTGGAACCAGTTTCCAATAATCATGTCTGCAGAATATAATCAAATTTTCACCTTGCCAATTAGAATATGCTTCGGATTTTACGTATAATTGGAAAAGATTATCTACAGGAACGTCTTCGAATAGTTTTATGTATGAATCAAAGTTTTCAACATCATTTATACAACTTCGTAAAATTGCTGTTTTTCCACAATATTTACAGTATGTGTATTTCCTTTTGGGAAATCTTTTGGTTAGTTTGATATTGGCTTTATCAATTGTTTTGGCATATCTGCAAGAAATATCGTGGGCTATTCTTGAATTGGTTGAAAATACACAATGCACTTCTGAATTATACATAGATTAAAAACTCCTTTAAGTATCCATAGAGATAATTATAGCAATATAGAATATATTTTTCTATTTCTAGTTAAGCTTTTTTGACGAAATGTGTTGAAGCGTTACACAAGCGGACTTGTATGATATAATGGTCATAGAAAAAGTGGATATATAAATAAAAATATATCATTTTTATTAGGAAGAATAGAAGAATATCTGCAAAAATGGTATGTCAATTTAGAATGCTATAATTTTGAGTGGATAGAAAATACTTCTGAAATTGTATTAGATAAAGGGAGTACAATAATCAAATATTAGAAAATAACCAGAAATTATTAAAAATAAATGATCTGGAATTAAAGCCCATTATTGCCTATAGACAAGAAGGGGAAGAGGTGGAAGTATTGCTTGATGCGAATAAGATAAGAGCACAGCTGTTAATGTAAAATAATAATTGTGGTATATATGCAAAAAGTAATTTTAGATTTTAGAACAAATACAGACTTGAGAAATTAATATATCTAAGATATAATTTTAGCTCATAATGGTCGAGTTAAAATATATCCAAAGAAGCTGTATGGTATAATGGTTTTATGTCGTGTGAGGATGAATTTATTGACAACCAATGTTGTTGACAGCACTGGCAAAATAATTGCGCTAGAGATTTTAAGCAGCGCAATAGGATGTCAGAAAAAAGATGATGGAGGAGTAATAATGCGAGTAATAGTTTGCGTGGATGACAATGGAGGTATGTTGTTTAATCATCGCAGACAGAGCAGGGACAGAGTGCTTTGTGAGCGCGTGCTGCAGATGGCTGATGAGCGTGATTGCAGCGTGTATATGAATACGTATTCAGCTAAGATATTTCCGGAAGATAACAGAATTGCAGTGTCTGAGAATTATCTGGAGGAAGCAGGAGTACAGGATTTGTGTTTTGTCGAGAAAGAGCCGCTGGCGACTTATTTTGACAAAATAGATGAATGCATCGTTTTTAAATGGAATCGTGTTTATCCGGCAGATCAGCATCTGGATATTGACATTTCCAAAATGACTAAGGTTCAGGAAGAGGAGTTCGTGGGATTTTCTCATGAGAAGATAACGATGGAGGTTTATGAACGATGAGAAGTAATAAGCGGAACAATAAGTTAAGTTATTTTTTGACGCTGTTGTTGTGTCTGTGCATGCTGGTTGGCTGCGGATCCGGTGCAGCAACCCAGGTTATGCTGAAAGCAGAAGATTCAGAAACAGAATCTTATGTTGAGACGGTTCAGACGGAATCTGCGGAGAATGATCCTGGGGATGAAACAGAGATACAGACAGCAGCTGAAACAGAGATACAGGCTGCTGCACAAGTCCAGTCGGATGACTCAAAGCAAAAAGTGGTTCATACCGGTACCGCATCAGCATTTAAGGCAGCAGATGTTCCGGCATATTCCGGGGAACCATATACAGCTGTCAACAATAATGAACCCTATTTTACATCGGATAATCTGACAACAGAAGCTTTTGAAAATTACAGTGAATTGGATGCGCTTGGACGCTGCGGGGTGGCTTATGCCAATGTTTGCCTTGAGACAATGCCTACAGAGAAGCGCGGCAGCATCAGCGAAGTGAAGCCCACAGGATGGCATTCAGTTAAATATGACAATGTGGACGGCAAGTCGCTGTACAATCGCTGTCATCTGATTGGCTATCAGCTGACTGCTGAGAATGCCAATCAGCAGAATCTTATTACCGGTACACGTTATCTGAATGTGGACGGGATGCTGCCTTTTGAGAATATGGTGGCCGATTACGTGAAAGAAACAGATAACCATGTGCTTTATAGAGTGACGCCTATATTTACGGGCGATAATCTTGTAGCGGATGGCGTACTGATGGAGGGATATTCTGTCGAAGATGAAGGCGACGGTATTTGCTTCTGCGTTTATGCGTACAATGTTCAGCCGGGAATTACAATAGACTATGCAACCGGTGACAGCTGGCTGTCTTCGGAAAAGGGAAATTCCGACAGCAGTTCCGGCGGCAATTCTGCAGTCAGCCAGTCAGCCGCAGACAAAAGCGGTACACAGCAGGCTGCGGTTCAGACAGAATCCGTCAAGGAGACAAGCGCACCGGTCAGCACAGGGACAGAGTACATATTGAATACTAATACCAAGAAGTTTCATTATCCGTCCTGTTCTAGTGTGAAGCAGATGAAAGCGTCCAATAAAAAGGAATACACAGGTTCCAGGGATGATCTGATCGCTCAGGGATATGATCCGTGCAAGAAATGCAATCCATAAATTAACGCAGGATAAATTAACGCAGAGGTATTATTCATAAATTTGCTGCTTGCGGTTCATGTTGTTTTCTCATATAATGATAAGGATGCATGTCTGTACAGCTGGCACAGAATGTGAATCGGGTCGGGGCGATGTGATCACGGCCGAAACAAATATATTTACTGAATAGAAGGTTGATGAATTTGAATTACGCAGATATTAAATACTGCGATGTGGCCAATGGCAAGGGCGTTCGTGTGTCGCTTTTTGTCAGCGGATGTACGCATCACTGCAAAGGATGTTTTAACGAGGAGACATGGAATTTTCATTACGGAAAGCCATTTACAGAAGAAACGGAGAAACAGGTACTGGATTATCTGGACAAATCTTATATTGCGGGTCTGAGTCTGCTTGGCGGGGAGCCCTTTGAGCATGTGAACCAGCAGGGACTGCTTCCACTCTTGAGAAAAGTAAAGGCAAGATTCCCGGAGAAGAATATCTGGTGTTATACAGGCTATGATTTTGAAAAGGATATTCTCGGAAGAATGGCAGAGCAGTGGGAAGAGACAAAAGAGATGCTGTCTTATATTGATGTGCTGGTGGACGGCGAGTTTAAAGAGGCACTCAAGAGCCCGAGCCTGCAGTTTAAGGGCTCATCGAACCAGAGAATTATAGAAGTACAGCCCTCATTGAAAGAGGGTCATATTGTCCTCTGGGAGCCGAAGGAATATGTTCATGTTGAGGTCAGAGAGAATTAGGAGGAGATGAAGATGAAACAGCAGGTGAATATAAAGAAACTGGATGACAGAGCAATCATTCCAACATACGGAACAGCGTTTTCAGCAGGTGCGGATTTGTATGCATGTATGGATCATGCAGTGACGATCGTACCAGGTGAGACCTATCTGGTACATACAGGCATCAGTGCAGCAATCCCTGAAGGTTATGCAGGGCTTATTTATGCGCGAAGCGGGCTGGCAACCAAGAAAGGTCTGGCACCAGCCAACAAGGTAGGGGTTATTGATGCGGATTACAGAGGCGAGATTATGGTTGCGCTGCATAATCATTCCAATCAGCCGGCAGAGATTGAGAACGGTGAACGTATTGCACAGATGGTGATAACACCGTTTTTGACAGCAGAATTTGTCGAGACAGCGGAACTGGATGAGACAGAGCGCGGTGCAGGCGGTTTTGGATCTACAGGCAGAATCTAATAGATATCCTTTAGAATCCGGACAATTTCACTGACCAGCGGATATCCGGATCCGGCATCGGCACAGATGGCGGATAACTGTTCAAAACTGCGCAGAGCCAGGTCCTCTATGCGCTGAAGATAGTCTTTTTCTCGGATATGGCAGCTCTTAATATTGGTCGGGAGATGGGCATCATCAAGAAGTGTGTCAATTTTTTCGGCCAGTATATCGGCTGCCCGTCGGTTTCCGTCGAAGGATGGATTGATGGCAGCCAGCATTTTTAAATAGTTATCAGCAGAGCAGGCGGAGGAAGAAACCGTCCAGGCTTTTCCGGAGAGATGTGTGGAATCACTGCCATAATACAGGAGCAGACGGGGTATCAGGAGTGCCTGCAAGGCAGACATCGATATCCGAAATTCACAGCATAATTGTTGTGAGAGGATATGAGAAAGGCCGAGGCCGGTATGAGAACAGGCCAGTCCGGATAAAATACATGCATTTTGCAAATGTTCCAAACAGGCGTCAGGCCTGTTTTTTTGATGCCCTCTTTCGGAGGGGGCGGACAAAAAAAGCGGAAGCCAGACAAGAAACAGCTGAATGGAACGGAAAGCCATAGCATCGGAAATATCATCTCCGCCGACGAATAAGAGAGAATCAAAAGCATCGGCCATAGCAGCCATGCAGGCACTGATCAGATGTTTGTGGCTTCGAAAAAAGGAAAAATGGCTGTCAGCAATCAATGTAAAATGGGAAAGCTGGCAGGACATATCTGTCAATCGGTTGCTGCAGCTGTCATAGTGTGGATAAAAAGGCAGAAGCGCCGCATGGCATCCGGCATCCGAAGTCATGATGATCAGGCGTGGGAGGGAAGAACTTGCGGATTGCTGATAACGGGTCATGAGCATTTTGGCAATATGGACAGCGGTGCTGTCACCGATGACAATGAGACAATCCGGTGCAGCAGGCAGTTCAGGAAAAAGCGAGTGCTGGCAGAGAAAGTCAGTGATCTGTGAATCATCGGGCGCAAGCTTTAGGCATTCATACTGAATAAAGGGGTATTTTTGCTGTATCCTTTTTATGACAGTCTGAACGGCAGATTCTGAAAATGCAGGACACTGCAGAAAGAGAAGATGGTCTTCATGTTCATAAAGTTTCAGTTGTTCAAGGGGATTTTGTCCATAATAAATTTCTGCAGGAAAAGAAAAGCAGCGGGCGGTTTCGATCATTGTCGAATGGCAGCGGCGGATGGAAAAAAGCTGAGGAATGGCTGAAGAAGGAAGAAGATGGCCATAGATATCCATATATTGCTGGATCATGGATACAGAAGCAGCCGGAGCATTTTCAATTATGGAAAAATCCGGAAGTGCATAGGATAAAAATGAAATCGGTGCATTGTCGGCGGCATAAAGCGCAAGATAATGATGTGTCGGCAGGGGGCGGGTGTCGGAAAAAGGGAAGTCAGTGGAAAAAGATGCACTTTTTGTGGATAAAAGACGAATTTTGTCGGCTGCCTGTTCATAATCATTCACCGATATCAGTACAAGAACCGGGCACAAAAAGGGCACAAGAAGTGGGTGGGAAGCATTATCCGGTTCGATTTCAAGAATAATGAGGCGGGTGGCTTCAGGAATGACAATACCGGCCAGATCAGCCAGTGCCTGCGTAGATTGTCCGATAACAGAAGGATTAACTGTATTGTCCGAAAGGTTGGCAAGAATCGCAGTGAGGCGGACAATTTCTTCCGGGGATGCAAAATAACCGCCGGTGCGGCGCAGGGCATCTTTCAGCGGCGGCAGGATCACAGCATCGGCACAGATTATCTGCTCACCGTTCAAGCACATTCCGTTGTCAAAGGTTTTGGATAAAACAATCTGCCCTGCAGCAAGTGTCGGATCAGCACTGTAGTGGATATAGCAGAAAGCAGGCTGTGGAAAGGAAAGGATACATTCCGCTGAAAAAGCAGAAAATACTTTGCGGATATTGGCGGAAAGTCCGGAAAGAATAAGGCCGCTGATGTCGGGACAGTGATTGCATTTTTCAAGCAGGTTGTCATCAGCAATTTCCAGCCATTGAATGCAGTTGTCAGGTGCACCGGCAGCAATTGCAGCATCACGGATCAGGGAGGCTGTTCGGGCTGATATCTGAAATGCACTGTCAGAAAAGAAAAAAATGAGCGGATTTCCTGTTTGAATGGCAATAGCAGCGGCAAAGAGGGTTTCAGTGACCGGATGTATGGATGATGGTATGCCAAGCAAAGTGCCGGAGGGCTGGCTTTGGGTGTGTGTGTCCGTGCAGGAAAGACGTTCTGAAAAGGGAGATTCTGTTTGAAGGCAGCAGGAACGGAGGTCACGAAGCAGGCGTGTGATCATGAGCATCCTGTCCTCAAAAATACCGTAGCCCGTCTCTTGGACGCTGTCACGGGCAAGGGATGCGCAGATGGGCTGAAGGGTATCCAGAACTTGCAGAAAAATCCGGCTTCGTTCGGCAACATTGGTCCAAAGCCATGCGGCACGTGCCTGTCTGGCATAGGTCAGTTGTTCATTCAAAATATCAGGATATAAAAAATCAGTCATGGTTATATTTCCTTTCAAAAGCAGAATTTGAAATAACGCGGAGTAAAATGCCATGTTTATAGTATATGCGTTCATGAAAAAGAGTATGCTGATAAAGAAAGGGCAGGTAGAAGTATTGAAAAAGTATTTTTACAATGGTATAATTAATGCTCGATAAGAATGAATGGATCCGCCCCTGGGCGGGCAGTGATGATGAGGTGACAAAGATGCTTGATATTAAATTAATCAGAGAGAATCCGGATAAGATCAAAGCCGGTTTGAAGGCAAAAGAGGTAGATTGTGACGAATTGATCGACCGTATTCTTGAGTTAGATGAACAGAGAAGAACACTCCTTCAGCAGACAGAAGCGCTGAAGGCTGAACAGAATAAAGTAAGCAAGCAGATTCCTGCATTGAAGAAGGCTGGTGAAGATACAACAGCAATTTTCAAGGAAATGGGTGAGATCAAAGGCAAGATTTCCGCGCTGGACGGACAGTTAAGAGATGTTGTGAACGAGTATCAGCAGGATTTATATTGTCTGCCGAATATGCCGGATGATGATCTTTTACCGGGAGGCAAGGAGAATAATGAACCGCTGCGTTATTTTGGCGAACCGAAGAAGTTTGACTTTGAGCCAAAGAACCATGTGGATCTCTGTACAAACCTTGGCCTGATTGATTATGAGCGCGGTGTTAAGCTGGCCGGCAACGGTTTCTGGATTTACAAAGGCATGGGCGCACGTCTTGAATGGGCATTACTGAACTACTTTATTGATACACATCTGGCTGATGGCTATGAGATGATCATGCCGCCATACATGCTTGAATATCAGTGTGGTCTGACAGCAGGTCAGTTCCCTAAGTTTGCAGATGAAGTTTATAAGATTGCTAATCCGACAGATGAAGGCAGAATTCATTACATGCTGCCTACAGCAGAAGCTGCGCTGGCATCTGTTTACAGAGATGAGATCCTGACAGAGGCTGATCTGCCGAAGAAATTCTTCTCTTACACACCATGTTTCAGAAGAGAAGCAGGTTCTTACAGAGCGGACGAAAGAGGTATGGTCAGAGGCCATCAGTTCAACAAGGTAGAGATGTTCCAGTACACATTGCCTGAGAAGTCAGATGAAGCGTTTGAAGAACTCGTAACAAAGGCTGAGAACCTTGTTAAAGGCCTTGGCTTCCACTTCAGAACTGTGAAACTGGCAGCAGGTGATTGTTCTGCATCTATGGCAAGAACATACGATATCGAGATTTCTATTCCATCTATGAATGGTTACAAAGAAGTTTCTTCTGTATCCAATGCAAGAGATTATCAGGCGAGACGAGGTAATATGCGTGTCAGAAGAGCAGATCGTTCTATCCAGTTCATGCACACATTGAATGGCTCCGGTCTTGCTACATCCCGTGTACTTCCTGCACTGGTTGAGCAGAATCAGCTGAAAGACGGTTCTATCGTTGTTCCTGAAGTTCTGAGAAAATATCTTGGCGGTATTGAAGTTATTTCCAAGTAGAAATCATTTGCAGGTGGTTATATGCATGATTATTTGAGAGCGGTAGGTTTTAGTAAGGTTCAACATAAAAGAGATTTGCAGCGGCTGCTTGATATGGTCATGGGAAGCCCTGACAGTGAATTTGCTTCAGATTGCGGCGGCACGGTCTATGCAGAGAAGTGTCGAGATTTTGTGTCCAATGCAGGCATCACGGTGCGTGGTGAAGTAGATGAGCATGGTATGTTCAGTTATGAATATTATTTTCCGCATTATACAGGTCATCAGATTTCGCTCACAGATGATGTCAGTGTTGAGAAGATTTCTGAAAGAGAAGAATATGATGGCATGTGTGATGTGGTGAATCTTGGGGTATCTCTTATTTTCCATATGAATCATCTGATGGATTATGCAGATATGAACCCGAAGAGTCGTCAGATTTCTTCTGTATCCGTAAGGTTGTCGGCATTGTCGATTTCCGGCAAGGTGATTCTGCCTGTTGTGAGAAATGATTCTGAGCGTTTGAAGCGGCTTCGGGAGAATGAATCACGAAATGGTATGATTGCAGCGGCCAGACAGGGCGATCAGGATGCACTGGAGAATCTCACATTAGAGGATATTGACATGTATACCTCTATTTCAAAGCGTATCAAGTCAGAGGATGTCTTGACGATTGTAGAGTCTTATTTTATGCCGTATGGTATTGCCTGTGATCAGTATTCGGTGATGGGGGATATTCTCAGTGTAGAAGAAGTCTACAATCAGCTGACAGGAGAGAAGCTGTATCAGATACAGATCGAATGCAATGATGTGTTGATCGATCTGTGTATGAATGCAGAAGATCTATTGGGTGAGCCTGCAGTGGGACGCCGTTTCCGCGGCAATATCTGGCTTCAGGGGCATCTGGACTATGTATAAACAGATGGAAGCAGTGTCTGTGAATCGGACCTGAATTCCGTGTAGGGACTCTCAGGTGAGTCCAAGAGTGTATAAAAAAGCTGGCGTACTGTTGTTATTCGCAGTACGTCAGCTTTTTCTTTTAAAAGATTCTAAAAGTCATCATCGTCGTCGTCATCATCAGCTTCAGGGTTCTCATCTTCCGAAGCAGGTGTAATAGATTCGCTGTATATTACTGCCAGGTGGGAAAGCAGAGCTAGTTCATCTTTGTCGTACGGTTTCTCAAGAGATGGGTCGACAAGATTCTTCAGAGACAACTTGTCCGGTTTTCGGTTCTTGACATATTCTTCAAAATCGCAATACATTTGTATACCTCCCTATCCTGAATCAGTATTATAATGCAATAATAGATGTATTATAGTTGATTATAATATTAAAAGACAAAATATACAATGGGTATCTTACACAAAAATTTCTGTTATGCAGATTTACTAATACTTTGCATTGCCTTTTTGAAGACAATACGGAAAGTAATGATGGATGCTGTAATGGAAATGGTGTCTGATACCGGTTCCGCAAGAAATACAGCAAACACTTTGTTGTCAAAGAAATGCGGCAGTATAAAAATCAGCGGAATCAGCAGAATAATCTTCCTGAGGCAGGCGATAAAAAGGGATGCCTTTGCTTTTCCAAGGGCTGTAAATGTCTGCTGGACAGACATCTGGATGCTGAACATGCAGAAAACGGCCATGTAAACCCGAAGTGTCCAACCAGCTGTCGCAATAATTTCTTCAGAATTGCTGAATATGCGGATGAAGGTTGTTGGCGACAGTTGGACAAACAGCCAGAAAACGGTCAGTGCTGTCATAGAAACAGCAAGCATGCATTTAAACGTCTGTCGGATTCTTTTGGCGTTGCCGGCACCGTAATTGTAGCTGATGATGGGCTGAGCCCCCTGACCAATGCCCTGCACGGGAATCCATACCATCTGCTGGATCGTGCTGGAAATGGTCATGCAACCAACGGCAATATCACCGCCATAATGCTGCAGTGAGGAATTAAAGGCAATATTCAAAAGTGCATCCGTAGCCTGCATAACAAAAGGACCGAGTCCGAGTCCGAGACATGGAATGACAATGCGCTTCTCAAGGTGCATATCGGATTTCTTCAATCTCAGCCGGGTCTTTTTGCCGGTGAGGAACCTCAGAATCCAGATGCAGGACAAACCCTGTGAAATGATTGTTGCAAGGGCGGCACCACGGACTCCCATATGCAGACCGTAGATAAAAATCGGATCCAGGATAATATTGGCACCTGCACCGATCAGGACGGAGGTCATGCTGAAACGTGTGAATCCCTGTGTCGTAATAAAAAGATTCAGGCCCAGAGCCAGCATGACAAAAATCGATCCGGAAACATAAATCTGCATATAAGGCAGCGCATAGACAATTGTCTGTTCACTGCAGCCGAAGAGCCACAGCAGCGGTTCACCAAAAATCCAGAAAAATACACTCAGGATAACGGCTTCAATAATCAGGACAACGAAACAGTTATTCAGGATCCTGTTGGCTTCGGTTGTCTTATTCTGCCCCATGCAGATGGCGGCTCTTGGGGCACCGCCCTGACCGATCAATGCTGAAAAAGCAGAAATAAGATAAATAATCGGAAAACACAGTCCGATGCCGGTCAGCGCAGAACTGCCGGTTCCGGGCATATGGCCGATATAAATTCTGTCTACGATGTTGTAGAGCAGATTGACCAGCTGGGCAATGACCGTGGGAACGGCCAGTTTAAAAAGGAGCTTTCCCACCGGTGCGGCGGCAAGCTCGTTGGAGACATTCGTCTGATTCAAAATGATCACAATCCTTTAATGTTTTCTAAGGAGTTACTTTTTGTTTAAAATAAAGTACTATATAAATTAGTATAGCGGGTGAATGGACAAAAGTAAAGCAACTTCATAAAATCAGATATTTCATTCTGTGGGTATCTCTGTTATACTGAGCTTGTAAATGATATGGAAGAAATTTAATTTCAGGAGGTTTTATTATGGCAATTATAGATTTAACAAAAGAAAATTTTCAGGCGGAGATTACAAAATCCGACAAGCCGGTACTGGTAGATTTCTGGGCTGTATGGTGCGGTCCGTGTCAGATGATGGCACCGATTCTTCATGAACTTGAAACGGAAATGCCGGATGTTCAGATTGGCAAAGTCAATGTGGATGAGCAGATGGATCTGGCACGTCAGTTCCGTGTTGTCAGCATTCCGACACTGATTATTTTTAAAAACGGACAGGAAGTTCAGCGTATGGTTGGTGTGACATCAAAGGAAGAGCTGAAGGATGCGCTGAAATAAAAAGATAAAAATTATAAAAATTTCTTGACAGATATTTTCATAGCAGGTACAGTAATAGTCAGAGAACAATTTAGCTAATTAAACTGATGATGTGGAGATAACGTTTATTGTGCACGCACAGAGAGTCCGGGAAGATGAGAGCCGGGCCGAACGCAGATAGGCAAATGGACCACTGCGGGCATAGTGAAAGGCAGCAGAGCTGGTCAAGTATTCTATGACGCGGGGCAGGCGTTAATTGCCGGGAGTATGTTAGTACTTCTTTAACAAGCGCGCAGGATTTTTCTATCCTGTGAAGCAGGGTGGCACCGCGATATAAGTGAATTCCAATCGTCCCTGGCAATGTATTAATTTACATTGCCGGGAATTTTTTAGTTTTGGGATCCGGCGTGAGCCGAATATCGGATGTGAAGCGGCGGGACTGGATTTGATCTCTATGATCGCACCGACATCCCATGCGCCGTTGGATTCGGTATTTCAACACCGGCGCAGGCTGAAAAAATGGCAGCTGTATCGGATGGTGCTATTGTGGGCAGTGCCATTGTTCGTCTGTGTGAGAAATACGGATCGGAGGCAGCAGGTCCGATCGGAGAGTATGTACGCAGCATGAAAGCGGCTGTGCTGCAAAAAGACTAAAGGCGGTCACAGAGTGCCATCGGCCGACTCTAAGACAGCTTTCAATAAACAGACAGTTTTCAATAGCAGGTCAAGACTTGACTTTTCAGGTTGTAAATAGTATGATATTTAAACAGGCGTCTAAGTGTGAAACACCGGGATGTACTGGTTCGTCCTCTTAGTTTAACGGATAAAACAAGCGCCTCCTAAGCGCTAGCTGTGGGTTCGATTCCCGCAGGGGACGGTTGCATACAAAGCGGTAATGATTAGCAGAAAATGCTATGTCATGAACCGCTTTTTTCTTTATGGACTTTAGTATGTTTCGCCCATCTCCATTTTTCGTTGTTCCGAAAAATGGAGATGGGCGAAACAATAAACCACCCGCTATGCGGGTAAGAGTCGATTGTTATACAAAAAAATTACCTTTCCATTTTCAATAAAGTTGTTCAGGCTATATTGTGGAAAGGAAAGGTAATTTATGGCGAAGAAAGAAAATTCACTCGCACATACGAAATGGATGTGCAAATATCATATCGTCTTACCGATAGTAATCTCAATCACACAGGGATTTACCTCTATTCCAAAGGCAAAAT
>OLNU01000926.1_pt1 | contig 24514 bp, 23 predicted proteins | sample 1672241 | NCBI WGS metagenome assembly OLNU01 (sample SAMEA3136663, study PRJEB25190) | human gut metagenome | biome: human gut; feature: human-associated habitat; material: faeces | place: Austria | collected 2013 | reverse complement strand
CCTTGCTCACGCCCGGGATGATCTGCGTCATGTCGTGGCACAGAACATGACCGACCGCGTCCTCGGTTTTGATACATTTCATGGCTTTTCCTCCTCGATCTCATCACCGGCGGTGATCGTACCGCCCGTCAGCACAATGGCAAAAATGCCGTCGGTCGGCATGACGCATTTGCCCGTCAGACGGCGGATTTCACAGTCATTATGGCATTCCTTGCCGATCTGGGTCACCTGCAGACGCGTTTTTCCCACGCGGAGCACCGTACCGACCGGTAAATGCTTGAGGTCAATCCCTTCGGTGAGGATGTTCTCCGCAAAGTCGCCCGCATGGAGCTTCAGACCGGTTCGACGCATTTCGTCCACGCTCTCCTGCGCCAGCAGACTTATCTGCCGATGCCAGCTGCCCGCGTGCGCGTCACCGATGATGCCGTGGTTTTCTTTCACTGTGATACGCTCCACCGGGTGCTTTTTTGTTCCTTTATGTTCACTAATACAAACTGCTGTTACTTTTGCCATGCTACTCTTTCTTCTTCCAATTCGTTAGTATACGGCGGGATGAGGTCATCCCGCCCTACAAATGCCATAGTGTTATATCGTGCTATAATGAAAAAATAAATGCACTAAATGCAGCCTTATCGGCTCATTTTCCATTCTCAATTTTCCATTATTTATCCCCCGATTTGGCTCATGCCTCTCCGGCTTTCACTCGGCTGCCCGGATTGCATATGGTGGCTGACCGGTTTCCTGAACATACCCTCGCGCAGTGCGCGTTCAAGGTTTTCGCCGTGCAGACCGCGCAGCGGAATCTCCTGCGCCGAGTGCAGGCACGGTTTCAGCCTGCCGTCTGCGGTAACGCGGATGCGGTCGCAGTCGGCGCAGAAACGGTGGCTCATCGGGCGAATCAGACCGATTTTCCCCTTCCAGCCGGGCATTCGATACAGCTCCGCAACGCCTTCATTCGGCAGACGCTGCAGCTCCGGCAGGGCGTGCAGCACCGCGTCCGCAGAAAGAAACCGCTCACGCGGCCAGTCCGCGCACTCACCGATCGGCATGAGTTCAATGAAGCGCACCTCATATTTCCCGTCCTGCGCCAGCTGCGCCAGTGCCGGAATCTCGTCCGCGTTTACGCCGCCGAGGAGCACGGCATTCAGCTTTGTACCGCGGAATCCGGCGTTCCACGCCGCGTCCAGACCGGCCAGCGTATCCGCGAGCGAGCCGCCGCGTGTCAGCGACGCGAATTTATCCTTGTTTAACGTATCCAGACTGATATTCAGCCGGTCAACCCCTGCTTGTTTCAGCTCTGCGGCGTACTGCGGCAGGAGTGCGCCGTTAGTCGTCATAGTGAGCTCCCGCACACCATTGATGGCACGCAGACTGCGGCACAAGTCCACGATGCCGCGCCGTACAAGCGGCTCTCCGCCGGTCAGGCGCACCTTGCTGACACCGAGCGAAACTGCCGTCCGCACGATCTCGGTCAGCTCCTCGAACGACAGCATTTCACTGTGCTCCCGCTTGCACACGCCTTCGGCGGGCATACAGTACCGGCACCGGAAATTGCACCGGTCGGTCACCGACAGCCGCAGATAGCGAATATTTCTTCCTTGATTATCCAGCATTTTGCTCACTCCGTCAGCGGCATAACGTCCTCTGGGCGGACGTACAGCATCAGCTTTTCCGTGCCGGAAAGCGTCTCCCAGACCGCCTTATCCAGCTCCCACCGCAGCCTGCCTGCGCCTGTCGTCTGCAGCATGACCACGGTCGAAAACGGGTTTTCGACTACGCGCTCGACCGTACACGGAATGGCGTTCTCCGTGCCCTCCGTAGTAAAGTAATGCGCCCGAACGCCAACGTAAGCGATGTTTTCCGGCACATGCAGCGCGGTTTTGAGCGTTACGTTCCAGTCCTTGCAGAACAGGGTCTCACCTTGCTTTACCTCGGCGGCAGAGACATTCTTGCAGCCGGAAATCAGTGCAGCACCCATGGTTGCCGGTGCGCGGAACAGTTCCTTGACCGTCTCCTTCGGGTCGGATTTTCCCTTGTTCAGCACGCACACCGTATCGCACAGGCGGTACACCTCGTCGCGGTTGTGCGTGACGAACAGCGTACCGCACGAAAGATTTTTCAGGATGTCCGAAAGCTCCAGTTCCACCTGCCATTTCAGGTACGCATCGAGCGCGGAAAACGGCTCATCGAGCAGCACAAGCTCGGGCTGTCCGACCAGAATGCGCGCCAGCGCGCACCGCTGCTGCTGTCCGCCGGAAAGCTGACTCGGACGGCTGTTCTCCAGACCCTCCAGGCGGAACGCGTGCAGAACCTCCCGCACCGCCTGTTCCCGCTCGGCTTTCGGGCGGGCGTGTGCGCCTGCGCGGATGTTCTGCTCGACCGTCATGTGTGGAAACAGCGCGTACTGCTGAAACAGGTAGCCGACCTTTCTCTTTTGCGGCGGCAGATTGATCTTTTTGTCGCTGTCGAACAGCACGCGCCCGTTCAGTTCAATATGCCCCTTATCCGGCCTCACGATGCCTGCGATGCACCCCAGCGTCATGCTCTTGCCGCAGCCGGAAGCACCGAGCAGCGCCATCACTTCCCGCTCAGCGGTGAAGTTCACTTTCAGGTGAAAATCTCCGAGCGTTTTCTCGATATCCACGATCAGTGCCATGCCTTGCGCGCTCCTTTCTCCCGTTTTTCGAGCAGATTGACCGCCAGCAGCACCACCGCCGAGATGGCAAGGTTGACCACGACCCACTTGAACGCCAGCGCATCGTCGTTCGTGCGCCAGAGCTGATACACGGTGGTGGAGATCGTCGCGGTGCGGCCGGGCGTGTAGCCCGCCACCATCGAGGTCGCACCGTACTCGCCGAGCGCCCGCGCGAACGCCAGCACCGTGCCCGCAAGGATGCCCTGTTTGCAGCACGGCATCCGCACCCGCCAGAAGATCCATGTGTTCGAGCGGCCGAGCGTGCGGCCCGCATCTGCGAGGGTTTCGTCAAAGCTCTCGAACGCGCCGCGCGCTGTGCGGTACATGAGCGGGAAAATAACAACGGTCGTTGCGAAAATCGCTGACCACCAGACCATGGTCAGCTTGAGATTAAAATGCGTGAGCGCCCATGCGCCGACGGCTCTTTTCGGTCCGAGCACGCGCAGCAGCAGATAGCCGACCACCGTAGGCGGCAGCACGAGCGGCAGCGTGAACAGCACATCGAGCACACCTTTGAGCACGCGCGGCAGACGCGCAACGTAATAGGCCGCCGCAATCCCCGCGAAGAAGATGATAACCGTGGAAATAAGTGCGATACGCAGCGAGTTATATAATGGATACCAGTCCATAATCGTCTCCTTTTGCAAATAAAGGCGAGAGATTGCTCCCTCGCCTTTCTATTGTATCAGATTATGCCAACGTGGTAAAGCCTACGCTCTCGAATACCTTGCCCGCTTCATCGGTGGTCAGATAGTCAAGGAACGCCTTCGCCTCGTCTGCGTGTGCGCTGTTCTTCAGCACAGCCGCCGGATAGATGACCTGACCGCACATATCAGCAGTTGCCTCGTCAACCGTGACGAGACCTGCCGAGAATGCGTCGGTTGCGTAGATAATGCCGCAGTCAACCGCGCCTTCGCTTACCTGCGTGGTAACTTCCTTAACGTTCGAGCCGTAGGTCAGCACGCCGGAGGAAGCCAGCGCAGCCTCGTCCAGACCGTAGTGCGCGAAGATCTTCTGGGTGTACTGGCCGACCGGTACATCGCTGTTGCCGATGGCAAGCAGCACATCACCGCTCGCGAGCTTTTCCGCGAGGTCGTCAAAGCTCTGCACACCCTTCGGGTTGCCCTCCGGCACAGCCAGCGTTACCTTGTTCTCGAGCAGATCGATACGGGTGCCGCCCAGCAGCTCGTCCAGACCGTCCGGGTTCTTGTCGGTGTCATCCTTGAGAGAGCCGTCGAGTGCGTTCATCTGCTTGGGCGCTGCGGAGATGAATACGTCGCAGTCCGCGCCCTCCTTGATCTGGGTGAGCAGGTCGCCGGAGGAGGCAAAGTTGAACGTCAGGGTGACGTTCGGGTCAACCGCCTTGTAGTCCTCCGCAATCTGGTTCAGGGTCTCGGTCATGGAGGCCGCCGCAAAGACGGTCAGCTCTGCGGAATCTGCAGAACCCGTGTCCACAGCTGCGCTGTCGCTGCTCTGGGATGCACCGCAGCCTGCCAGCATTGCCAGTGACAGAGCCGCTGCTGCAAATCTTGCAAAACAGTTCTTTTTCATTGGGCTTTCTCCTCTATTTTATGATTTCTTAATGAAAGACGTTGGAAAAGTGAAGCAATGCTTCCAGCACACCGCCGCCGACCGCAAGCGCCTTATCGGATGCGGTGTCGCAGTTTTCACGCTTGCCGCGCGGATCAACGTCACCGGATTTCATACCCTCATGTACGGGGACGCCAGCCTGCAGCAGACCGCGCAGGCAGCCGCTGATGGTGGTTTTCATGGGTTTTCCCGCAACATATGCGATGGTGTCTCCCGTCTCGACCAGATCGCCGATCTCACGGCACGGCTCGAACAAGCCGTCTGCCGGGGCACGCAGAACGCGCTCTGCCGCGTGGCCGCCTATCACACCGGGAACGCCCGTATTCGGCAGCGGCGAACCCGTATACAGCACCCGTCCGAGTGTATGCCCGCGCATGGTCTCAACCGCCGCGTGACAGTCCACGCCGGCCGTAAAGCCCGGACCGACCGCAATGACGATCGGCGCATCCGTGATGTGCGTACCGAGGTTTTTCTTCGCCAGAATCGCGTCCACCAGGGCATCAGGGTGCAGTTCCTGCACACAGCCTGCCGCCGGATCGGCCAGCACAGCAATGATGCCCTGTTCGGTCAGTGCTGCCGCTTCGGCTGCGGTATCGGCTCGGCGTGCATGCACGCCCTCAACGACTGTTTCGCCCAATCGAATCGCTTCCGAAAAGCATACCGTGCGGCGGATCGACGTTGGCTGCGGCAGGTCTGTCAGCACCAGACGAATGCCTGCACGGTACAGCCGCAGGGCAATCCCCGTGGCAATGTCTCCCGCACCGCGTATCACGACTAACATGGCGTTTTCCTCCGTTTATCTTCGTTGTATTTTGCAAACTATAACGATTGCTACCGATGATTATAGCGTATCGGTCGAGTGAAGTCAATATTTTTTCTGTGTGGCAGACATGATATAATACTATTATAAAAGCATGGTTGCAGGGCGGGGTGACCCCCGCCGCATATAACAACATGCAGATAATTTACAACGGCGGGATGATGTCATCCCGCCCTACGGTAAACATGGCTGTATTAGGTGGATTTATGAAAATATGTGAACAATTACACATGACAAAAGGCATAACCGCCGTGATCGGCAGCGGCGGAAAAACAACTTTACTGCGTATACTGGCCGAAGAATTATCCGGAACGGTGATTTTGACGACTTCCACGCACATTTTGCCGTTTGCGGGCATTCCCCTGTTGGTGACGGATGACATCGAACAGGTCCGCCGCGCACTTGCGCTTCACCGCGTGATCTGCATGGGCACGCCTGCCGCTGAGGGCAAGCTGACCGCGCCGGCACTTTCCTTTTCCGTGCTCGCGGACGCCGCTGACTATGTGATTGTGGAGGCCGACGGCTCCAAGCGGCTGCCGCTCAAGGCACACGCCTCGCATGAGCCGGTCATACCTGAGAATACACGTAAAACCGTGTGCGTCGTGGGTGCATCCGGGTTCGGAAAGCCGGTCGAACAGACCGTACACCGACCGGAACTGTTCTGTGCACGCACCGGTGCACACATGAGCGGTATTGTCACGCCGGAGCTGGCCGCGCAAGGCATTATTGCAGAACACTTAGCGGATATCGTTGTGCTCAATCAGGCAGAAACTGTATCCACAGAAATAGCGAAAAGATTCACAGAAGCACTGAAATCCAGCGGATTTACGGTTGTTTACACAACATTAAATCACACTTTAGAGTAAATCACCGTATTCATTTTCCATTCTCAATTTTCCATTAAAAAGAACCGCACAATGTGCGGTTCTTTCTTATTCCATTCCCACAGGTTTATCGCTGTTAAACTTGGTTTTGATTGCAATATCCGTATAAAGCAGTTCTTTTTCCGGTGTTTTTTTGTTCTGCAGATAGTCAAACAGCAGGAACGGCGGCCGGTAGCCCTGCTCGAATGCCTTCTGATCGAGCACAAAACTCAAGCTATCTGACTGGAGCAGCTCCATATTCATCGGGTTGAGGTCGAATGCAACGACCTTGACCTTGCCCTTTCGGCCTTCTTCCTCTACGGCTGCGCACGCACCGGCCTGTCCGTTGGACGCAACGTAAATGCCGGTCAGGTCAGGATTTGCACGCAATGCATGCTGCGTAATCTCGTGGGCATAGTCGTCCCGGTCGAAACACGGCTGAAACGCTAACAGTTCAATTTCGTTTCCTGTTTCGTCGTTAATTGTATCCATAAATCCGTTTAAACGGTTATTATGTGCGGTGTTATTCAAGTGTCCCGCCAGCGGAAGCACCTTGCCGCCCTCGGGCAGCATCAGCCGAAGCAAGCCTGCGGCGGTCTGTCCGGCGCGGTAGTTGTCCATACCGATGAACGCAAGACGCCTGCTGCCCGGTGCATCCGAGTTGAGTGTGATGACCGGAATGCCCTGTTCGTACAGTTCATCAATGCACTGGCGAATCTCCGGCGAGTTGTTCGGCGCGATAGCCAGTCCCTGCACGCCCTGTGAAACCAGCTCTTCAATGTGTTCAAGCACCATTTCGGTATCCAGACCGCGGTTTTCGCGCATGATCAGTTCCACGCCCGAGGCGGCAAGCTCCTCTGCGGCGCGCTGCACGCCTGCACGCACGATCTGCATCGTCGGCGTCTCGGTGGACTGCAGAATCGCACCCAGCTTGAACTCCCGGCGGGATTTGACCAGCGCCTGTCCGATTAGATTCGGTTTATACCCTAATTCTGCTGCGATTTTGTGAATCTTAGCCGCTACTTCGGGATTTACACGCCCTCGATTGTGCAGCGCACGATCTACCGTACCGCGGGATACACCTGCCAGCTCCGCAATCTGCTGTGCGGTTACAGCCATGCTTTTTCCTCCTTACTATATAGTGAGTATTACCCACTCGTTTTTCTGTTTATAGTATAACACAATGCACGCAACTTGCAACTGTTTTTTTCGCGTGTTTTTTCCTATGAATTTGCTTTTTCTTGACCGTCACAGCAATTGCCCAATATGACCCCTCTGTTTTTATGCAAAATGCCTACCAGATTGCACGCTTTTGCACGCACATGTGAATAATTCAGTGGCTATTCATACAAAAAGGCAATCTTAATTTTGTACTGTTTGCTAAATCAAAATAAATCTCACATTTAAGGCTTGAAATATCCCCAATAACATGATAATCTATGGACAACGAAATAAATCCCCTTGTAAAACATTCACAGCATTTCTCAAAATATGCTATGTTTTATCGGGGAATTATTTTTGAAGATGTGCGTTCACGAGAACGCCAGAAGCCTGCTGAAAAAGGCTTCTTGCCAACTACAGCTCGCGTTCATCCCTTTGGGAGTGTTACGGATGCACACGACAAGAGAACGATATGGGGGTATATCAATGACATTCTTCTCATCACTCGCATGGACAGGAATCTCGTTCCTGTTGTTCACAGTCCTCGTTGCAGTCATTTCCGCATGGAAGACCCGCGACGAGCAGCTCGACACCGCTGAGGGTTATTTCCTCGCAGGCCGCGGCCTGCCGGGCGTAGTCATCGCCGGTTCTCTGCTGCTGACCAACCTTTCCGCTGAACAGCTCGTCGGTCTGAACGGCCAGAGCTGGAAGACCAACATGGGCCCGATCGCATGGGAGGTCGGCTCGATGTTCACCCTGCTGGTTCTGGCGTACTACTTCCTGCCGAAGTACCTGAAAATGGGCGCCATGACCATCCCGTCCCTGATGGAGGAGCGCTACGGCAAGGGCACCAAGACAATGTTCTCGCTGGTAATCGTTGTTATGTACTCCATCCTCAACCTGCCGGTCATCCTGTACTCCGGTGCAGTCGTTTTCGAGCAGATCTTCGACATCTCCGGCATCCTCGGCACCAGCAAGTTCATGGCTGTTGCCATCCTGTGCCTCATCATCGGCATCATCGGCGGCTGCTACGCCATCTTCGGCGGCCTGAAGGCAGTTGCGGTTTCTGATACCATCAACGGCATCGGCCTTATCATCGGCGGTCTGATGATCCCGTTCCTCGGCTTCGCGGCTCTGTCCGCTGCAACTGGCGGCCATGGCATCATGGACGGCATCAAGTACATTGTAGAGGCAGATCCGGCCAAAATGAACGCAATCAACGCATGGAATGCACCGGAACCGGAAGTTCCGTGGCCGCTGATCATCACCGGTATGTTCTTCAACAACCTGTACTGGTGGTGCACCAACCAGTCCTTTGTACAGCGTTCCCTCGCAGCAAAGAGCCTGAAGGAAGGCCAGAAGGGCGCTATCTTCTGCGGCTTCCTCAAGTGCCTTGGCCCTCTGTACCTCGTAATCCCGGGCGTTATCGCATTCTACCTGCCGTCCATTCAGGACAAGCTGGCTGCTGCCGGTTCCTCCGCTATCGACTTTGCTTACCCGGCTCTGATCGCTGAGATCGTGCCGAAGCCGGTAATGGGCTTCTTCGCCGCTGTCATGTTCGGCGCGATCCTGTCCTCCTTTAACTCGGTACTGAACTCCGCATCCACCATGTTCACCTTGGACCTGTACCGTTCGTCCATCAACCCGTCTGCCTCCGATACCAAGTGCGTTAAGATCGGCAAGATCTACGGCACCATCGCAGGCTGCATCGCAATTGTTATCTCTCCGTTCGTTATGTACGCCGGCGGCATCACCACGTTCCTGAACTCCATGAGCCAGTTCGTTTCCCTGCCGGTACTGTGCACCATCCTCGGCATCTTTATGTTCAAGCGCATCCCGAAGTACATGCCGAAGGTAATCACCGTGTTCCATGTTGTATGCTACGGTGCGTTCCTGCTCATCAAGCCGTGCTATCCCGGCTCTTCCAACCCGATCCACTATCTGTACGCAATGGCTGTTCTGTTCCCGATCGAGCTGCTCATCATGTGGTATCTGAACAAGTATCATCCGGCTGAGGAGTACGAGATCCGCGACGTAGGCGCAGTAGACCTGACCCCGTGGAAGTACCGCCATATTGTATCCATCATCGGCCTGCTTCTGGCACTCGGCATTTACATCCTGTTCTCTCCCCTCGGCATCGCAGCCTGATTTTAAGACAACACACACCTTTTCTTTCCCCTTTCGCACCGTTTTCGGTGCAGATCCCTCGCTGTCCGGCGGTGAATTTGATCCTCGCCGCCGGGTAGTAAAATATTTTTGAAAATTTTAAAATTCCCTATTGCGTTCTCGTGAACGCAGATGTATAATCAACCTGACCTCAAAAATGAGGAATGCACACACCGAGTACCGACTGATGCGTGCATCAGTAAACACGAAAGTAAACGCAGAACAATCTGCGCTGACCTCTCTCACAAACCACATTTTCACCCATTTTACACAACATTTTAGGAGGAATTCATCATGGAAAACCTGAACATTGCACTGATCGGCTGCGGCATGATCGGCCGTGAGCACATCGAGCGTATCCAGAACCGCATCCGCGGCGCACAGGTTGTGGCCGTATGCGACGTATTTGAAGAAGGCGCAAAGAAGGGCGCTGAGATCGCCGGTGCCGGCACCAAGGTTTACACCGATTTCAACGAAGCAATCAACGATCCGGATGTAAACGCTGTTGTTGTTACCACCCCGGGTCAGTTCCACAAGGGTCCGGTTCTGGCAGCTATCAAGGCCGGCAAGCCGGTATTCTCCGAGAAGCCGCTGGCAAACACCGCTGCTGACGGCAAGGAGATCGTTGAGGCCGAGATGGCCGGCGGCAAGCACCTGGTTCAGGTAGGCTTCATGCGCCGTTATGACCGCGGCTACCGTCAGGTTAAGGAACTGATCGACTCCGGCAAGTTCGGTGCCCCGATGGTAATCAAGTGCACCCACCGTGCAGACGGCGTTGCCGACGACTACACCACTGCAATGGCTGTTACCGATACCGCAATCCACGAGATCGACGTTCTGCCGTGGCTGGTAAACGACGAGTGGGACGAGGTTCAGTGCATCATGCCGAAGACCAACAGCAAGGTTAAGAACGCGCTGAAGGACCCGCAGATCATGATCATGAAGACCAAGGGCGGCATCATCAACATGCTCGAGGTTAACGTAAACTGCGGCTTCGGCTACGACATCAACTGCGAGGTTGTATGTGAGAACGGCGTTGTAAACCTGCCGTGCCCGTCCTTCCCGACCGTTCGCTACGCTAACGAGGTTTCCACCAAGATCGAGGACAACTGGATCCTGCGCTTCATCGACTCCTACGACGTTGAGATTCAGGACTGGGTTGACCACGCACTCAAGGGTGAGACCGGCGGCTCCTCTGCCTGGGACGGCTACGTTGCATCCATCACCGCTGACGCTCTGGTTAAGTCCCAGACCTCCGGCGTACCGGAAAAGGTCGTTACCGGCGGCACCCCGGACTTCTACAAGAAGTAATCCACTCACATTTTCTATTCATTGCTACTCGCTCGCAAGGGTGGCAGAGCTTCCTGCTTTACTGCCCTTGCATATCACCTTAACCACTATACCGCGTTTTACAACGCGAAATTGATACGTTAAAAGGAGTTACTGCTATGAAAATCGGTTTTAACGAAGGCTGCAACCGTTTCTGCGAAAACCACTCCGTACTTGAAGACCTCGACCTGTGCGAGAAGTACGGCTTTGACTACATCGACATTCAGTCCGAGTGCCTCGACCGCGAGATCGCTGCCGGCAAGTACACCATCGATGATCTCGGCGCATGGTTCGCTGACCCGAAGCATCACCTGAAGATGCTGTCCTACAACGCCCTGATCTTCTTCAACATGAAGCAGACCCAGGAGGAAAAGGACGCCGTTATGGCAAAGCTCGACCAGATCATCGCAGACTGCAACAAGCTGGGCTGCAAGATGATCGTTGTTGTACCGTCCATGGATCTGACCGTTCCGGCTACCGTTGACGAGATCCGCGAGGATGCTGTTGCAGTCCTCAAGGAGATGGTAAAGAAGGTTGAGCCGCACGGCATCAAGCTGTCCATCGAGTTCTGCGGCGCACCGACCATGTCCATCAACCGCTTCGAGTACGCTTACGACATCGTTACTGAGGTAGATCATCCGCTCGTCGGCATCACCCTCGATCAGTACCACTTCCATGCAATGGCTTCTTCTTTCGAGGCTCTCGAGAAGGCTGACGGCAAGAAGATTTTCGTATGGCACCTGAACGGCATGGAGAATATGCCGTGCGGCGCAGCTTACAACAACGACGAGAAGCGTCTGTGGCCGGGCGAGCCGGGCGACTGCCTCGACCACAAACGTTACGCAGATACCCTCAAGAAGATCGGCTTTGAAGGCGACGTTTGCACCATGGAGGTGTTCCGTCCGGACTACTACAAGCTGTCCAACGAGGAGAATATCAAGAAGGCCGCTGAGGTTACCAAGGCACATGTTGCGAAGTACTGGGCGGACTAAGTTCATAGCATGAAGATTGAAGAGTGGAGAGTGAAGAGCTTTCCACTCTTTTTTCTGTATACCTGCAAAAGAGAAAGAGTGGAGAAAAATCTCCACTCTTCACTCTCAACTCTCCACTCTTTTTAGAGAGCGCTGTTGACCGCCGCGATGACATCCGCCTCCGCGATGCCCTGCTCGGACAATACGGAGTGCGCGAAGCCGCCGTTCGACCAGACTGCCACATTTACCTTATCATTGCCGCGCAGTTCGACCAAAACGCCGTTCACATCCACGGTTTTCTTGTTGGAATAGGTATTATAGTCGCCGGAGTTATCGCCTTCGCCGCGGCTTACGCGGTACACGAGCGTATCATCGCCCTTCACATAGAACACCTCAGCCAGCTCGCCGGAGATATCAATGTACGCATCTGCCTCGTAGCCAGCGGGTACGGTCGGCGCCTTGATGTCAAAGCCGACTGCCTTTGCAAGCTCTGCAAGGGAGTCATGGGCGGTCAGCGGATTCGGAATCTGCGAAGAATCGCCGTCCTCGGTCTTGGCATCCGGGTTAATGGTGATGGTGTCGCCGCTGGTCTTTACGGTTGCCGGATCGTTGCCGAACAGCGGCACGAACAGGTCGATCGGCACATACGCGGTGTTGTTCTTGATGACCGGCGCGGAACCGAGCGAAAACGGTGCGCTCATACCGGCCATGCCCTCAACGGCAGTATAAACGACATAGCTGTTGTCGCCAATGCGCAGATCGGACTGCATTTCGCCGTTATTGATGTTGATGGAGCGGTCAGCGTTCCACGTTACCTTGAAGCCCAGCGCCTCCGCAATAGCGCGGACCGGAGCCATCGTGCAGCCGTTCACGGAAATCGTCTGCACAGGCATGGTCTTGCCCTTGACAACGATCTTCATCTGCGCCTGCTGGCTCTGTGCGTTCGGTGCCGGAGCGATCACCATCGGCTCATCGTTTACCGCCATCGCCGGTGCTGCCATCGTACCGGCTACTGCCAGTGCCATCATCATAGAAATCGTCTTTTTCATAAAAATCGTCCTTTCATTGCTTGCGTGTTTTTGCCGTTCGCTATTGATACAATCAAGAACTGCAAAATGCTGCAGTCTTTTCAAAAATTTTTCTGCGGCCGCTTTATTTGCCGTTCTGCCCTATATACAATCGGCGGATCGGAAATGTTGCAGAAAAAATAAAAATTTTTCTGTGCCTTACGCAACATTTTTGTTATATTAAATGTATATAGATCAGAAAACAAATTGATCCATAGAGGTGACATTATGACACTGACGATTCCAATCAGCCGATTCCGGCGGCTGCTGTTTGCCGTCCTGCAGGCGATTGCGCCTGCGCGCGCTTCGGCGGCAGCACACGCACAGCTTTCGCAGTTATATGATAGATGGGGTACTGCTGTGTTTCGTGCGGCTTATGCGTACTTACACAACAAAAGCGATGCAGAGGACGTACTGCAGGACACCTTTCTGCAGTATATGCGCACTTCTCCGGAACTGGAATCACCGGCGCACGAAAAGGCGTGGCTGCTGCGGGTTGCCATCAACCTGAGCAAAAACAAGCTGAATTCGGCGTGGTTCAAGCGCACGGACACACTCGAGGAAAGCTATCCGTGCGCTGACTTAGACAGTAACCTTGCGTTTGTGTGGGATGCTGTGCGCGCTTTGCCGTCCAAGTACCGCGAACCCATTCATCTGTTCTATCACGAAGGGTATTCTACCGCGGAAATCGCACGCATTCTCGGACAGAAGGAGAGCACCGTGCGTTCCCTGCTGCACCGAGGACGCAGTATGCTCAAAGAGACACTGAAGGAGGCGTATGATTTCGATGAATAAGTACAACCTTTTGATGGAGCACGTCAATCCGTCTCCCGACCTCGAGCAGCGCCTGCATGATGCGCTGGATAAACCGCCGGTGCGCAAACCGCCCGCCTGGAGAAGATACGGAGCGGCTGCAGCTTGTCTGGTACTGATTATCGGCGGCACAGCTGTTATGCAGATGAATCGCACGCCTGCAAATCCGGATGGCGAGGGAAAGGAACCGCCTGTTGCGGCCACTGCGCCGCAGGAGTATGCCACCACCGATGAGCTGGCTGCCGCTCTGTCGTTCCCGCTGGCGCTGCCGCAGACCTTGCCGGATGGCTATACGTTCGACTCGGCATCCGATCAGTTCGGCATGGCTGTTGTTGTGTATGCGGACGCGGAAGGACATACACTTAAATACTGCATGGGTAAAGGCGAGGACGCGCTGACCGGTATGAACCACACCGTTTCCGGCGAGAAACTTGAGGGTACGGATGCACTGCTCTATGCTGAGACCGGTTATACCGCGGTCGAGTGGAAGGATAGCAAGTATAGCTATTGCTTTAGCGCGGATGAATCTTTCGATACCGCAGTTTGGCAGGCTCTGGTAAACAGCATAAAATAATCTGCTAATTTGTTGAGCAGCACCCCAGGGTAAACGTTTCATCCTCACAATAATTTCTCATTCCTAATTTCTCATTTTTCTGCTATACTATATAGTTAGGAACAAGAAGAAGGAAGGATACCATGACACTCTACATCAACGCCTGTCCGCGGGAAGAGTCGCGGACGGAACGGCTGGCGCGCGCCTATCTCGCACACATAAGCGACGTCACCGAGCTGAACGTATACGATCAGCCGCTCGTCCCGCTCGACCGTAAACGGCTTGCTCACCGCGAATCGCTCATTGCCGGCGGCAAATGGCACGACCCGATGTTCGATTATGCCCACCAGTTCGCCGATGCCGACGATATCATCATTGCCGCTCCCTACTGGGATCTGGGCTTTCCGGCACAGCTGAAAACCTACATCGAGAACATTTATGTCACCGGCATTGTCAGCGCCTACAACGACCACGGACAGTCGTGCGGCCTGTGCCGCGCCCGCAGTCTGACCTACATCACCACCGCAGGCGGCGCGTACGACCCGCGGTTCAGCTTCGATTATCTGACCGCTATGGCCAAAGAATACTTCGGTATCCGCGAGACCCGACTTATCTATGCGGAGTGTCTCGACATCTGCGGCAACGACCCCGAGGCTATTCTGCAGTCCGCAATTGACCAAATGGAAAGGAGCGCTGACCGATGACCGGAACCTGTGACGACTGCGCCTACAACGTCTACGATGATGAAATGGATGAATATGTATGCGAAGCCTATCTGGATGAGGACGAATTTTACCGCCTGATGCAGACCGGTAAAAGCTGTCCGTACTACCGCTCCGGCGATGATTATGAACTGGTACGCCACCAGAATTAAGGAGGAACCCTGACGATGACCGAACTTGAAAAAGCCGCTTCCGGCCTGCTGTACGACGCCAACAGCGACCCTGCACTGCTCGAAGCGCGTGCGCAGACCAGCGATCTATGCATGGATTACAACGCACTCCGTTCCTCCCAGAAGGAGGAGAAAAACGCCCTTCTGCATACCATTTTAGGTGCCTGTGCGCCTGATATCGTCATTGAGCCGCCGTTTTTTGTCGATTACGGCAGCCATACGCGTGTCGGCCGTGCATTTTATGCAAACCATAACCTTGTGATTCTGGACGCGGCGCCGGTCGCCATCGGCGACCATGTGTTCATCGGCCCGAACTGCTGTATCTCGACCGCAGGCCATCCGTTCGATGTTGCACAGCGCAACGCCGGACTGGAATATGCCAAGCCGGTCACCATCGGCAATAACGTCTGGATTGGCATGGGCGTGCAGATTTGCCCGGGCGTCACCATCGGTGATAACGCCGTCATCGGCGCAGGCAGCGTTGTGACGGAGGATATACCGGCAGGTATGCTTGCCATCGGCGTGCCGTGCAAGGCCGTGAAGCAGGTAGCGAATAAACCGCAGCGACGCATTCTCTGATGAATCAGTAATTGGGAATTTTATCTCCCATAGGGCAGACCACCGGTCTGCCCTTTTATTTTACCTCTGCAGAACGCGAAAAAGGGAGGCCACTGGCCTCCCCTGCGAAACATAAAACCGTATCGTCGATTACTAACTGCTAATTTATTGAACCGCTTCGACAGTCTCCGAACCGCCCTCTTTATAGGTATAAACGGTAAACCCGTCATACGTCCAGATGCCGTCCTCACCTTCGCCCATGCAGCTCGGCGAATAGCTCTTGGATGTCGGTGCGCCGAGTGCGCTCTCGAGTGCGGATGCGGACGAGCCGACGTACCCGCTCGCCTGAGAGGCAGTCGGCTTCGCCGGTTCTGCGGGTTTGGTCTCAGCCGGAGCGCTTGCCGCAGGCTTGCTCTGTGCCGGCTTGCTTGCCGGAGCGGATGCCGCCGGTTTGCTCGTCGAGGCAGACGGCTTGCTCGTGCTCGCCGGGGCAGACGGCTTTGCGGTCGTGGTGTTCGTGCTGCTCGTCACCGGCTTGGTTTCGTTGGTTTTATCCTCGGTTTTGCTGTCGGTCGAGGTCTTATCGTCAGTCTTAGTCTCGGTCTTTGCGTCCTCGGTCTTGGTCTCGTCGGATTTCTCCTCGGTCTTCGCTTCGTCCTTCTTATCCTCGGTTTTGCCGGTCTGGACGGTCTGGCTCTCGTCCTTGGTATCGTCCTGTGCGGTGTTGCCGCCGCACGCAGCAAGACCAAAGCAGAGCGTTAGTGCCAGCAGCATGGCTGTCAGCTTTTTCATAAAATTTCCTCCATATTGTTTATTTCTCCTGCGGATACTGATTAGACGGATTACGGTTCGGTTTTGTTCCCCAAATCCGGTGAATATTTTAGTATATTCGGCAGATTTCGCTCGACAATCTCGATGATGACCGTATCGCCCTCCTGCACCTGCTCCAGCGGATACGGCATCTGCCGGGTGATGATCGCCTCACGGAAATCCTCCGCAAGAAACGGATGCAGCGCATTGCCGAACGAATCGCGGCACAGCAGCAGGCGGCCGTTCGGCGCATTCTCCTGTGTGGTCTGCATGAGGATATCCTCGTCCGAGCGCGGCGGGTTTACATACGAAAACGAGGTCTGATACACCTGCGTTTCCTCCTTTTGCGTGCCTTTTGGGTATAGCATTTGGTAAAGATCGCCGCTGTGGCTCCGCTCGGTCGTATATTCCTCATCCGTGAACGATGTATGCGGCAGACCGAGCGTGTTCATCAGATAATCGTGTGCGAGCGCGGCGCCACGGTTCGTCCAGTGCGAGTCGGTCTTATAATACAGCACGTTTGCGTGTGCGCGGAACACGGAGAACAGGTCGGCATAGTTCACGCCCTCCTGCTCGAGATACGGCAGTACGCGCTCGTAGCTGCCGTCCGCGTCCTCGGTCAGGTAGCGCGCAGGCATGTGCTCCGGGTAAAGCGAGCTTTTATTCGGCGCAATCGTGAACAGAAAGCGCGCACCGCGGCTTTCGCAGTAGTCCTGCATGGATTTTACCGTCTGCGCCAGCTGCTGCGCCTCACTCTCGGTCAGCGTTGCGTGATTCTGATAATCATCGAGCGTTTTCGCGTAGTACAGCCAGCCGTCCGTACCGTAAATGACGTCCTCAGCAGGCGAGGTGCACAGCAGCCTGGTCTGCAGAGCGGCGTTCGCGGTGACAAGCTCCTGCCGAAAGCCGAAATGGTCGGCAATATAATCAGTCAGGTCGCCGAGAAAGTCTGCGTTCCAGCCGGTCTGCGCGTTCCACAGGCTCGGCTTGGGCGTGAGATGCTCATTGCCTGCCGCCTGCTGCTCGGGCAGCACAAGCATACCCGCCGCCGGGATCAGGCACAGCGACAAAAACGCCGCTGTAAACCATTTATATTTCATATTTCACCTCAAAATCGGAAGTAAATGAACGGATTAAACGAGCCTGCCGCAAGGTACATCATGCACAGCAGCAGCAAACCCAGAGAGCCGATGAACGTCACACTCTCACGTTTCGGCGTATGCTCACGGGCCACAGGCGTACACAGGAGCAGTGCAAGACACAGCGTCAGTGCAAACGCAGGCGTAAATTTTGCCCAGACAGCCGCTGTGCCCGGCCAGTGCAGACCAATGCCGGAGAACATCGCGGCATACATGGCGCCGGCCTGCGCCAGCGTGTCCGCACGGAACAGCGTAAAGCCGAGCACGACCACGAGCAGCGTATACAGCTGTCCGATGCGCTTGCCCTTGAGCTTGTCTACCGGAATCGCGCCGCAGTCTTCAAGCACGGAAAACAAGCCGTGCCACAGTCCCCAGAGGACAAACGTCCAGCTTGCGCCATGCCACAGGCCGGTTGCGAAAAATACGAGAAAACGGTTGAGCCACGTCCGCGCCTTCCCCTTTCGGTTGCCGCCAAGCGGAATATACAGATAGTCGCGGAACCAGCCGGACAGCGAAATGTGCCAGCGGCGCCAGAACTCCTTGATGGTGGTCGCGGTGTACGGATAATTGAAGTTTTCGCGGAAATGGAAGCCAAACATGCGTCCGAGACCGATGGCCATATCGCTGTAGCCGGAAAAATCGAAGTAGATTTGCAGCGTGTAGCAAATGGCGCCCGTCCATCCTGCCAGCATGCCGATCTCTCCGGCAGGCAGCGCGAACACCGTGTCCGCCATCTGACCGAGCGCGTTCGACAGCAGCAGCTTTTTGCTCAGACCGCAGATAAACCGGCGGATGCCGAGTGCGGTCTCCTGCGGAGTGGTGCGGCGGCTGTCGATCTCCTGCTCGACGTCATGGTATTTGACGATCGGCCCGGCGATCAGCTGCGGGAAAAACGCGATGTACAGCAGCACCTTCTTGAACGAGTGCGAGACCATTTTCGGCTCCCGGTACACGTCAATAACGTAGCTTAACCCTTGGAAGGTGAAGAACGAGATACCGATGGGCAGCGCAATGCCGGTCAGCGGCAAGTGCAGCCCGCACAGTGCGTTCACTGTGCGGATAGCGAAATCCGCGTACTTGAACACGGCGAGCAGCCCTATCCCGCCGATGACCGCGAGTGTGACACCGAGTTTGGCGTACTTTCCTGCGGCCAGCCGTCCGCAAACGTAGTTAAGCGCCACCGAGAGCAGCAGCAGCGGCAGGTAATACACCTGTCCGAACGAGTAGAACACCAGACTTGCGAGGAGCAGCCAGGTGTTTTTCGCATCCACGTTCGACAGCCTGCGATCGAGCAGAAACACGATCGGCACAAAGAAAAACAGCGAAATTGCAGAACTAAATACCATAGATTAACCCTTTATGCACCGCAATTCCGTCTGCGGTGTTATTTTTTCGTACTTGCAGAGTTTGCGACCGCAATACCTCCGCTGACCAGCACGAGCGCCGCCAGATTGCGTGCGGTGAAGATATTCTCGCCGAGCACGAGCGCGGAGAACAGCGTGCCGAACACCGGAATCAGGAAGCCGAACAGACTGACCTTTCCGACCGGAAATTTACCCAAAAGCGCCGTCCAGATGGTAAACGCTGCCGCAGACAGCACGATCATGTAGCCAAGCAGCAGCACGCCGCCGAGCGTCACCCGACCGAGTGCGCCTCCTCCCATCGTGCCGACACCCAGCAGGAAGCAGCCGCCGATGAGCAGCTGCCAGCCGGTCAGCAGCATGGGATCACGGCCGGGCGTGTAAATGCGCGAGACAAGCGCGCCCGCGCCCGCCGAGACTGCGCTCAGCAGCACCAGACCGTCGCCGGTGAGGTTAAAGCCGTTCAGTCCGCCCAGTCCGAGCGCGAGCACGCCCGCAAAGCCGCAGCTGCAGCCAAGCGTTTTCCGTCGGTTGAGCTTGTCATTCGGCAGCAGGCAATGCGCCAGCAGCAGCGCAAAAAACGTCTGCGTGCCGGAGAGCACCGAGCCTTTAGTGCCGGTCGTACCGCTCAGACCGATGTAGTAGCACACATACTGCAGCATGCTCTGAAACAGGCTGATCGCCAGAATCGGCTTGATTTCGTCCCGTTTGGGCACGATTCGGTGCCCTTTCAGCCGGGTCACGAGCAGCACAAGAATTCCCGCCAGCGCAAACCGCCAGCCGGCAAACACCAGCTGCGAAAACGGCGCGTCAGCCGAAACAGCGAACAGCTCGTACCCGCGCTTGACGCACGGCGCCGCACTGCCCCAGAGCGCGGTGCATAAAACCGCCGGTAAATATAATTGACGTAACAGACTGCGTTTTTGTTCCCCCATTTTGATACTCCCAGACAAATTTTTTATGATTGGCGCTATCAGTATACCATACTTCCCCATGCTCCTGCAAGAAAGGGAGTTTTATCGGACTTTCTCTGTGGTACACTGTCCTCAGTAAAAGAGAGGTGAAGCCATGATCTACACTTGCGACACCAAATGCTGCCACTTTATCTTCTTCGGCAGCGCTGAAACCCGCGTCTGCCCGGATTGCGGCAAGCACAGCATCCGGCCGTCCACACTCGAGGAACGCGCTGCGTTCTTCCGCCGCCAGGTTGAGTTCGCGCAGGAGCATCCGACCGGATAAGGCAATACCGCATAATTGAACAAGAGCGATTTACGAGCAAATTTTGCGTACTGATTAGGCGCGGTTTTGCGGTAATACTTTGTGTATTACCGTAAAGCCGGAACGACATCAGGACACAAAATTTCCGTAAAGCGCCGCAGCTTTAATTGTGCGGTGTTGCCTTCATCAAAAGAAAAACCCCTTCCGAATGTTGTCCTCGGAAGGGTTTCACTTACTGTCTTCAGTTATCATGTACGGTTACGGCTCCTCGTGTGATGTTTTTTTAATCAGACGATTACTTGCCGCGACGATTGGTACGGTTCATGGTCTTAGCGTTGATGTGTTCGCTTTCCAGTTCTACCATGCGAGCGTTTACCAGTCCATTGAAGAAACTTCTCATACCCATAATCTTTGCACTCCTTTTCAGTGATTCAAGTGATTGTATTTTTGAGATCCTTTCCTGATCTCTGGTATTATAATACACTTTCCCTGAAAAGAATACAAGAGCAAGATTTTATGAATATCCTACAATACAAGCGTTATTATTTTATACATATTGCACAGTACCACTTAACATCTTGTACATAATTAACCGAAACCACTTGTGAACTTTACATAACAAATCAGCGATACTCCTTCACCAGTCGCTCAAACAGCGGCAGCGCACGCTCGATGGTCTCGGTTTTCACACAGTAAGAAATTCGCATATGACCGGGGGCACCGAAATCCGCACCCGGAACGACCAGCAGGTCATATTTCTTTGCGCGTTCACTGAAGGCGCGGTCGTCCGCCTCAAGCGTCTGCGGGAACAGATAAAACGCGCCGTCCGGCTTGACACAGTGATACCCCATCGAGGTCAGACCGTTAAAGAGCAGGTCGCGGTTGGTCTGGTAGACCGCAATATCGCTGGTCTGGTCGGCACAGCGTGCCGCTACGCGCTGGAACATACTCGGTGCACAAACATAACCGAGTGCGCGGCCGGCACCGCAGACCGCAGCGTACAGCGCCTTGCTGTCGGCGGCTGCCGGCGGTACGAGCACATAGCCGATACGCTCACCCGGCAGCGACAGCGACTTGGAGTACGAGTAGCAGATAATGGTATCGTCATAGAAATGCGGCACAAACGGCACCTGCACGCCATCATATACGATCTCGCGGTACGGCTCGTCCGAAATGAGGTAAATCGGGTGACCGTATTCCTTCTCCTTGCCGCGCAGCATGTCGGCAAGGCGCTTGATGGTCTGCTCGGAGTACACTGCACCGGACGGGTTGTTCGGCGAGTTGACAACGACCGCCTTGGTGTGCTCATTCAGGCGCTGTTCGAGAGCACCGAAGTCAATCTGAAAATCCGCGATAGACGGCGGCACAATGACGCACTTGGCACCGGCACCGCTTTCGATGAACATTTTATATTCCGGAAAATACGGTGCAAACACAACAATCTCATCACCCTCGCAGACGATCGCCTTGAACGCACAAGAGAGCGCGGCTGCCGCGCCTGCAGTCAGGTACAGGCTGTCGCCGGTGTAGTCCGTGCCGAAACGCTTGTTGAGGCTGTCCGCCAGTGCGCCTCGCACGTCTGCGGCGCCCTGTGCCGAGGTATAGCCGTGCAGTGCAACCGGATCACCTGCCGCTTCGGCGTAAATCGCCTGACGAACGGCCTCCGGGGCGGGTACGTTCGGGTTGCCGATCGAGAAATCGAATACGTTCTCGCGGCCAACGATCGCCGCACGTCTGTTTCCGTACTCGAACAGCTCGCGGATCGTCGAACGGCGGCTGCCTAAATCCATCATGTGCTCATTTATCATGGTTATCTACTCCTGTCAGGGGTTCTCCCTGTGAAAATTACTGCCCTCATTATATCATACTATTTTATCAGAGTGAAGATGGAGATTGGAAATTGAAGGGAGCATTCCTCTCTTTTGTGTTACGAGAGAGCACGCTGTGCTCCCCTGCGGGATAAATTGTGCAGAGCGGGATGGTATCCCGCCGTTTCCCGCCAAATAACACAATAAAAAATGGAGAACAGAAAGCAAACGTCAGACGCTTATTTTCCATTCTCCATTTTCCATTATCAATCCGCCAAGCCGATAGCTGCCGAAAGCGGCATTGACAGCACAATGCCATGACTGCGGGTCTTCATTCCGACCGCCTGCATCAGCGCCGTCATAACCTGCTGTTTCTCATCGCTTCGCACCACGAGGAACACGATTTCCTTTTCGGCCTGAATTTCGATACCGAAAAATCGTTTAACCTCATTTTCCGCAATACCGCGCGCTGAAATGACCGTGCCGCCGCGTGCACCGGCCTTGCGCGCCGCATCCATCGCCACGTTGGTATAGCCGCGCTCCATCACAACTGCTACAACGTCAAAACCGTCGTTCTTCTCTGTCTCGTGCATCCTGCTGACCTCCTTTTGCTCCTCGTCTGCAGCGGTCAGCAGCTTGTGCCACCGCAGACCAATGCCTGTAATCGGAATGGCAAACGCGATTCCGCGTCCGGGATATCGCATCTCCAGCTCGCGTCCGAGCCTTTTGAGCAGGCGAACGCCGGTCTGACGGCTGACCATACACATCACAATGGCCTTTGCCGTTTCACCGATGCCGAGCAGGTCGAGCATTTCCGTGCGCGCCGTGCCGTGTGCCATGCACACAAAGTCCACCGGCGCCTGTTCCTCACGATAGATACGCAGCACCTTTTCGCCCTGCTCCACGTCAACAACGGCCGCCACGACCTCTACCGCGCTCTGAACCGTCATCTGCGGTCGGTTTTCACTCATGCTCTGCTCCCTCCAAAACGATGATGCTGTCCTCATCCTCTGCGGAAACATCGGACGCATCCTCGCTGTTCTGTTTCTTTTTATAGATGAGACCCAGCACCTGAATGGTAAGCAGCGGAGTCATGGCTACCATAGCTACAATACCGAAGGCATCAGTCATCACGTTACCGCCGAGCGCTTCACACGCGCCCATGGCAAACGGTAGCAGGAATGTGGTCGTCATCGGACCGGACGCAACGCCGCCCGAGTCAAATGCAATGCCGGTGAAAATTTTCGGCACGCAGAAAGTCAGTCCCAGTGCGGCAAGATAGCCCGGCACCAGTATATAATAGATTGAAATGCCTGTCAATACGCGAAGCATAGCCATGCCGACCGAGCAGGCCACGCCGATGGACAGGCTGAGCATCATCGCTCTCTGCGAGATGCCGCCGTTTGTGATGGACTCGACCTGCCGGTTGAGCACATGCACAGCCGGCTCCGCAGTTACCAGAAAATAGCCGATGAGCATGCCAAGCGGCACCAGCACCCATTTCTGTCCGCTCAGCGCCAGCTGCTGTCCGAGATAATGGCCCACGGGCATAAATCCGACGTTTACACCGGTCAAAAACAGCGACAGACCGGTAAATGTGTACACAAAACCCACGCCGATTTTTCTAAGCTGCATGGCATGGAATCTGCGGAAAATCAGCTGAAACACCGCGCAGAACAGGATGATTGGCACCAGTGCGGACAAAACCTCGTGTATGTACGCGGGCAGCTCCACCACAAATGTGTGCGCTGCCTGACGAGTGTCCTCCACGTCCGGCACGGTCACTGCCGTGTAGCCTGCGCCGTTTGTCGGATAGAAAATGCCAAGCAGCAGCACCGCCAGCACCGGCCCGATGCTGCACAGCGCAACCAGACCAAAGCTGTCCTCCTGTGCGCCGCTATCGCCTCGGATGGAAGCTAAACCGACACCGAGCGCCATGATGAACGGTACGGTGACCGGTCCGGTGGTCACGCCACCCGAGTCAAACGCCACCGAAACGAACTCGTTCGGCACAAAGATAGACAGAACAAATACGGCGGCATAAAACACGATCAGCAGCATGGACAGGCGGATCTTAAACAGTGTTCGCAGCATGGCGAGCACGAAAAACAGGCCCACACCGCCCGCAACCGTCCAGATCAGCACATTGTTCGGAATGGACGGCACCTGACCGGCCAGCACCTGTAGATCCGGCTCCGCGATTGTGATGAGCACGCCGATGATGAGCGTAATGAGTATCACGATGAACAAATTTTTCGTGCGCGGCAGCTGTGCGCCGATGCCCTCGCCCATAGGTGTCATAGATACGTCCGTGCCGAGTGAAAACAATGCCATGCTGACGATGAGCAGCGCCGCACCGGTTAAAAACAGCACCATCGTGCCGACCGGCATCGGTGTGATCGTCACGCTGAGCAGCAGTACAATGATCGTGATCGGCAGGACAGACGACACCGACTCGCTGATTTTTTCTTTCAAAATTTTGTTCATTCTCGACCCCCTGCTTCGCGATAAAATACAATTCGGACTATTATATCATATAAGGAGAGGTGAATTCCAGTGAACAGGGAATTCTTAACGAAAACAAAACACCGACTCTTTCGAGTCGGTGTTCGGTGTGCGCGATGAGTTATCTTCCCGGGCCGTCACCAGCCAAGTATTGTCACCGTAAACGAGCTTAACTACTGTGTTCGGAATGGGAAC
>OLNU01000920.1_pt1 | contig 24584 bp, 25 predicted proteins | sample 1672241 | NCBI WGS metagenome assembly OLNU01 (sample SAMEA3136663, study PRJEB25190) | human gut metagenome | biome: human gut; feature: human-associated habitat; material: faeces | place: Austria | collected 2013 | reverse complement strand
CTACCTTAACCCACCGTCTAAAGCCAGTGGGATTGCGGTAGCCTTATTTCAAAATACACTCATCGTCTGATCTGTATTAAAAGGCGGTGAGTATTTATGATCTGTTATATTATACACCGTTTCCGGTGGTTTTTTCAAACTTTTGTCGGGAGAATTTTTAATCTGACAGATACGCTGTGACAATATCTTTGTCAACCTGCGCCCCAATGACATCATAAACCGGCTGTGCAGCCTCGCGAATCTGTTGATGCAGCTCATCACTGAGAGTAATAATCTCTGTACCGCTTTCTTCGATAACTTTCATTTTCTCTTCAATTCGCTCATCCGAAGCTTGTCTTGCTTTGATTTTTGCCGTCTGGGCAGCTTCATTAATGATAGTCTTGGTCTCCTCCGGCAGTTCCTGATAAAAATCATCATTGACAATCAGAGAAATCAGATGGGGCAGATGATTCGTTTCCACTATATATTTCTGCTGCTCATATAAACGGTTTGACACAATAACTTCATAAGGATTCTCCTCGGCATCAATCGTTCCCTGCTGCAGTCCGATATACACCTCACTGAAGGTCATCGGTGTCGGCGACGCTTTCAGCGCTTTCCAGAAGTCAATGTGAAAGCTGTTCTCCATGGTTCTTATCTTCTGTCCTTTAAAATCCGATAAGGACTGAATTTTTTTATTCATCGACATGACGCGGAATCCCTGATCTGCGTATCCCAGGAGATGAAATCCGCCTTTTTCATAGACTTTTTCAATCAGACTATAAAATTTTTCATCATCTACTTTTTCCCGGACCTCCTCAATTGTATCAAACCGGCAACGCTGCACCTCTTCATCACGATTGCTCAAAGAACTTTGGCTGCTGCCGCAGGCTGTCAAAATTCCCATCATTCCCAAAATCAAGGCAATTGCTGTCCATAATTTCTTCCTTATATCCTATCAAAAATCTCTATTGTCCTGTTTCTAAAAAAGCAACGCCCTTCTTTATAAATTCACGTAACTGTTGATTCGCTGTGAAGCAGACTTACAGACTCTTGTGAAGCAGATTTAATACAGTATTCAGGTCGTTCACACCCATCTGTCCCGGAGCAGAGGCTTTGCCTGCTGCACCAAATGTCAGTGCAGAACCGAATACTTCACCGCAAAGACGGCTGATTACACCTGTACCTGCCATAGACATCGTAATGATCGGTCTGTCCGCATACAGTCTGTTCATCTCTTCTGTTGCAGAAAGCAGTGTAAGTACATCCAGTTTGCTCTGAGGCATCACCGCAATCTTTGGAATGTCTGCGCCAAGATCCTGCATTTTGCGAAGACGGCCAACGATATCATCCTTATCCGGTGTCTTGTCAAAATCATGGTTGGAAGCAACAACTTTGACGCCGCAGGCATGGGCTGCTTCAATAATCTCTTTCACCACTTTATCCCCTGTAAAGGCTTCCACATCCACCAGGTCTACATTGCCTGTCGCTGCGATTTCCTTGTTCAGTTTTGCATAATCTGCTGCTTCAATGGCCTTTTCGCCGCCCTCTTTGGATGTACGGAAAGTAAAAAGAATCGGTGTATCTTTTAAAACCTGGCGAAGGTCTGTCAGCACATCCTTCACTTTTTCAATATCAAAAACATTTTCAAACCAGTCTACACGCCACTCAACAACATCTACCGGAATATTTTCAAATGTTTTGGCTTCATTGATAATGTCTTCTTTTGTCACACCGACGATTGGCACACAGATTTTCGGAATACCTTCGCCGATTTTAATATTTCTAACTTCTACTGCTTTCATACTCTCAGACTCCTCTTTTTTATTGTTCTGTCTTCGCTAAAAGACTTCCGTATCTCACATTGACAAAAACTGCCAGCAACACGCCGATAACGGTAATAACAATGTTCATCATGATCACCTGCATGGATGACATTTTCGCTGCCGCACTTAAAATTGTATAGTTGCACAGACTGGATGCGATCATGACCAGACTGGTAATGGTCCCCTTGATATTCGGGAACAGATCATTCACTGTTGCTGCTGCCATCTGAAGGACACCGCCTGCTGCTGCATAACCGATCACAAATGCTCCCACGAAGCAAATCATCGGTGTTTTCACCAGGTAAACCAGAACCAACATGGCAACGGAAATTACCGGATAGATCACCAAGAAACGGACCTGTTTGAACTTTGTGATGAGTAAGCTTGTTACCACCAACGCCACCATGGTTCCCGCTGAATAATATGTCTGCATCATGGAAACCGACGCTGATGGAATACCGGCGATTTCTTTACCAAATGTCTGTGCACAGTTGAGCCACAGCTGGAAAGTCGCTGTACTTGTAAAACCAATCAGAATCAGTGCAATACTTTCCACCGAGAAATTGGCATTTTTCAGACTGCTGATAAAAGACTCGGATTTGGCTGCCGCATTGCCTGCAGGCATCGGTGCAAAGATGGCCAGTACACCCAGAATACCGATGGCAATACCGCCAAGGACTGCTGCCACATAGGCCACCTGAATATTCTGTGAAAATGCGATGCCTATAAAAAAGATAACATAGGATGCTGCACCAATCAACACTGAAATTCTTCTTCCCAGCTTATCAGACAAAGGCCCTGCAAAAGGAAGGGAAACCAGTCGTCCAAACCCCAATGCTGCTGTAACAGCCGTAACTGTCATGACATCACCAACGCCCCACTGGGCAGCCAGCATTTCTTTGACAACCTGCAGAATTATCGAAGGTACAGAAGAAGGTTAAAATTAGATCAACTGTCTTCATGATTCAATTTTGGCTTTAAACTAATTGCTTTAAGCTATTTGCCTGTTTTTATAAGCAATGGTTCCTTCTGCCAGGCATACAGCGGCGAGGATGATGTTGATGGCAAATACAGGTTGCCAGATGTTATAGATGTCTTTGACCATGTTTGTCATAATCAGGAATACTGGCATGGCATCGACGATAAGGGCCATAAAGCCGCCGAAAAATATTCTTATTATCACCGGCAGGCCCCAGCATGCTGCAGAGATGATGACGGCTCCAAATGAACTGTTCTGATGGGCAGATACACACAGGGTAATAGCACACAATGATAATAAGGCTTCCAATGCAAGCATGAGTAAGACTGCCAGATATTTTGAAAACATCACCGACTGATGCCTGATGCTTTCAGACAGTACCAGTCCTGCGATGTTATTGAATCCATTTAACCCATACACAACCTGACATAAGGCCAGGTTTATCACCGCAAACCACAGAAAGATAGAAATTGTAAACGTCAAAGCAGCGGCTATTTTTGCCATGACATCCTTTCTTCTTCCCTCTTCTGTGCTGAAAATCAGCGGCAGCATTTTCGTCTGGCTCTCCTCTGCAAAAATAGTTGACACACTGCAAATAACCAGTATACTTCCCAATATCAGGCCAAACTGCAGCATTTCAACAAATATTTTCCAGCCTGTTGTGTAAGTCAGATAAGGTGTTATCCCCAGTTTTTCACAGTTTTCCCCCAGTTCTGTTTCCGCAATCATATATCTTTCTGTTGGAGTAATGCCGTTTTCCCATGCCCCATTGGTAAAATATCGTGTCACAAAATCATTTAAAAAGTTCCCGTCTCTCCATCCCGGCATATTTTCTTCCAACTTGGATGGCAGACCATATTTTTCAACAATTTGATGAACCTTTTCATCTGTCAGCTCGCCTTCAAATTCTTTCGTGATTTTCTTGTTCATCTTCACAGCCTCATAACCGGAATAAACGCTTCCATCCACTGCAGCTATTTCCCCGCCTACTTCTGCAAACCAAAAATAAGCCAACAACAATGCGGTAGCGGCAAATAGTCCGATTCTAAATATTTTGTTGTGATAGAGTTTGTACAATTCCATTCTATAAAGCCGCATTTTACGTTTCCTCCGCTGACTGTGTTTCATAAAGATAGGCATCTTCAAGAGTCCCCTCCAGAAGTTCTGCCTCCCGCATGGGCTGTTTTTCTGAAATCACTCTTAATTCGATATTTTCACCATTGCTTCTCATATTGCTTACAACAAAACGCTGCCCAAGGCACTCGGCTTCTTTTTCCGAAACAATGCATTTCCAAACGTGGCCTTTCACTTTCTCTGTTAGCTCCGCCTCTGTTCCTTCCTGAATGAGTTCTCCATTTTTCATGACTAAAATGCGGTCTGCAATATACTCTATATCCGACACAATATGAGTAGACAGCAAAACAATTCTGTCTTTGCCTAAGGAACTGATGATATTGCGAAAACGCACTCTCTCCTTCGGGTCAAGCCCTGCTGTAGGCTCATCCAAAACCAGAATTTCCGGATTGTTTAAAAGTGTCTGGGCAATGCCGATTCTTCGAAGCATCCCTCCGGAAAAAGTTTTCAGCTTTTTCCTGCGCACATTTTTCAATTCTACCATAGTCAGAAGTTCTTCAATCCGCTTTTCTGCATCATCTTTCGGCAATGCTTTTAAAGCCGCCATATACCTGAGAAAACGCTCTGCAGTAAAATCAGGATAAAATCCAAACTCCTGCGGCAAATAGCCTAGGAGTTTTCGATATTCTGCTCCCATACCGGAAATTTCAAGATTATCACAGCAAATCTTTCCCTTCGTTGGCTGCATAACACCGCAAATCAATCGCATCAATGTTGTCTTTCCTGCCCCATTTTCTCCCAGCAGACCATATACCCCATTTGTAAATGTATAATCCACTTCACGGACGGCATCTTTATCTTTGTATCTTTTCCAAACATCCATCAATTTTAATTCATGCATAACACATCACCTTTTTCCATTCTATTAAATAGCCTTTTTATCTGAATGACAAATAAAAGTAGTGACAGTATAAAGACTGCTGTCCATATCCGGTTAGCTGCCGTAAACATAATGCCCGGAATAGCCCCGATGACACCATAGCCAATGGACATCAAAAAGCCACTGATGACAAATAGAAATGAATGCTTTTTTCCTGTCTCCATTGACAAAATATCCAGGGCAATCATCCCCGACAACAGATAAGGTGTCAGAATATAAAGCCCCACCTGCAATAATCCAACACGCCAGAAGCCATTCAAATAACCTGCCAGCAAAAACAGCACCACAACATTGACCATCCCGGATATTACCATCCATGCAGCCACACATTGCTTTGTATTAAAATAACAGCTTGCTCCCAACTCTGCCATTTTTCCAAAAAACATCTTATCAATCACACCAATGGATGTGATGCTTAAAATTCCTGCTCCCGCCATACACACGGTGATAATTTCATTCTGACTCACTCCGGTATATTGCAGCACCGCAATAAAAATAATGCCCAGACAGATAAGGCCGCCATAAATATAGAAAAACAGTTTATCCATATACTGAAATTGCTGAAGCAGAATATTTTTAACGGACATCCTCAACTGTTCCTGTTTTTCAGTATTTCTACTCTCGACTCCCCTTATATCAATTTCTTGCTGCCTGATTTCCTGCTTCTCGATTCTCCCCGACTCAATTCTCTGCTTCTCTATTCCCTGATTCTCAATTTCCATCAGCACTATCTGATAAGCCATTTGCTTCCTTTTTTCATCAATATGTACCTGCGCATCTGCTCTTTTAAAAAGATTCTTTATTTCACTATCGCTCATCTTCATTCTCCTCCATCATCCTTTTCAACTGACTGATACCTAATCGAAACCGTGACTTTGCCGTGGACACACTGCATCCCATCATACCAGCAATATCTTTAAACTTCATTTCTTCATACATCCGCAGAACAACTACTTCCCTGATATCCGGCGAAAGCGCCTTTAACAGATTCTGCAAATAAATGATATCTTCTGTTTCCTTTATCTGATTTCCTGGTTTCGGTATCTTATCAAGTTCTTCCCATTCAACCGGGGTTTCTGTGCCTTTCTTACCCCGAAAATAATCAAAACAGAGGTTTCTTGCAATCATCAAAAGATATCCTTTGAGGTTTTGATGATGATAAAAAGTTCCGTATTTGATAAATTTTAAAAAACTTTCCTGCGCAATATCATAAGCATCCTCTTCAGATTGAACCATATAAAGACAAAAACGATAAATATCTACATAATATCTCTCAATAATCAGGCCAGCTGCTTCTTTATCTCCATTATGCAGTTTTTGTATCAATTCTCTTTCTTTCATCGTGTTTTCTCCTAATTCAATATCTGTACATATTATATAACCATTGTAAACCGGAAAAAGTTCATTGAGCGCAATAAAAAGAAAAAAGCAGCTAAATTTATAGCTGCTCATTCCCAAAATATCTACTCATAATACTTGTAATAATTGTACCAAAGTGTGACCATTCTCTTCTTTACTCATCACTGGTCTTGTATTAAACTGCTTAAATCCATTTTCCCTTTCATAGAAATTCAAAAGTTTCTCTTTATTTTCTGCCTCCAAAAACATGACCTTCCCACCTGCCATATATTGAATTTCTCTTATCTTATCAATTGCCAAATTAAGTAACTGCTTTCCAGTTATTCTTTTGTCATTTTCGTATTGAAAATTCTTTCCCAACTGAGCTATAAGGTACGCTGCAAGCATATATTGCTCATTCTCTTTATCTAATTTACTCACCCTTGCTATTTTTCTCTTCACAGTATTACTTAACCCTTCACAATACACTGAAATTGGTTTTATCGTAATTGTAAAATACCCCACCATTTCCTTTTCTATTTTTGTAAATACAAGATATGTAACGGACTGATTCTTTTTTGTAAAATTAATTGATTGCTCTATTAAAAATTTATGGACATCATTATTTTTAGTACAACAAAAGGTGGAGTATATACGCCTTAATAATTCTTCTCCACCCTTATCGTATCGTAAGTATTCTTTGATATTCAACACCACAAATAACTCATTCATGTAAGAGCTTCCACTCCTCCATAAAATCCCTTATTTCATCAGGATTCTTGAGTTCTTCATACATCACCATTTCCTCATCCTTTTTCATCTGCAATGATTCCTGATAAGATACCTCTATAGCATTTGCAAAAATTTCAGCCTGCTCATTGTCCGAAATAATAAAATTCTTTAAAATACTAGATGTAGCCATTATAATCCCCCTCAATCCATTCATTCAATTTCTTCCCTATCCAACCAAGCATTTCTTCTTTATATTGCTATTATATGCAATCCGATTACAAAAAGCAATGCACATTCATCGACAAAAAACGACGCTGATTCTACAACGCCGTTCCTCTCTTCGGAATAAAAAATTTGGTCATATCTGTTTTCTCTAATTCCAACAATCGTACCTTTTTGTCAATTCCGCCTGCATATCCCGTCAAGCTGCCATTTGCACCGACCACACGATGACATGGAATGATAATAGAGACTTCGTTATGCCCTACTGCACCGCCAACTGCCTGTGCAGACATATGATCCATGCCATGCTTTTCAGCCAGTTGTCCGGCAATCTCTCCATATGTCGTTGTCTGACCATACGGAATCTGCAGCAAAATCTGCCACACTTCCTGTCTGAATGCAGATCCGATCGGATGAAGAGGCGGTGTAAAATTCGGTTCTTCGCCGGAAAAATACACATCCAGCCATCTTTTGGACTCTGCAAGAATCGGTGTTTCCCGCACAATATGTTCATCCGGAAGTATGTTGGCAAAGTATTTCTGCCCAACAAACCACAATCCTGTCAGACCGATTTCATCAGCAGCCAACAGGATATCCCCCATTGGTGACTGATATTGACATGTATATACCATCATTTCCCTCCATCTTATTTCTTCTGTGTCTTCGGTTTATAATCTCTCATTCCCGAAATAGCTCCGCCTGCCACTGCCCACAAATACAGACTGGCCACACTGCAGTAAGGACTAAACCGCCTGCGATACTTTTCAAACAACTTCCGGTCAATCTTGCGGTGATGATAAACCATACGAAGTCCACGCTGGATAGCCAGATCATCATAGCTGAATATATCCGGCCGCTGCAGACAGAAAAGCAAGATCATCTCCGCTGTCCATACACCAATTCCTTTCAGAGAAGCCAGTTCTTTGATGGCCGCCTCGTCCGACATCTGAGCGACTGTTTCCAGATCAAAGACGCCCTCATGAACCTTTCTGGCAAAGTCCGTAATATATTCTGCCTTACGAAAGGTCATCCCCAAAGACTGCAACTTGGAAATGTCCGCTGAAAGAATAGTTACAGCATTCACTTCTCCCAAAGTCTCCTTCATCCGCTGCCAGATGGTTGCCTGTGCTTTCGTAGAAATCTGCTGACCGATAATATGATGAACCACTGCAGAAAACAAATCTGTATCCACTTCTCTTTCTATCATCCCTATCTGATCAATGACTTCTGACAGCTTTTTATCTTTATTTCGAAGATAAGTTATCTCATTTTCACCATATTCAAAATACATCCTTCATCTCCCATCCACACATTCTGCACAGGCCCTCTTCAATTTCTTCATCCAGATTATTCCTTTCATCCATGACCCTGCATTACACGCTTTGCAGTTCTAACTACCCCCTATCATACCATGAAATATTCCCTTTTACAAGCGAAAAAGCAAACAGTTGTTCTTTTTAGTTTCAAAGGCAACTATTTGCTTCTGCAAAACACTATAAAAATCTATTATGCTGTCATCAAAAATACGTTCTATTTATTCATCTGCACTTCTCAACTTATGGATCATTTCCTCGCAGATCTCAAGTGCACTCTTGCCGTCAGTCTGAACAACGATATCCGCTGCTGCTTCATACTTTGCTCTTCTTGCTTCCATCAAATCCGCAATATACTCTACATTCTTGTGACCATTCAAAAGCGGACGTTCGTCACTGTCCTTCACGCGATCAAGAATGGTCTGCGGGTCTGCTTTCAAAAGAACAACCTTGCCGTTCTTCTTCATCTCAGCCACGTTGCGTTCACGCATAGCCACACCGCCGCCACAGGAAATAATGACATTCTGCTTGGACTGCATGTCAATCAACAACTGTGTCTCAAGGTTGCGGAAGTATTCCTCTCCATAAGTCTCAAAAATTTCCGAAATGCTCATGCCCTGCTGTTCGGCGATCACCTGATCCATCTCAACTACATCCATGGCCAGTGCATCTCTCAAAAACGCAGAGATCGTACTCTTTCCTGCTCCCATGAAACCGATCAGCACAATATTGTAATCGAAAAGTTTCTTTCCCTGAATCTTCTTGCTGTTGTAGAGAACTCGCGCATAAATATCAGCAATCTCTTCCTGATACACATTACCTTTCAATTCTATGTCCAGTGCCTCTTTCTGTCTGCTCTCCTGCTCCGGCTGAAGAATCTGCATCTGATTCTTCTCCTTCAATGCCATAATCTTCTCAACCACATCGAATCGTTTCATCAATATATCTGCAAGCTGAGTATCACAGGATAAAAGTTCCTGCCGCAATAAATCCAGTTCCTTCATGTTCCGCTCTCCTTGTTTCTGTAGTTTAACGCTTTAAGTTATTACATTGTACCATAAATTTACAACTAAAGAAACCTGTAATTTTATTTATTTTATTGGTTATCCTGCGCAGTTTTCATACGAACTACAACATTCACAATCATCATCTGAATTTTTCTTTCCAAAAACAGGACCCGCTTTTGCGGGTCCTGATAAAAGATTCATATGTTATGCTTCATCAATGGCTTTGCCGATATCATGACGCATATATTTGTTGTCAAATTCAATCCATTCGGTTGCTTTATAGGCATTAGCTCTTGCTTCTTTCAGCGTTGTGCCTTTAGCTGTGACACCAAGTACACGTCCACCGTTTGTCACAATGCCTTTTTCATTGCGCTTTGTGCCTGCATGGAAACAATAGTAACCTTCATCCGCATGAAATTTCTCAAAACCTGTGATCGGATAACCTTTTTCGTAGGAAACCGGATAACCATCAGAAGCCAGGACAACACAAACTGCCGCATTGTCTTCAAATTCCAGATGCTTTTCAGCCAGTTTGCCGTCGATGCATGCCTCAAACATTTCCACCAGATCTGTCTTCATTCTCGGAAGTACAACCTGTGTTTCAGGATCACCGAATCTGGCATTATATTCCAGCACCTTCGGACCGTCTTCTGTCAGCATCAAACCAACAAAAAGGATGCCCACAAAATCTCTGCCTTCTGCTTTCATCGCTGCCATCGTAGGCTTGAAAATATGCTCCATACAGAAAGCATTCACTTCTTCTGTATAGAAAGGACTTGGGGAAAATGTACCCATACCGCCTGTATTTAAGCCCTGATCGCCATCTTTTGCACGTTTATGATCCTGAGCAGATGTCATCGGTACAATATTGGTTCCGTCACAGAAGCAAAGGGCCGACACCTCACGTCCTGTCATAAACTCTTCCACAACCATCTGATTGCCAGCTGAACCGAATTTCTTGTCTTCCATGATCTCTTTAACACCGGCGCGGGCTTCTTCAAGATTCTGGCAGATAAGAACACCTTTGCCCAGGGCCAGACCATCAGCCTTTAATACGATTGGCATCTTGGCCGTTTCAAGATAATCAAGGGCTGCCTGCGGATCCGTGAAATTCTCATAAGCAGCAGTCGGAATACCATATTTTTTCATCAGATCTTTGGAAAAGGCTTTGGATCCCTCGATAATGGCTGCATTCTTACGCGGTCCGAATACTCTCAGTCCTTCTGCCTCAAAAGCATCCACAATACCGCCCACCAGCGGATCATCCATGCCGATCACCGTCAGATCAATGGCTTTTTCCTTTGCAAAGGCAACCAGCTTATCAAATTCCATGGCACCGATCGGTACACATTCTGCAACTTCTTCAATACCGGCATTGCCCGGTGCACAGTAAACTTTATTTACAAGAGGACTTTCTGCGACCTTCCATGCGATGGCATGCTCTCTTCCACCGCCGCCAACGATTAATACTTTCATTCTGCTCATCCTTTCTTTCATATATAACTCAAATATCCGCCGATTCCACCAAGTCAAAAGGCAGAATCGGCGGATGAACCTATTCAAAATCAACTCACAAATTCCGATACAGGATTCAAAGTCACATTGCAGACTTGGAGTCTTGAAGTCTACTCCTCTACAAACACTCTGCCATCCTTCACATGCACTTTGTCATGGGCGATCAGATCAATAACTTTCGGCATAATCTGCCATTCAGCCTGCTCCATAATTCTGCGCTGAAGCACCTCAGGCGTATCATCCGGGCGTACTTCCACCGGCTTCTGCATGATGATCGGGCCTGTATCAGTTCCCTCATCAACAAAATGCACCGTTGCACCGCTGATCTTCACACCGCGCTTTAAGGCAGCCTCATGAACATGCAGTCCATAATAACCGGTTCCACAGAAAGACGGGATCAACGACGGATGGATATTGATCATCCTGTTTCTGTAGGCTTTGATCATCTTTTCTGGCACAACCACCATAAAGCCTGCCAATACAATGAGATCCACACCCCGGGCATTGACAGCTTCCAGCAGAGCATCATTAAAAAGCTCACGATCTGCATACTGTTTCGGAGAAATACATACCGCTTCAATACCGGCTTTCGCCGCTCTCTCCAGTGCTTTTGCCTTTGGATTATTGCTGATCACCACTTTGATCTCTGTGTCGGTGATACGTCCATCGGCAATGCTGTCGATAATGGCCTGAAGATTGGTGCCGCCGCCGGATACAAGTACTGCAATCTTTAACATAATGTCACACCCTTTTCGCCCTCTGTCAGTTCACCAACGATATAGGCTTTCTCACCTGCTTCTTCAAGAAGCTTCATTGTCTTATCAACATCTGCAGGATCAACACCAATCACCATACCAAGACCCATGTTGAAAGTATTGTACATCATCTGTTCGGCAATATCACCTTTTTCTGCAATAAGTTTGAAGATAGCCGGAACTTCGTAGCTATTTTTCTTCACAACAGCATGAACACCTTCCGGCAGCATACGTGGAATATTCTCATAAAATCCGCCGCCCGTAATATGGGAGCATCCCTTAAGCGTCACACCGCCGTCTTTAACTGCCTTCAGGGCTTTGACATAAATTCTTGTAGGCGCGATCAATGCTTCACCTAAAGTTGTGCCAAGTTCATCATAGTATGTATCCAATGATTCCTTTGTCATATCGAATACTTTGCGGACAAGGGAGAAACCATTGCTGTGTACACCGGAAGAAGCGATGCCGATAAGCACATCACCTTTCTTCAGATTCTCACCTGTGATCAGATCCTTCTTATCTACAACACCTACTGCAAAACCTGCAAGATCGTACTCATCCTCAGGCATCAGTCCCGGATGCTCCGCTGTCTCACCGCCGATCAGTGCTGCACCGGACTGTTTGCACCCTTCAGCAACACCGCTGACGATTGTGGCAATCTTCTCAGGATAGTTCTTGCCGCATGCAATATAATCAAGGAAGAAAAGCGGTTCACCGCCGGCACAAGCCACATCATTCACACACATAGCCACTGCATCAATACCAATCGTGTCATGTTTGTCCATAAGGAAAGCCAGTTTCACCTTTGTGCCGCAGCCATCTGTACCTGATAAAAGGATCGGCTCTTCCATTTTCTTGATATTTTCAAGAGAAAAAGCACCTGAAAATCCGCCGAGACCGCCAAGTACTTCCGGACGCATGGTTCCTTTGACAAATTTCTTCATGAGTTCTACTGATTCGTATCCTGCTTCAATATCTACACCGGCATTTTTATAATCCATTTATATTTCCTCCTTGATAAAAGCACTCTGATTATGATTAATTGTTCGATTCAAAATCCGTTCCCAGATTCTTATTTCACTATTTCTATCTGCTATTTCGTTGGGTAATCACCGTTAAAACATGCCATGCAGAAACCACCTGCGGCATCCGGACATGCAGCTACCATACCCTCACTGGACAGGAAGGCAAGTGAATCCGCTCCCGTCATCTTGCAGACCGCATCCACTCCCTGCTCATGGAAGATCAGTTTCTTCTCTTCCGGCATGGAAGCGCCATAATAACATGGATGTGAAATGGTTGCTGATGCGATCCTCAGATGGACACTCTTAGCTCCGGCATGGCGAAGCAGCTCAACTAACGTCTGAGCCGTTGTACCGCGCACCATGGAGTCATCCACAACCACAATGTTCTTGTCCTTCACCTGGCTCTTGATCACAGAAAGCTTCATATGAATCTTTCTGTCAAACAAAATCCCTTCCGGCTTCACCAGATTATTACCGTAGTATTTATTTTTTACAAAAGCATCCACCATAGGGATTCCCAGTGTATCTGCATATCCGGCTGCTGCTGCCAGACCCGAATCCGGTACCCATACAACCGCATCTGCATCTGCAGGCGCTTCCTTTGCCAGATGGCATCCCATATTGTATCTCGCCTTGTAAACTTCCTGACCACCGAAGACACTGGCCGGATGTGAATAATAAATATACTCATAAATGCAGGCACGTATCGGCTGCGCCGGCATACCCTGGATGGAATGCGGGCCTTCTGCATTGATGACCACAATCTCCCCGGGCTGGATATCTCTCACATAATCAACATTCAATTCATCAAAGGCACATGTCTCTGAAGAAAGGAACCATGAATGATCTTCCCTGCCAAGTACCAGCGGACGAATGCCCTGGGGATCTCTGACACCGATCACCTTTCTCGGCGTCATCACCAGCATCGCGTATCCGCCTTTGAGCATCGGCATAATAGAAGCAATCGCCTCCTCAATGGTCGGATAATTATTTCTTGCTCTGGAAATCAACACAGAGATTACTTCCGCCGCTTCCATTGTCTGGAATACAGAACCTTTCAGTTCCAGATCATGGCGAATCTCCTCGATATTCGTCAATCCGCCGTTTAAAGCAACAGCCATATGACCGCTTGTGTAACGGATCACGATGGGCTGTGCATTCTCGCGGGCATCCGATCCGTCATATCTGAGAATGTGTCCAATACCTGCATGTCCCTGAAGCTTCTCGAGCTTCATTTCATCAAAAACTTCTGTCACAAGGCCTTCATCCTTCACATAGGAAAAATTACCCTGATTGTCATTCACACAGATACCTGCTGCCTCCATGCCGCGATGCTGCATGGAAAACAGTCCGTAATATATTAAATGGGATGTATGAAAGCCGTTATTGTCAAACATGCCAAACAAACCACATCTGTCCATCATTTTCTCCATCTGCTTACATCTCCTTTAAATACGCTTCATAGCCGATATGCTCAAGCTTGTCAGCCTTATTCAGTACCGTCTGCTCAAGCTTGCTGCTGTATGCTTTCAGTCTCTCACGCAATGCGGCATCCTCTGTGGCCAGAATCTTGGCTGCCAGAAGTCCTGCATTCTGTGCACCATTGATGGCCACTGTAGCAACCGGTATGCCCGGTGGCATCTGGACGATAGAATAAAGAGAATCCACACCGCCAAGAGCCTTTGTCTGCACCGGTACACCAATAACAGGGAGCACCGTCATAGCCGCAGTCATCCCCGGAAGATGGGCTGCCCCGCCGGCACCTGCAATAATCACTGAAAGGCCTTTTTCCTCGGCTGTCTTTGCATATTCGCATAATCTGTCCGGTGTTCTGTGTGCCGAAACAATCGTCAGTTCATAAGGCACCTGCAATTCATCCAGTATCTCTGCTGCCTTCGACATAACCGGCAGATCGGAATCACTGCCCATAATAATGCCAACCTTTACGCTCATTCCCATTACCTCCGTTAAAACTTGATCTTTGAATGCGCATAGCGCGCTTTAAAAAGTGCATCTTCAATCGTCTTATCTGTCACTGTGATATGCCCCATCTTACGGCCAACTCTGCATTCCTCTTTGCCGTAAATATGGATCTTCACTTCAGGATACTTATAAGCTTCTTCCAGTCCATGGACTTCAGCCTTCTTATTCACATTTCCGATAATATTCTTCATCACTGTCGGGCGTATCAGTTCCGTACTGCCAAGGGGCAGTCCAAGAATCGCCCGGATATGATTCTCATACTGTGAAGTCACACAGCCCTCTATTGTATAATGTCCTGAATTGTGCGGACGCGGCGCCAGCTCATTGACAAGCACATGCTGATCCTTTGTCACAAAAAGTTCGATACAGAGCATACCATAGGCATTAAAAGCATGCACCGCTTTCCTTGCCACATCCATGGCTTCTTCCCGACAGGCTTCTGTGATGTCCGCCGGTACCGTTGTCTCATCCAGAATGCTGTTCACATGCACATTTTCTGCCACCGGGAATACCGCTACATCGCCGTTAGTGCTGCGGCAGACCAAAATCGATACTTCCTTTAAAAACGGCACATATTCTTCCACCATTAGGGGCAGCCTGCCTGCGCCCAGACTCTCATAGGCCTCGCGAATATCTTCTCTTGTATGGATCACCGCATTCCCCTTGCCGTCATAACCGCCTGTACAGGTCTTCAAAATCACCGGATAACCGAAATAGTCACAATCCTCCACCAGCTGTTCATAAGAGTCTGCCTTTCGAAAATCAGGAACCGGCAGACCATGTGACATCAGCCACTGCTTCTGATCGTATTTGTTCTGAATATGCAAAAGTGTCTCACTGGAAGGATAAACAGGACATCCCTTTGCCTCCACCTGCTGCAGCGCCTTCACACTGATGTGCTCAAATTCATACGTCACCACATCCACCTTCGAGGCCAGTTCCTCAATGGCTGCCACATCATCAAAATCTGCTACAATATGTTCATCTGCAATGCTGTGAGCCGGGCAATGCAGGGTTGGATCAAGAATTACAAAATAATCATCCAGCCGCTTAGCATCAAGAATCATCATCTTGCCAAGCTGACCGCCGCCGATAATACCGATCTTATGCATGTTAAACGCTCCTTTTATAATGATATCTTATAAATAAGTGGATACTCTTATTATAAACCATTCTTATAAATTCACTTTTTCCTACCAAAAAGGCAAAATTCATCAGAATCTGACTCTATTGTAACCGTACTGAGCTTTTACGTCAATACTTAAGCGAAAAAAAGGAAAGGTTCTTTCACCTTTCCTTTTTTATTTAAAATGTATCGTTGATACTATATAAGCACAGCTTATATGTTGAGTGGCTCATTCAATGCTTCCGTACCTTCAAGGCAGAATTTGCCCTCCCGTATGATATCTACCTGCCTGCCGTCTGCAAAGCATGCTGTAATGGCACTGATCTCATCGTAAGGAATCGTAATATCCGTATGCACATTAAAATATGCCTGTTCCGGATCCGTATCCCTCAGGCGGGACTTCTCATTCTCGCGGGCAACAATTTCCTTGCCGTCTGTATTATATACCTTATGATCTTCACTATGGCTGTAGCAGGTATCGCCAATGGCAAAATGCGGCCCTGTCTTCTCCATAATGAGAATCGGCATCAACTGTGTAATGTCGAATTTTCTGGCCATGGCATAGGCCGTTGTGTTCGTGCCGATGGCAAATTCTCCCATTGGCAGCGTTTCATGATTCTGAAGGAGATTCTGTCTCAGATACTTCTGATTCTCTTCCCTATCCTCATAATTGCTGCAGTCGGCTTCAGCAACACAGCCATCTTCAAATCGCAATGAAAGATTTCTGTAATTCAATCCATTCAGATAAACACTGCTTACATGCAGCGTTCCATTTGTCCCTGCCAATACCGGACTTGTAAAAATCTCACCCACAGGAATATTCACATCTGCGCAACAGTTTTCAAACACCGTTTCCTTCGCCGGATCCTGAAGCTGCCATAAGGCAACTTTCAAATCCGTCCGGTTGCCGTTCATACCAGTAATATGCATATATTCCGCGCCGTCAATGGCATCGATCATCTTCTGCTGAATGCTTCTGAACAGATCATTATCCAGATTGTTGACTTTGATCGTCTCATCCATAATGGCCTCAAACCGATCGCCAATGGACGGCAGTGGCCAGGCAATGATTGAAAAACTGATGGCTGACGCATCAATATACTGATTGACAATCTCTGTCATCTGTCCTGCCATGCGAACAGCCAGCTTCTGCTGTTTATCCGACAGTCGGATGTTCTCCTCTTTAGCCGCCGGTTCAAAGGGAGTCTCACCAAAAACATCCATCCAGGCCGGACCGGCATAATCCTCTGCCAGATCCGCATACTGCTCATAGGCAGACTTCGTCACACCGATGATGCGCTCACATAAAGCTTTGTCAAGATATAACCCCTTATCCATGCGGTGATCGTAATCATACTGCGGATTAGCCGAGCAGGACACAAGACCGAGCTTACCCGCTGTCTTGTTAATACTATGGATAGCATCCCTGCAGACAATCACAGAAAGTCCTAATGCTTCAAATTGCCGGATTGTTGAACGAAGCACTCGCTCAAAACCAATATTGGCTCTTAACTGGACATTCTTCTTGGCTGATAAGTCAATCTTATACAGTTCAAATCCTCTCACGTAGCCATTCACAAATGTAGCTGCCATATCGTCGATCACCGACTGATCCAGAGTGTTCAGATACGCAGCAATCGACTTTTCATTGTCAGAAATATACTCGCCATACTGATACAGATAAGACAGATCTGTCAAATCCGCCTTCATGATGATATCCCTGTAAAAGCTCAGGGCCGGATCCAGCTTCTCCCGGGTTCTCCCCGTCACAGTCTGATCACTGTAATCACTGACATACCAGTAAATGATCTGCAAAATCTCATCTCTTTCAGGTATACGGTTCTCAAAACGGTTATAAATCTCTATAAACAGCTCATTGATCGCTGTCATATCTGCCAGACGCCCCTGGAATGCCAGCGGAATCAGACCTCGGATCTCCGTGACAAGCCAAGCCATCATCGGACCATAGTCTGCTCCCAACATTGCTGTCGACCATTGTGGATTGGCATAGCTTTTCTCATAACCGGTTTCCCCCTCCCATACCTCAGTCTCAGGAAGAATATCCGCATAAAAGCAATGATTCATCTCAGCCAGTGCCTCCGTGGTCAGCCGTGCAAAACCACCGTCCTGACGCATTTTGTAGATGTTCTCTACATGCAAAATAAAGGCCGCCTGACTGTTAAAATAATCACCAAACGGAGATGCCGCCGCATGTTCCTTGGCAATCCCGCGAATTCTCGTCACAGACAGTTCAAAGCGTTCCTGCACCCACGCCTGCACTTCTTCTCTATTTACCTCTTTCTTCACTATGCTCACCTTTCTCATCTATAATCATCCGAATTCCAGCTGAAAATCCTAATCTTCCGACCGAAACAATGTCTGCCCTACATGATAATAGACAAACAACCTGCCAAAAAAATCAGGCCATGAATCACAACAGACGCCAGATTAATATAAAAAGCGCCATGCACCATCGTACCATAGGCTTCGTTATCCTTGCGGAGCTGAACAGACAACCAGAGTCCAAATACCGCCGCAAGAAAGCTCAGGTATCCGATTCCGCCGACAAATGCCGGAAGATTGCCGGCTTTAACAAAAGATGCAATTGTAAGAACGGCCATGCAGATCAAAGACGCAATGCCAAAAGCTGATGCATAAATGCCGCGCTTTGTCTGACGTTTTTCTATTTTGATGAAACTGTATATATTACGCGCCATTCCATTTTCTCCTTACTTTATTGATTATGTAAAACAAAAGATATCCGAGAATACCTCCTGAAGTATTCAAAATTAAATCATCTACATCAAAGGATCCAACCCTTGTCAGCAGCTGTGTGATCTCAATCATCAGACTCAGTAAAAATGTCATGCCCAACATACAATACCATTTTCTGAGCCTCAATCTTAATATGGGCATAAAAAATCCAAAAGGCATAAATGCCAGTACATTACCAAATAAATTGGCGAGGAATGCCCGGATTCCTACAACATCTCTGTATATATAAAATCTTCGAATTTCCTTAAATGGGATAAAATTATATCTATAATAGGAAGTCACAACATCTCTTCCATAATCTTCACTTAAAAAGCATACATAAATTAAAACAGCGATATACAAAATAAGCAGTACGAAACTGCCGAATTTGATACACCGCTTTGTCTGTCGGCTCACGCAACTCCCCCTGCCTGAAAAAATGGCACCACGGCTGCACTGACCGGCAGCCGTGATACATTTGCGATTATTTCTAAAATGATTTACATTAAATCAGAATGATGTCTCAAAAGCCTTGCTCCATTGACAATTCCGATAATACCGAGAACCAGCCCGCCGATCACAGATAAAATTCCAAGGACAAGGCTGCATGCACCAGTCTGACACATCAACTTTGATATCTTATCTTCTATTCTCATCTTCGCTGTCCTTTCCATGTCTACGCTCGTATCTGAATGATACATCGATCCGATGTCCGCCGACATCCGATCAAAGTCTACTGTTCCTTTGCACCATACTGTTCATAGTATGCATCAATGGCAGCCTTCAGCTTGTCATCAATCACAATCTTCCCATTACACGGTTTATTATACAGGCATTCAACAACCTCCGCCATTGTAACAATGGCATTTGTCTCAAAGCCATAGAGGTCTTTCACTTCATCCAGGGCACACTTCACACCGCCCTTGCCGACTTCCATACGATCCAGAGAAACCATCAGACCGACAATCGTCACATCTGCTGCACCCTTGACCTTCGGAACAGTCTCTTCCATGGACTTGCCGGATGTTGTTACATCTTCGATCATCACAACACGATCACCGTCCTTTAAAGGGCTTCCCAGGAAATTGCCCTTATCTGCGCCATGGTCCTTTGTCTCCTTACGGTCTGAACAGTAACGGATCTCCTTGCCATACAGATCACTGAAAGCAATCGCTGTCACAACACCAAGCGGAATACCCTTGTAAGCTGGTCCGAACAGTACATCAAAATCGTCACCATACTTTGCATAAATTGCCTTTGCGTAATACTGTCCCAGACGCTTTAACTGGGAACCTGTCACATAGGCACCTGCATTCATGAAAAACGGAGACTTTCTGCCGCTCTTCAATGTAAATTCACCAAACTTCAACACATCTGCTTCCACCATAAAGTGGATAAACTCTTCTTTGTACTGTTCCATATCTATAATCTCCTTTTTGTGATTAAAAATTCACTGATCTCTTTCTGACTTTTCTTCTCTGTTATTATACTCAACTTCCAACGAAAAATCAACCAAAAACATACCTGTCCAGTCGTTCAAAAGCCTCCGTGACACGACACTTCGGCAGCGCCAGATTCATTCTGATATGATGTTCCCCATGGAATGGACGTCCATCCTGCCAGCCGACGCCCACATTCCAGCCGGCCTGAAGCAGTTCATCCATGGATTGGCCATGATCTTCACACCATTGCGTACAATCCAGAAAAAGCATATAAGTTCCCTGAGGCTTTGATACCGTCACACCCTTAAAATGTGCTGCAATGTAATCACAGGCAAATCGTACATTCTCTGTTAAAACCTGACACAGCTCATCCAACCATTCGTAACCCTCCTGTTTATAGGCACCGATCAGTGCATGCATGGACAAAACATTCATCTCATTGTAATGGGATTTACTGCCCCTTGCCTCCACTCTGTCTCTCAAAGCTTCATTATATATAATATGATAGCTCCCAATCAAACCTGCAAGATTAAATGTTTTGCTTGGTGCATACAGGGCCACTGTGTGTTCCCGGGCATAATCATTTACCTGCTGTGTCGGTATATGCTTTTGTCCATCCAGTAAAATATCTGACCAAATTTCATCTGAGATCACTGTCACAGCATATTGTTCATATACCGCCATCGCCTTTTCCAGCTCCCACTGTTCCCAGACACGGCCCGTCGGATTATGAGGTGAACACATAATCGCAGCATGGATATGGTACTTCCTGATCTTCGCTTCCATATCCTCATAATCCATCCTGTAAATGCCCTCTGCATCCTTCTTCAACTCACTGTGTATCATCTTATAGCCATTGTTCTTCAGACTGGCGGTAAAGCCAATATATGTCGGGCTGTGCAAAAGGACCGCATCTCCTGGTGCCGCCAGGCACTGCAGTGCCGAAAGGATCCCTCCGAGGACACCATTCTCATAGCCAATATACTCTTTTTTCAGTTCATTTACGCCATTTCGTTTTTGATGCCATTTGATAATTTCATCAAAATAGGTATCTCTAGGTGCAAAATATCCGTAAGCCGGATGTTTTGCACGTTCAATAATGGCCTCCGGAATCGTCGGCACTGTCGGAAAGTTCATATCCGCCACCCACATCGGGATAAAATCAAAACCTCCCTTTGGTTTTGACGGTGACATTCCCGGATACATTCCAAGACCATCTACAGCCATAGCATCTTGTCCTTGTCTGTCAATGATCGATGTAAAATCATATTTCATATTATTCCTATCCTCATTTTTTCCAGCATTGATTGCAGCTGCTGACTGCCTTTCACCGCTAATTTTATCTTCTTTTCTATTTTCCTATATCTGCACCGAAAAAGCAATTCTTTCTCTGTATTTCGTTGACTTTTTTGTTCCATATCGTTATACTTTATCACAGAACTTTTGAAACATCATCTATTCGCCAAAAGTTCTGTTTTATTAAAAGATTTTGTAACTGTTCAGAGCCAAGCAAGATTTCAAAAACAGTTATAAAATGCTTACATTTTTAAGACTGTTTTTGAAATTTTATTTTGCGGATACGCCACACCGACGAAATGCGCAGCATTTTGAAAGTTAGCTCTGAACAGTTACAAGATTTTTACGAAAGGTGTCTATTTATGCTAACCTACATTTTATTGATCCTAGGATTTATCCTGCTTATTAAAGGAGCGGACCTGTTTGTAGACGGCAGCTCATCCATTGCCAGACTGCTTCGCATTCCCGCCGCTGTCATCGGCCTGACCATTGTTGCCTTCGGTACAAGTGCCCCGGAATTATCCGTCAGCTGTTCAGCTGCCCTGGCCGGTCAGAATGAAATTGCCATCAGCAACGTTCTTGGTTCCAACATTTTCAACCTCATGGTTGTTACCGGTGCCTGTGCTGCCATCAGTGCCATTCCGGTCAATGAAGGCATTTTGAAACGTGAGTTTCCATTTTCAATTGTTGCCGCAGCACTGCTTCTGATATTCAGCCTGTTCGGATTCGGACGGCTCAATATCGGCCGACTTGAGGGGCTGACGCTTCTTGTGCTTTTTGTTCTCTTTGTTGCCATCCAGGTCAGGGATGCTTTAAAGTCCCGCAGTGAAAATGCTGAAGATCCAATGGAAGAAGTTCTTTCTCCATTGAAAAGCATTGTATTTGTCGTCATCGGATGTATCATGATCATTTACGGCGGCAACTTTGTCGTGGACAGTGCCTCTGAAATTGCTGCCAATTTCGGTCTCTCAGAAACCCTGATCGGACTGACAGTTGTTGCTTTCGGTACTTCCCTGCCGGAACTGGTCACTTCCATTGTTGCCTCAAGGAAAGGTGAAAACGATCTTGCCATCGGCAATGTGGTCGGTTCCAACATTTTCAACATTCTGATGATCCTTGGTATTTCAACAAGTATCCATCCTGTCGCACTGCAGCCTTCTGCTGTTTACGACTGTATTATCCTGATGGTCTTCAGCATTCTTGTCCTTTTCTTCTGCTGGAGCAAGAAACGATTGGCCAGAGGCGAGGGCATTTTTATGATTATTCTCTATGCGATCTATACGGTTTACATTATCATGCGCTGATAAGATAAAAATATAAGAAAAAACTCTTGCCGAACGGCAAAAAACATGCTAACATGAATGCAATCAGCAAAGAGGCTGCAGAATATCCGCGGTCTCTTTTTGTTTTTCACAGATATCATGACCGGACTGCCTCTGCCTGTTCATGCCGCCTTGTCTGCTGTCTGTGAAAATAATAAAGAGAGAGGAAGATGTAAATGAGCTATGAAAAAATTTTTGATCTTGTAACGAAAGTGGATGACTTCGTCTGGGGTCCCGCTATGCTTGTCCTGCTTGTAGGCACCGGTATTTTTCTGACCATCCGTGTTGGTTTCCTTACATGGAGAAATCTCGGATACGCCATCAAAAGTACACTGAGTAAAGAAGCCCGCACTCAGAAAAGAGGCGATGGCGACGTTTCTCCGTTCTCCGCATTAACAACCGCTCTTGCAGCTACCATCGGCACCGGCAACATCGTTGGTGTTGCAACAGCCATGGTATCCGGCGGTCCCGGCGCCCTTGTCTGGATGTGGATTTCCGCCTGTTTCGGTCTAACATCCAAATTCAGTGAATGTATGCTGGCCATCAAGTATCGTGAACGCAATGAAAAAGGTGAAATGTCCGGCGGCCCTATGTACACAATGAAGAAAGCACTGCCTAAAGGATTCGGTGCAGTCCTTGGCTGGCTGTTTGCTTTATTTGCCGTTCTGGCTTCCTTTGGCATCGGCAATATGACCCAGGCCAACTCCATTTCTTCCGCTTTAAATGAAACCGTCGGCTTTTCCAAGGCGGCTATTGGTGTTGTCCTGACCATTCTCTCACTTGCTGTTATTGTCGGCGGTATTAAATCTATTTCAAAAGTTTCTTCTGTTGTCGTCCCTCTGATGGCTGTTTTCTATATTATTGCCGGTATTATTGTTATCATCGGCAATATTCAGAACATCCCGGCCGGTCTTGTCATGATCTTCAAGTATGCCTTTACACCACAGGCTGTCACAGGCGGCGTCCTTGGTAATGTTGTCGCTTCAATGATGGCGGCCATGCAGTATGGTATTGCCCGCGGATGTTTTTCTAACGAAGCTGGTATGGGTTCTGCCGCCATCACTGCTGCTGCCGCAACAACCGATCATCCTGTCCGCCAGGCCTATATCAATATGACCGGTACATTCTGGGATACAATCGTTGTCTGCTCTATCACTGGTCTTTGCATTGCAAGCTCCGGCATGCTGGGTCAGATCGATCCTGCCACAGGCAGTCTCTATACAGGTTCTGCCTTGACCATCGCCGCATTCAAAACCGTTCTTGGCCCTCTCGGCGGATGGCTTGTCACCATCGGCATTGCACTTTTTGCCTTTTCCACGATTCTCGGATGGGAATATCATGGTGAAAAGGCTTTTGAGTATCTGTTGAGCACACACAAATTGAATATCATTTACCGTCTGGTTTTCTCATGTGTTGTTTTCTTCGGTGCTACCATGCAGCTAGACCTTGTATGGAAACTTTCCGATATCGCCAACGCCCTGATGGCCATTCCAAACCTAATCTGTATGCTTCTGCTGAGCGGCGAAATTGCCCGGGATATCCGTGAATTCCAGAAAATTCTGGATAAAGAATGCGGCAGATAAGATTAAAATCTATTGCCATACCAAAAGCAGCAGGTCAGCTGATCTTTTTCATCCGCTTTCCTGCTGCTTTCATTTTAAGAAATTCTGCCGTTCTTCATTTCATATACCACATCTGCCACGTTCATTGTGGATACTCTGTGGGATACCAGGACAACTGTTTTCTTCTTGGCCGATTCTTTCAATGATTTTAAGATGATTCCCTCATTTAAAGAGTCGAGGTTCGATGTAGGCTCATCGAGGAGGATCAGAGGGCATTCATGGAGAAATGCTCTTGCAATTCCGATTCTCTGTTTCTCACCGCCAGATAATGTATCACCTAGTTCTCCGACTTCTGTATCATATCCTTTCGGAAGTGTCATAATGAAATCATGGA
>OLNU01000913.1_pt1 | contig 24779 bp, 24 predicted proteins | sample 1672241 | NCBI WGS metagenome assembly OLNU01 (sample SAMEA3136663, study PRJEB25190) | human gut metagenome | biome: human gut; feature: human-associated habitat; material: faeces | place: Austria | collected 2013 | reverse complement strand
TAGGCTGGGAAACGATCTCAAGATCACACTCAGCAAGTGCTTTGCTGTAATGCTCTGGGATCAGAGCGTTAGCAGCATCCTCAAGGAATACTCCCTTACCGTACATCTGCTCGATCATTTTTCTAGGAGCTTTTCCTTTACGGAATCCCGGAATGGAAATTCTGCCTTTTGCTTTCTGATATGCGTTCTGCATTGCTTTGTCAAGATCCTCGGCGGAAACCTCGATTGTAAGTTTCGCCATGTTTTTCTCCATTTTCTCAACCTGTAAACTCATGTTTCTTGTTCCTCCTTAATTATATCGAGTAAATACCTTATTATATAAATAGTTAACACTCGCATTTTATATATTTACAGTCATTTCTGTAGTATAGCATAATCACTGTAAAAACGCCAGTATTTTTTTCGCCATATATGGCTCTTATACCGCTGTAAATCCCCTGTTTTCCGTAAAAATCCCGTTCAGAAGCAGTGCAGCTCTTCTGGTTTTCCTTCTTAACCGCAAAAACAGCTCTTCTTTAGTAAAAAATCTCTGTTGAATATACTACAGACTCTGCGATTTCCTCGGCTTTTGCTCTTCCCTCCAGCTGACGGATCAGAGAAAGACTGAAATCAATGGCTGTTCCAAGACCTCTGCTGGTAGTCACATTTCCGTCCACTACTACCGGCTCCAGGGAAGTTCTGGCGCTTGTAAGCTGCTCCATTACAGATGGATAAGATGTGGCATTTCTGCCTTTGAGGAAGCCAAGTCTCTCGAATACACCCGGAGCTGCACAGATAGCTGCCACCTTGCCGCCTTTCTGGTAAAATGATGTAAGAAGCCCGGTCAGCGGTTTATATTCCTCCAGATATTTTGTTCCTGGCATTCCTCCCGGGATCACAAGCATGTCCGCATCAGAGAAATCACACTCTGAAAATGTGCAGTCTGTAAGAATATTGATTCCATGAGAGGTTCTGATCTCTCTGGTCTCTTTAATAGATACTGTCTGGATGTCGATTCCTGCTCTCCGCATCAGATCTACCACAGTCAGTCCCTCGATATCTTCAAATCCGTCTGCGAAAAAAATATATACTTTGCTCATAATGTTTTCCGTCCTTTCTTTTTATATTATTCCGGTGCTGTCCGGAGGTTTTTCCATTCCCTTTCATAATGCTTTTTTCCATAAAAAATGTCAAGAAAATTTGCAGGGTAAGTCCGTTGCAAATTATATTTTTTTCATGTAAACTGAGGGCAGTATATTTACAGGAGGAATCGGTTATGGAAATTGAGCGTAAATTTCTTATTAAAAAAGAAAATCTGCCGGAAAACCTGGCTTCTTATCCCTGCCATCGAATCGAGCAGGGTTATCTCTGCACCTCACCGGTGGTCCGCATCCGAAGACAGGACGATGACTATTTTCTCACTTATAAATCCAAAGGACTGATGAGCCGTGAGGAATATAATCTTCCGCTCACCGCAGAAGCTTATGAACACCTGAAACCCAAGGCAGATGGAATCCTCATCACAAAAGACCGCTACGTGATCCCGGAAAAAGGCGGACTTTTTATCGAACTGGATATCTTTCACGGAGAATATGAGGGCGTTCTTCTGGCTGAAGTGGAATTTCCCACAGAGGAAGCAGCCAATGCCTACACCGCGCCGGAATGGTTCGGTGAAGATGTGACTTATTCTACAAAATATCATAACAGCACTATGAGCCAGGGCTGGTAAATGCGATCGCTGTTTGCAGATGCTGCCAGCTCTCAATACCATTGCTGTCACTCCGTGGCCTGTATCTGAAATCACACTTGTATTTCTCATTTGCAGTGCTATAATTAGTGATGCAGGCAGATATAGTTCATTGGTAGAACATCAGCTTCCCAAGCTGAGGAGGCGGGTTCGATTCCCGTTATCTGCTTTCATTGCCAAAGAAGGCACGCGAGTCAGGCGTGTCTTTTTTTATAAATGATTTTAAGGAGGATTTTATTATGAAGATCGGATTTATCGGATGTGGAAATATGGGTTCTGCCATGATCGGCGGTATTCTCCGTCAGGGGATTTTTTCCAAAGAGGACATCATTGTTTCCAACCTTACCCCCGAGGGAAAAGCACGCAGTGAAAAAAATCTCGGCGTTGTCACCACTCTGGATAACAAGGAGGTCGTCAGATCTGCAAAAACTGTTGTTCTTGCCGTAAAGCCTCAGTTTTATGAGGAGGTTCTGGACGAAGTCCACGACAGCCTTACTGAAGAACACACCATTATCGGCATTGCCCCAGGCAAAACCCTTGCATGGCTGAAAGAAAAGGCCGGTCTTCCTCTGAAAGTTGTCCGTTTTATGCCTAATACCCCGGCGCAGGTCGGTGAGGGAATGACTGCTGTATGTGCCAATGAACGGGTTTCACAGGAGGAACTTGCTGAGATTCTTAAGATCACAGACAGCTTCGGATGTACGGAAGTGATCCCGGAACGTCTGATGGATGCGGCCGGTGCTGTAGGTGGCTGTGCACCGGCTTATGTGTTTATGTTCATCGAAGCTATGGCTGATGCCGCTGTCAGCCAGGGAATGCCTCGTAAACAGGCCTACAAGTTCGCTTCCCAGACTGTTCTTGGCAGTGCAAAAATGGTTCTGGAAACCGGACGTCATCCGGGAGACCTGAAAGACATGGTCTGCTCCCCTGCCGGAACTACCATCGAGGGTGTACGTACCCTGGAGAAGAATGGTTTCCGCAGTGCTGTGTTTGAAGCGCTTACTGCTGCTGCTGAGAAGGGTAAAAAATTATAATTTTTTGAAAGCATCTAACGGTCAGGCAGCCAAATATCCTCCGCCTGATCTGATCAGATTCAGCATTGTTACTGACATGAAAAAACTCCGTGAAGTCTGCCGTCATGCAGACTTCACGGAGTTTTTCTGTCTTATGTCAGCTATAGGATCTGATGGGATCTGCAATGCAGCTTCTATTTGCATGCAGGATCATCTCAGCTGTTTTTCTGTCTGCTCATGACTTTACAGAAGTTCGATCAGCGCATCAATATCCTCCATCTTCGTTCCCCAGCTTGTGGCAAAACGGATCACTGTATGATCTTCATCATATTTCTCCCAGAAATCAAACTGAACTTTTTTGCCCAGTTCTTCTTTCTTTTTATTTTCCAGAACTACAAACTGCTGGTTTGTGGGAGAATCCAGATATAACTGATAGCCTTTTTCCTGAAGGGCTTTTTTCAGTTTCATGGCTGTCTCGATGGCATTTTTGCTGATCTTTGTATACAGATCATCGGTAAACAGCGTATCAAACTGGATTCCCAGAAGACGTCCCTTTGCAAGAAGGGCACCCTGCTGTTTTACCATGGTCATGAAATGCTTCGGAGCTTTTTTCGTAAAAACGACTGCCTCTCCGCAAAGTGCGCCTACCTTGGTTCCACCGATATAGAATACATCGGTATATCTGGCGATATCTTCCAGTGTCACATCTGTCTCCGGGCTTACCAGGCCGTAGCCAAGTCTTGCTCCGTCCAGAAACAGTGGAAGATCGTATTTATGGCATACCTCGGAGATTTCTTCCAGTTCCTTCTTTGTATAAAGGGTTCCGTACTCGGTCGGATGGGAAATATAGACCATTCCCGGAAATACCATATGCTCATGGTTCGCATCCCCATAAAAGGTTTCCACATAGTCCGTGATGCTCTCTGCGCTGATCTTTCCATTTTTTTCCGGAAGTGTCAGCACTTTGTGGCCTGTGTATTCAATCGCGCCTGCTTCATGACAGCCTACATGACCTGTCTGTGCCGCAAGGACTCCCTCATAACGGTTCAGGACAGATGCGATGATCGTTGCATTGGTCTGGGTTCCTCCCACCAGGAAATACACCTCTGCATCCGGACAGCTGCAGGCTTTTCGGATCTTTTCTTTGGCAGAATCGCAGTATTTATCCGTGCCGTAACCGGAAAGCTTCTCCATATTGGTTTCCAGAAGTTTCTGCAGGATCGCCGGATGAGCGCCCTCGCAGTAATCATTTACAAAATATAACATCTCACATGCTCTCCTCATCTGTATTTTTTGCAATCTTTTTTAAGTATAAATCCCGGAAAATGTTTCTGTCAACCGGCATTGCTCTGTATACTTCTGAAGCTTTTTCACTTTTCTTTTACTGCGTTCTTTGCATATTCCGTCTGCACCAGTTCTTCATACTCTGCACGTTCGCCTAGCTCTCCTGCATCTTCCAGGATATCCTGCAGAAGCTCAAAGCTGTCTTTCTTAAAGATCAGATTTTCTTTCCAGGTGTCCTGATCATAGTACCGCTTCACAATGGTAGTGATCGTGTCGATATCTGTTTCTTTAAACTGGGGTGCTATCACTTCTGCGATCTCCTCCGGCGTATGACTCTGCACATAGTCCATACCTTTCTGAAGTGCATTTGTGAATTTCTGGATGATCTCCGGGTTTTCTTTCATGTAACTTGTTTTTACACTGTAAGATGTGTAAGGCACATACCCGGATGCTTCCCCAAGCGATGCCACCACATGGCCTGCGCCTTCTTTTTCCAGAATTGTGGCAGATGGCTCAAACTCTACGGTATACGCCGCAGAATCATCCCCTGTAAAAGCCGCCGCCGTGGAACCGAAATCAATACTCTGGTCAATGGTCAGATCTTTCTGCGGGTCAATGCCGTTTTTCTTCAGGATATATTCAAATACCATTTCCGGCATGCCACCTTTTCGCCCGCCAAGAACTTTCTTTCCTTTCAGATCTTCCCACTTGAAATCCGACATCTCTTCTCTTGCCACAAGAAAGTTTCCGGCGCGCTGGGTAAGCTGGGCAAAGTTTACTGCCGGGTCGGTGGCGCCTTCCTGGTATGCATAGATCGATGCTTCCGCTCCCATGAAGCCGATATCTGCCTCACCGGAGATCAGAGCTGTCAGAACTTTATCTGCGCCAAAACCAGTTACCAGTGTCAAGTCCAGACCTTCCTCTGCAAAATATCCCTCTTCGATCGCCACATACTGCGGCGCATAGAAAATCGAATGCGCTACCTCATTTAATGTAACCTTCGTAATCTTCTCCTCTGCCCCGTCCTTCTTAGCAGCAAAAGCCGTCATCGGCAGCGCGGTCACCGCCAAAACCACTGCCGCCGCCAGGGAAATCCATTTTTTATTTTTCATGCAGATACTCCTTTAAGAAACTTCTGCTGTTAGGATATGCAAAATTGCTCAATTAGTGACCACCGGGACACACAAAGTGTCACAAAACACCGTCCCCATGGTTCTTGCTGTAATTTACCGTTTGATCTATAATGTAAACACACAATTAAACGAGAGAGGTATTTATTATGGTTTATTGCACATTAGGTCATATTTCAAAAAACAGTATTAAATATAATGCTGTTTCTAAGCAGTATTCTGTGTTATTTTCCAATTTGAAGGTTGGTAGAGAGCCTGGCAAGGTTGGCTTGATATATTTCGATGAAAAGGTTGTCCGTATGTCGGGAAAGTATTGTGTCGAAATAGATATGTGTCAGGAAACCTATAAAATGTATGTATTTAATTCAGAACACAGGGAAGTCATAGATGTTCCATTGGAGAGTATCGTAAAGAGTCACTACAACTATTTCAAGAAACATCAATATATATTTGTTGTAGCACAAAAAGCAGTAAAAGAAAGTAATAAGCCTGATTGCAAGAAAATAATTTTCGACTTACCAATACAGTTCTGGGGTATATCTAAAAGCAAAAATTGTCTTGTAGAAATATTTAATAATCAGTTTATTGTACAGAATTATAAACGTGTTGCAGTAATGACTTTTGGTGAAAAAACATCGGATGTAGAAGTGAAACTTTCAATTCAGCTTAAAGATGGTAGCTGGAAAGAACAGACAATGTCAGCAGGACGTTTTTGGTATACGGTAGATGCTGCGAAAAAGAAGAAAAAAGAAAATAAAATGTATTAATATCTTTATCACAGGTAGACAACATCTCGTTTTTAATCTAGAAACTTGAAGATAATTGTTCTGACGCGGACTGAATCAATTGAGCCAGACATCCTCGGCGACAAAGCGGCGGAAATATCGCTGATGACATTTCCGCCGCATCTTTATAAACGATGATTAATTTCTCCGTCCCTGTTTCGACTGAACCTTATCCTCATACATATTAAGGTCTGCTTCGTTGAGGAGATCCAGCAGGGAAGCTTCCGGATAGTCGCCTGAGAAGGCGTAGCCGCAGGCATAATTGATCTGGCATTTCACATTGTTTTTCTCACACCACTCCTGAAAAAAATCTGCCTGCACACTGCCTTTGTTGATTCCAACTCTGGCATTCTCAAGCGTAGAAAGATCGGTTGCGTTGATATCTATTCTGTCCTCACGCACAAACAGATAATAATATTCTCTTCCCTGCTCTTCATTTGCAAAATAGATATCCTTCTTGTATATTTTTTCTCATCTTTCCCCCCTGTCAAGCAGATCTGGTCAGTCCGCTTTTATATTTTTTTGCGTAACCGGACAGTTGCTCTGAAACTGGGTTTCTACTGTATATCTGGCTACTTTTTTCACTGATATTTCCATGATACAATGCCGGGTTATCCTGCGTCAACATAATTTCCGTTAAGAAATCCTACTGTGCTTTTTTTCTCAAAAATATTGTCACGTCGTGAATCATATGTTAAAATATGCAACGAAACTGGTTCGAAAACCTCCCAGTATAAAAAACTAGGCAAAGTAAAAAAAGAATTTCCGGCTGCACGTATACACAATCTGCAGTCTTTTTACGGATGCTTTTGTTTATTGGAGGTGATAAACAAAAGCATTTTTTTTGCTTTGACACAAGTTGGAAAGGAACAAAATGAACAAACGAAAAATCATCATTGACTGCGACCCGGGAATTGATGACAGCCTGGCCATCATGCTGGCTCTTACATCACCGGAAATCGAAGTACTTGGAATCACCATTGTCTGCGGAAATTCCCCCGTGGAAATGGGATTCGAAAACGCAAAAAAGATCCTGAAGCAGATGAACCGGCTGGATGTGCCGGTCTATATGGGGGAACCCAGACCTTTGAAGCGGGATTACGTAAACGCTCTGGATACTCATGGCGCTGACGAGCTCGGCGAAAGCTTTCTGCCCGAGGTCCCCGGATATCAGCAGGAAATCGGTGCTGTAGATTTTCTCTCCAAGGCGCTGATAAAAGAAAAAGTCTCCGTGATCGCCCTGGGTCCCATGACAAATCTTGCACGCCTGATCCAGAAAGCCCCGGCAGCTTTTGACCAGATCGAGGAACTGGTATCTATGGGCGGTTCTTTTAAAAGCCACGGAAACTGTTCCCCTGTTGCAGAGTATAACTACTGGTGCGATCCGGATGCTGCCGCACTGGTCTATGACACCCTTCACCAGAATGGAAAAATGATCCACATGATCGGTCTTGATGTGACAAGAAAGATCGTTCTCACTCCTACTCTTCTGGAATATATCTGTCGTCTGAATAAAGAGACCGGAGAATTTATCCGAAAGATCACGAAATTTTATTTTGACTTTCACTGGGAATGGGAGCATATCATTGGCTGTGTGATCAACGATCCACTGGCAGTGGCATACTTTCTGGATCCGGATATCTGCCAGGGTTTTGATTCCTATGTACAGATCGAAACCGAAGGAATCTCTCTTGGACAGTCCGTTGTGGATTCCATGGATTTTTACCGGAAAACACCAAATACAAAAGTACTGACCGAAGTAGACGTATATGCATTCTTCCAGCTGTTCCTCTCCAGGATCCTTGGTCTGGAACCGGAAAAACTGGATATTTTGCAGGATTTAATATAAGGAGTGACTGAATATGAAAACAGAAAAAATAAATGTACAGAAAATCTGCCTGATCGCGTTTGCCATCTGTATTAATTTTGTGGGCGGACAGATCGCTCTTTTCCTGAAGCTCCCCATCTATCTTGATAGTATCGGTACTGTGTTTATCGCTTCCATTCTTGGACCGTTTTATGGTATGCTTCCCAATCTGATCAGCGGCTTGTTAATGGGAATGACCGTAGATGTTTATTCTCTGTATTATGCTCCGGTGGGAATCGTTCTCGGTTTTGTGACCGGTCTTGTATACCGGAAATTTCAGCCGAAAAAATGGCAGATCTTTCCGGCGGCCATTGCGATCACCCTTCCGTCAACTCTGATCAGCTCCTGCATCACTGCATTTTTGTTCGGCGGGATCACCTCTTCCGGTTCCTCCATTCTTGTACAGCTTCTCGCAAAAACACCTCTTGGAATGGTCGGAAGCTGTTTTGCAGTCCAGTTTATCACCGATTACATTGACAGAATTCTCTGTCTTGCACTGGCAGCTGTCCTGATGGGAGCATTGCGAAAAAGTATGAAAGAGAGTTTTATCCGATGAAAATTTTAATTACAGGTACCAGCTCCGGGATCGGAAAGGGATGTGCGGAGTTTTTTCTGAAAAAAGGCCATGAAGTCTATGGCTTCGATAAAAATGCCGCCACGATCACTCAGCCCGGATATACCCATTTCTGCCTGGATATCCGGGATAAGGATTCCTACCCGGAACTCCCTCCTGTAGATATCCTGATCAACAATGCAGGAACCCAGGACGGAAATGACATTGACGTAAACTTAAAAGGAACCATTTCCATTACCGAACATTACGGAATCCACCCTGATATTTACTCTATTGTGATGATCGGCTCAGCAAGCGGACATACCGGCTCCGAATTCCCGGAATATGCAGCCAGCAAGGGTGGCGTTCTGGCCTATGCCAAAAATGTGGCAATGCGGATTGCGCCTTACCAGGCCACCTGCAACAGCCTGGATTTCGGCGGCGTCATGACAGAGCTGAACCGTCCGGTGATGGAGGACAAAAAACTCTGGGATCAGATCATGGATCTGACTCCGCTGAAGCGGTGGATGACTGTGGATGAAGCTGCAGAATGGATTTATTTTATGGCTGTAAAAAACCGCTTCTGTACAGGCCAGAATATTCTCATCGATGGCCTGGAAGCCGGAAACTGCAATTTTATCTGGCCGGATGAAACGTGAGATTTCTCTTAACACCGCCAGACGCTCCACAATATAAAAATCTCCTCTGCCGTCTATTCTGATCTGTGTTATAATAGACCTCATAATACTGGCGTTCCGGTCTATCACTATGCCAAGCAGGCAGATGCCATCTGTCCATAAACACAGGATACATTTCCGGAACGCTGTCAACAGGAGGAAATCGTTATGAATATTAAAGAAGAAATCCATTCATTATCAGAAGAAATGCTCACAAACCTTGGCAGACTGGTTGCCATCGACTCCCAGCTCGGCACACCTGCCGAAGGAAAGCCTTTCGGTGAAGGCCCTGCAAAAGCCCTGGAAGAAGGTCTCAAGATTGCCGATGAGCTTGGTTTTAAAACCGTAAACCTGGACAACTACTGTGGCTATGCAGAAATGGGTGAGGGCGATGAGATCGTTGGAATCGCCGGACATCTGGATATCGTGCCAGTGGGTGGTGACTGGACTTATGATCCATTTAAGCTTACCCGTGAAGGCGACCATGTATACGGACGTGGAACTACCGATGACAAAGGTCCGATTCTGGAAGCGCTCTACGCCATGAAGCTTCTCCGCGACCACGGTGTAAAACTGAACAAAAGAGTCCGCCTGATCATGGGCTGCAACGAAGAGACCGGTTCCAGATGTATGGCTCACTATAACCAGGTAGCCGAAGAGCTCTCCTGTGGTTTCACACCGGATGCCAATTTCCCATGTATCCACGGCGAAAAGGGACAGCTGGGTATGATGGCCTACTCCAAAAACACCAGGATCCTTTCCATGAACGGCGGTTTTGTTTCCAATGCAATGTGCGACACCTGCACAACTGTTATTCCCGCCGAAGATGATCTGAAAGAAAAGCTGGAAGCAGCACTTTCCCATACAAAGCTCCAGGAATACAAAGTAACTGAAGAAAATGGTGAGCTTACCATCTACGCCAAAGGTGTTCCGGCTCATGCCAGCACCCCGCACCTGGGAGTCAATGCTGCAGGTGTAACCTTTGAATGCCTGGCAGAGGCAGGATTTGAAGATGATTTTGTAAAATTCTATAACTCCCATATCGGCACTGCCTGTGACGGTTCCGGCATCGGTCTGAAATTTGCGGATGAATACGGAGATCTGACCCTGTGCAACGGAATCGTAAAAACAGAAAACGGCGTGATCTCCTGCACCATCGATATCCGTGTCCCGGTTACTCTTAAGGAAGCAGAGATCCGCAAAATGTGTGAGGACAAACTGGAGGATAAAAACGGACGTATTGAGATCAACAACGTTGTTGCCCCATTATTCTTCCCAAGAGAATCTCCACTGGTAAATGCCCTGTACAAAGCTTATACAGATGTAACCGGCGACACAGAGCACAAACCAATGGTCATCGGCGGCGGCACTTACGCAAAATCCCTCAAAAACATCATCGCCTTCGGACCTGAAAAAGAAGGAATCGACTATCGCATCCACGGAGCCGACGAATTTATCCTGGTTTCCGGTATGGAAGAAGCAGTCCTGATCTATATGGAAGCGATCAGAAATCTGCTTGCTATCTGAAAAATACTATAGAAAGATAGGAGAATTTTTATATGAAAGCACATAAATACTGGTCACTTGGAGCATTGCTCTGCATGACAGGTTCTTTTTACACAGGCTACAGAAAATTCATGAAAGCACACAAATATTTCTCTTTCGGCACACTGTTTTGTATGATCATGGCTATCTGGTCCGGTCACAAAATGATCACTCCCTCAAAAAGATCGCAGGAAAAAGAATGTCCTGCTGACAACAAATAACTGCAAATATGAAATTAAAATTGATCGCACTTGATATTGACGGTACACTTACCAACGATGAGAAAAAAATCACAGCAGATACCCTAAGCACACTTCTGAAATTTCAGGAACAGGGAATCCGGGTAATGCTGGCTTCTGCCAGACCTGTACCCGGACTTTATTCTGCTGCCAGTGAGCTGCGCCTTGGTGACCACCACGGCATCCTCATGGCCTACAACGGCGGAAAAGTCGTAGACGCCACAGACGGACAACTTCTTTCACAAACCCATATGGACCTTAATAAAACCCGGGAACTTCTCCGTTTTCTGGAAGCGCTTCCTGTCACTGTAATCCTGGACGACGGCGAACGCTTCTATGTGGAAGATGCTCATGGATATAAGGTGGAATACGAATGCTGGAACAATCAGATGGACTGCACAGAAATCGATAACCTTGCAGATTTTCTGGATTTTTCCCCGGTAAAGCTTCTCCTATCTGTTGACCCGGATCATATCCTGAACATTCAGGATATGATCCGCAGCCATCTTCCCGATGATCTCTGTGTTGTCCGCACGGCACCTTTTTATCTGGAAATCATCCCGGTTTCCATCAATAAGGGAAAAGCTCTTCTTGATGTGTGCAGCCGCCTTTGTATCGATCCGGCTGACACGGCAGCATTCGGTGATTCCGAAAATGACATCCCTATGCTCCAGGCTGCCGGCTGTGGTGTTGCCATGGGTAATGCGGAAGATGCGGTAAAGGCTGTCGCTGATAAGGTTACACTGTCCAATAATTCGGACGGTATCGCCCATGCACTTCGTGAACTGATAATGTAACAATTGTTTTCCTATTTCCATACTGGTATAATACGAAAAGACTTTTCAGTATCACGGAGGAAAAATATCTATGGAACTTTTATTTCTGGCGCTGTTTGCAGCCAGTCTCATCGCATGTGTAGTCACCGGTGCTTCTGTTGTTTTTGCCCTGATATTCGGGTACATTCTGTTCTTTTCCTATGGACTGATCCATGGAAAAAGTGTAAAAGAGATGCTTCGTTTTTCCCGGAACGGAATTTTCACAGTAAAAAATGTTCTACTGACTTTGTTACTGATCAGTATGCTCACAGCGATCTGGCGTGCCTGTGGTTCCATTGCCTATATCGTATATTATGCATCTGCCATCTGTACTCCTTCCGTGATGCTGCTGGCGTCTTTTCTTCTGTGCTGTCTGATCTCTTTCCTTACGGGAACCTCCTTTGGAAGCGCTGCCACCATCGGCGTAATCTGTATGACTATGGCCAACAGTATGGGTATTCCTCCCTTTCTTACCGGCGGCGCGATCCTGGCCGGGATTTTTTTCGGGGACCGGTGTTCTCCGGTTTCCACCAGTGCGCTTCTTGTCAGTGAACTGACAAAAACGGATCTTTTTTTCAATATCCGGAATATGACCCGCAGTGCTCTGGTTCCCTTTATACTGAGCTGTGTTCTGTATGGAATTCTTGGTTTTTCCGTCCATACAGGATCTGCTGCGGATACTACCAGAAATTTACTGCAGGATTATTATGAGTTCTCGCCGTTGATGCTTCTTCCTGTTGTAATCGTGCTGGTACTTTCCCTTCTTCATGTGGATGTAAAAAAGACCATTGCCATCAGCGGACTGGTGGGAATGGCCATTGCGGTGAGTGTACAGCACTTTCCGGTGTCGGAACTTCCTGCTTTATGTTTCTCAGGATTTTCGCCTTCTGATGGGAAGATTGCGAAACTGATGAGCGGCGGCGGTTTTCTTTCCATGCTGCGGGTTTATCTGATCGTTGGAATTTCTTCCTGCTATTCCGGCATGTTTGAGGGAACCGGATTTCTGAACGGAATTGAAGCCCTGATGGAAAAACTGGGCTCCAGGATCACCCCTTATGGCACAACCTTACTGACTTCCATTGTCACTTCCGCCATCTCCTGCAACCAGACTCTTGCCATCATGCTCACCAGCCAGCTGTGCGGGGAAAACAATCCGGAAAGATCTTCTTTTGCCCTGGATCTGGAAAATACGGTAGTAGTCATAGCGCCCATGATCCCCTGGTCCATTGCAGGAGCCGTTCCGCTGGCTGCCATCGGTGCGCCAAACATCAGTATCGCAGTTGCCTTTTATCTGTATCTGCTGCCGCTGTGGGGACTGGCTGTGCATCTGTTCAGGTAAGGTCTGTTTTTACCGTCAGATCCTTCACCCAACGATACTTCTTATAATTCAGATACACAGCCGGGATCTTCACAAATTCATCCAGACTGATGATAAAGTAAACCGCAAGCACCGGAAGCTTCAGCACAAATGCGGCGATAAGGCCCAGTGGAACCATAATACACCACATGGAAATACAGTCACAGTACAGCCCGAACTTACTGTCTCCGCCTGCACAGAAAATTCCGCTGATGGTTACTCCGTTTACCGAACGTCCGATCATATAATAAGCACAGATCAGGAGCATTCCCTTAAGATATCCTTCCGCTGTAACGCTTAGGTTGGCCGCACGGAGAATCAGCGGACTGAATGCCAGAAGCACCAGTCCGGACATGATTCCGCCACCGTTTCCAAGTCCCATACAGAAACATCCGGCCAGGTTTTTGACAATGCTGGCAATGGAATTGGCGGCTACCGCATCACTTCCCAGATGTCCCATAATTACGGAATACATGGAAAATCCGGTTCCCCAGACGATCTCATTGCAGATCACCGGTGTTGTATATTTCCAGAAATCTCTCCTGAGAACGGGATCGTCTCTGCGGAGATATTTTGCCCGGAATTTTACCTGATCTTTTCCCACAGTTTCCAGAACGCACCATGTAACTTCAATGATACGAGCCGTTACTGTTGCCAGTGCGGCTCCGGCAATCTCCATTCTTGGCATTCCGAATAATCCATAGATCAGCACTGCATTGATAAAAATATTTACTACCACACTCGTGGCGCTGATCATGCTGCTTTTTGCCGCTCTGCCGCTGTTTTTCAGGATGCAGAGATACATCTGTGAAATTCCGGTAAGCAGATAGGATACCGCGATCACACGAAGATACAGGGAACCGCCCCGGATCAGTACCGGATCATTGGTAAAGATCCTCATCAGCATTCCCGGGATCAGCAGCGCGGACAGAGTAAAGATCAGGGAGATTGCAGTCGTAACTTTCATCACAAAGACAAAGATTCTCTCCACTGCCGGAATATCTCCCTTTCCCCAGTACTGGGCTGCGATAAGAGAAAGGCCGATGGTCATTGCTTCCAGAAGAAGGTTATGGATAAATGTTATCTGCCCTGCCAGAGATACTGCGGAAAGAGAATCCTGTGAGATCACTCCCAGCATCAGGGCATCGGATGCACTGACCAGAGCCAGCATAAACTGCTGAAAAGCGATGGGCATCACCAGGCTTATAAGCTTTCTGGTGAATGCCGGGTCTTTTTTATTTTTCATTTATTTTTGCCCATGCCTCCTCATCAAATTTTCGGTCTTTAAAGTAATATGGCTTGTCCGCATCCGTGATCTCGCGGATCACGCGGCAGGGATTTCCGGCTGCACATACATTGTCCGGAATGTCCTTTGTCACTACGCTTCCCGCGCCGATCACAACGTTATTTCCAATCTTTACACCCGGAAGAACGCAGCAGCTTCCGCCGATCCACACATTGTCCCCGATGGTGACAGGAATCCCGTACTCAAAAGCGGAATTCCTGCTCTCCGGATGGATCGGATGCCCGGCTGTGTAAATACCTACATTGGGGCCAAACATTACGTTATCCCCGATGGTGATTTTTCCCACATCCAGCATCACGCAGTGGGTGTTGGCATAAAAATTCTCTCCGACTTCGATATGGCTTCCGTACTCACAGTGAAACGGCGGCTCAAAATATACGTTTTTCTTATGTTTCAGTCCTGTGCGTTCCAGATATTCCATACCCTTTTCCGGGTCAAAAGGCATGGCCTCATTGTACTCCCGGACGGCCTTTTTTGTTTCTTTCTGCTGCGCCACTACTGCATCATCGGAGATGTATGCCATTTCGTGATCTCTTCTGTAAATATTGTCCATTGTAAATCCCTCTCTTACAAATACACTTTGTTTTCTTCAAAAAAATGCCCGGTGTCTCCTGACGCACTGTGAGTGATTCCGGAGAGGACGGCGGCATGCTCCACTATATCTGCCTTACAGTTTACGCGGACATTGACCGAAGCATCTTTTCGTTTTATAATTATATTGTATATTTTTAAGTTATTCTATCGGTTTTCTATCTAACTTTATAGCAATCCTGCGAGGTATGAATATGATCTATATAGACTTAAAGGATGACCTTTCTGAAAAAATGGTCTACGATTATCCTGACTGTCCGGCCTACACCATCCATGAAATGCTTTCCCACTATCCCAATTATTCCGCTATCAGCCACTGGCATGATGACATTGAATTTCTGATGATCCAGTCCGGCCAGATGCAATATAATGTCAACGGAAAAATCCTCACTCTGGAACAGGGACAGGGGATTTTTGTAAATTCCAGGCAGATGCATTACGGATTTTCTGAAAGTCACAGGGAATGTGAATTTTTTTGCATCCTCATCCACCCCATGCTTCTGTGCACATTACCTGCCTATGAAAAAAACTTCGTCCTTCCTCTGATCCGGAACAACGAAGTTCCCTTTTTTATCTTTGATCCCGGGATTTCCTGGCAGGCACAGATTCTGAAACAAATGGCCGACATCTATGTGCACCGTAAGAGTAAAACTGCTCCTTTACGGATCCTGTCCTCTTTTTCCCTGATCTGGGCTCTGCTTCTTGAACATCTGCCCTCTGCCTCCCGGACCGAAGACCATACCAATACAGATCTTACCGCCATCCGGAACATGACCGGTTTTATCCAGCAGAACTACACTTCCAGGATTTCCCTTAAGGAAATTGCGGCTGCCGGTTCCGTAGGTATCAGCAAATGCTGCAAACTCTTTTCCAGATATTTCAGCCAGAGTCCAAATCTCTATCTGAATCAGTACCGCCTGAATAAAAGTGCTCAGCTTCTCCGGGAAACCGATATGACTATAACAGAAATCGCTCTTTCCACCGGCTTTGGCAGTGCCAGTTATTATGCGGAATCTTTTCGAAAATGGGTAGGCATGAGTCCCGGGAAATTTCGCAAAGCCTGATAACTGCCCCAGGCAGATCACACTGTCTTCCGGAATTTTACCGGTGACACCCCGAACTGTTCCCGGAACAGATGATAAAAATGGCTCACATTAGAAAATCCACAACACTCACAGATGTCCAGGATCTCCCTGTCTGTCTGCGCCAGAAGATAGACCGCGTATTTCAGACGTTCCTGGTTGATATACTGAGTAGGAGTTTTCCCGCTGATCTGCTTCATCAGCCTGCAGAGATGGCTCGGAGAACAGGGCGCCAGCTCACACATTCTTTCATAGCCTTCCTGAAGATTTTCGATCTTGGACATATTTAAGAGAAGTTCTGACAGCCAGGACGGCATCTCGCTGTTTATCAGTTTATCCATCTTTTCTTCCTGTTCCAGAAACAGAGAAACATTTCGAAGCACCTGGGTGGAAAAGCCCAGATTCCGGACACAGAAATTCTCTGAATGAAAAAAGCTGTAACTGTGCATATCATTGGGGCGTATAAAAAACAGGTCTCCTTTTTTCACCGTCTGCACGGAATCATTGATCAAATGATAGGCCGTACCCTCTGAAATAATAAAAAGTTCATAATGATTATGGGTATGTAGCGGCACATGCTTGTAAATATCCGAGATCGTATAGGAAAGTCCGGACTCTTTGCGCAGTGGATATTGTTCTTTTCCAAATACCGGTATTGCCATTTTTTCTACTCCTCCCCGTTTTCTGATATCAATATACTACAAAAATCTGACAGCTGTAGACAAGAAACACGGTGGAAATTATGATATTCTTTTACCGCATTGAGGAAGATTTCTCTGATGCAGAAACTTGATCTTTATTTTTTCAGGGAGGACTTATTATCATGTCATCATCCAAAGCTCGATTTTTTAATCCGGCTGTTGTAGGCCTGATCATGCTCAGCTTTTTTCTGGGTACCAGTGAATATACAGTGATCGGTATCCTGCCGGAAATTGCTGACGGATTCGGGATTTCACTGACACAGGCCGGAAGTATTGTATCTCTGTTTGCTTTCGCCTATGGCCTGGGCACTCCGTTTCTGGCTGCCTATGTGGGAAAATACAACCGTTTCCGTATTGCCATGCTTGGAATTTCACTGTTTGCACTCTGCAACCTGATCTGTGCCATTGCTACCAATTACATGGTATTTCTGGTATTCCGTATTCTTACGGCTGTCGTTTCCGGTACTGTGGTTTCCATCTCCATGACTTATGCGGAAGATGTTGCTTCCATCCCGGAGCATATCCCGGGTGTGATCGCAGGTGTTTTTTCGGGCTTCAGTATCGCTTCGGTCATCGGTGTGCCTATCGCTTCCACCATCACTCATGTTTTTGGATGGCGTGCGGCTTTTATCACGATCTTTGTGGCGACTCTGGCTCTGCTGGCGCTTCTGTTTATGAAACTGCCACGTCAGAACCGTCTGAAAGCAGGAAGTATCCTGGAACAGTTTAAGCTTTTTCTGGATAAAAGGATCTCCATCGGCTGTGCCATTGTTTTTCTGGCCGGTGCTTCCACTTACTGTTTTTATACATACCTGACACCGATCTTCCAGCAGGAACTTCACATTCCGGATTCCATGTTAAGCCTTGCACTTCTGATCTTCGGTATTGCAGCCGGTTCTGCCATGGGTGGTGTGATCGTAAAATATGCCGGACTTCGGTTTGTGGGAATCGGCGGTGCCATTCCCGGTATCGGAGCGATCATCTGTGCGGTGATCCTGCTTCAGATCATGAAACCGGGTGCGGATATCCGGTAAATCAAACAATACTGTCCATTTACCGGGACTATGACATTTCCATAAATTACTGCCATACAAAAATACAGTCAGGAATATATCAGAATCTACCTCCGATACTCCTGGCTGTATTTTTATCTGCATCTTGCCTTGTATCACTCTTTTTATTTTCCTGTAATTTTCATCATTCGTCGTTTTTACAGTCCAATAAAAAGGACTTTATATCTTTCTTATTTCATCTCGATCTTAAACAGTCTGGCTGCTTTTTCCTGCGGCATCTTCACTACAAGATTTCCATTTTCGATCTTATATTCGCACATCTCTTCCTTCGGATAGATCACGGATACTTTGCTGATCTTTTCCGCATCTTCCAGCGGGATCACCGCTTCTGTTGTTCCCGGTGTCCATACAGAAAGATAGGTATTCTTCTCTGCTTTTACTCCGTAAGCGAGAACTTCCGACTTCAGAGTACCGAAGCCCAGCGGGAAGAACGGCACACCGTCACGGACTTCCTCACGGATTTCCTTATACAGGGCGATTCCCTCTTTCATACGGTTCATGGAATTCTCGCCAAGCTTCCATACCATACCGCTGATATACGGGCGAAGGAGCATACCGTTTACCACATTGTAGATCACATGCTCTTCTTCATCCTCATACGGATATACCCACATGCCACCCTGCTCAGGGGCAACCGCACTTGCCACATTGGCTGCAATATTGGCATTGTAGAGATAATCGGTCTGGTCACTGGTGGACTGCAGGCTTAAGACTTTCAGCATACCATAGTCCATACGCTGTCCGCCGGAACCGCAGTTCTCCACAACAAGATCCGGATAATCACGGAAGATCTCCTCATACCACTGATGGAGGCATTCATAATGCTCACGGATGGCATCTGCACAGCTGTCGCTGTTCAATTCACTTCCGTATCCCATCGTTACGTTATAGTCCACCTTAAAGTACTCTACGCCATAATCACGGATCAGCCTGTCCACTACATCACGGCAGTATTTCCGTACTTCCGGATTGCGGAAATCCAGCATGTAACGTTTGTTGTCAATGTGGCGTTTTCCATGGCGGCAGACAAACCAGTCATCCGGAAGTTTATTTGCAAGCTCACAGGCAACTCCCATAACTTCGATTTCCAGCCAGAGTCCCATTTTCAGGCCTTTGCTGTGTGCGTAATCGCAGACTTCTTTCAGGCCTCCAGGGAATCTTCCGGATGCTTCCTTCCATTCACCGACACGGTCCCACCAGAATCCGTCGTCATACCATCCTGCATCCAGACAGTAATATTCACATCCCAGCTCTGCCGCCTTGTCAATGATGGAAAGCTCCCGCTCTGTTGTGGGATCTCCCATCAGGCAGTTCATGTAATCATTAAATACCACGTTCAGTTTCTCATCGTCCGGATTTGCTCTGCGTACTTTTCTACGATATCTGGTCAGCGCTGCTACTGCCGGATTCAGACCTCCTTTTACAACGGCTGCCCCTGCCGGAACAGTTGTGAAGCATTCTCCCGGTTTCAGATTCTTATACCATCCATGCTCCTGCTCTGTGGCACCGCTTATAGTAAGATACAGATTCCCACCCTGGGCGGAACCATATTCTATCAGCCACTGTCCGGAACTTTCAACCTGGAAAATATAAGTTTCCCCTGTTTCTCTGTCTTCGGCAATTCCCATTGGAAGATACTCGCAGGTAGACCAGGTTCCCTTTCCACTGTAACAATAACGGTTCAGTCCATATCCCTGATGATTAAATCCGTCTACGACCATTCCGTTTAAGTTCAGTGTCTCTGCATCATATTTCTGCCACTGTGCCTCACAGCACCAGCTGTTAAACGGTACATAGATATCTGTTTTTTTGTAATAAGGTTTGTCACCGCCTCTGGAAATTCCCTGATATATAAAAGAAGAAACGTAAGTCAGGCCCTGATCTTCACTTCCCTCGTTGGTGATCTCTGTCCAGGTCTGCACTGCCGGAACTCCGTCAAACAGGCGCATATGATATACGGCTTTCAGCTTTTCCGGAGAAACCATTACGATCTCCAGTTCTTTTCCACCGTCCTGCTCTTTCAGTTCATGTTTCTCATAAACAAAGTCTACAGAGGACTGATTGATGTTGTTTTTGTAAGCATGCATATTCAGGCTTCCGGTGCCGCTTCTGTGGATCTCAACAGCCGGATAATAAATATCTTCCTTCGGCTCCATGGCTGCCTTTTTTACTTCCTGTGAAGAAAGATCTGCCAGCTCTACCACGCCGTTTTCACGGATACGGAACTGGATATCCAGGCCGTTTTCATGTAATTCGATTGTTTTCATGTTCCCGTTTTGGTCGCTCATACAAAATATCCTCCCGTTTTTGTAATCTTGCTTTCAGTATATCATCGGATTTTCCGCAAGGTGACAGGTATCATCCCCTGAATGAAAAAATGCAATATATTGTCGCATTTATTTTTACGTGATATACTGTTCACAGACCACAAAACGGACATTACAGCAACTGTGGATTGAGAATATACGAGTCAAATGGATATTCGTGATCTCACGACATGCTCAGGAGGTTTTTCATGCCAGACATTTTTCAGGATTCTTCCAAATATTTTCATATTTCCGCCTTTTATGCCCTTTCCCTGCCGTATTATCATATGGAACATCACACACATTCCAGCTATGAGATCATGTACATTACTTCCGGTTCCTGCCGGGTTTTCTGCATGGATGAGGAACAGGACATGGAATTTCCGCTGAAATCCGGGCAGTTTATCTTTATACGCCCGGGTATCCCGCACAGGCTTGAGATCCCGGACGGTTTTCCATGCTCGATCCTGAATCTGGAATTTTCCCTCACCTCCGAAAAAAGCCCGATTTCTCTGGACCTTCTTCTGAAAAAAGATCCCGGATTTTCCCGGTTCTGGAATTTTATTGCCTCCTCCCGGGGATTCTGCTCCGGCACGGATTCCCGGAATTTCGGATACAGCCTGAAAGACCTTCTCACCTTTTTACAGCGCAGTTCCGATCAGATAAAGGAGGAAGAATTTCTCTTCTTTCTTCTGTTTGGCCGTATGCTCACAGAACTTGCTTTCTGCGCCCGCTCCAGCCGGAACACCCAGGGAAGTGTTTATCTGAAAAAAGCGCTCCGGTATATTGATGAACATTATCTGGAAGACATCGATATTCCTGCCATTGCCGCATATGCAGGGATCAATAAATCCTACCTCCAGGCACTTTTTACAGAAAAAAACAGCTGCACCATCAACACTTACATCAACCGCAAGCGTATGGAGCAGGCCGCCTTTCTTCTGTGCAACAGCACTCTTCACATTACGGATATTGCCTTTTCTTCCGGATATAACAGCCGGCAGCATTTTGCACATACCTTCGAAAAATTTTATCACATGAGTCCTTCCCGGTACCGGAGCCTGCATACCCGTCCACTTCGCTCGGATACCGAAAAGAAACGCTATCATATGGCGGACGGACGGAAGCTGGAAAGTGAACCTTTTCCGCAGGAATAAAACTTACCATCTCAGATCCATCTTCAGGCTGATACCTGCAATACACGTCTGATCAACCTGAAAAAAGCCGGCCAGGCACGAAGATCTTATCTCTTCGATAACCTGGCCGGCTTTTATATTTATGTCAAGCGGATATTCGCAATCCGCTTCGCTACGTAGCTCTACACCAAATAACTGCTCCGCAGTTGATTTGGTTAACTTTCTATGGAAGCAGATTCTGCATGCTCTTCAAACTGATCGCCAGTGTAGAAGTATTGTGAAGAAGTGCAGATGTAGTCGGCTGCAGGATTCCTGCAACGCCACAGGCGATAAGACCTGCATTAAAGGTAATGATGAAACGGTAATTACGTCTGATGCGCTTCATCAGTGCGTTACTGATCTCTTTCAGAACAACAAGTTCCTGAAGGTCATCTGCACCTACGGTAATGTCTGCGATCTCACGGGCAATCTCAGCGCCATCGCTGATGGCAATACCGACATTGGCTGCGGAAAGTGCCGGAGAATCATTGATTCCGTCACCTACCATGATCACCCTTCTTCCGGCTGCCTTCTCTTTTTCAATGAAGTTGGCCTTATCCTCCGGAAGTACCTCGGAATAATATTCATCCACACCTACACGTCTGGCAATAGCTGCTGCTGTACGCTCGCTGTCTCCTGTCATCATAACGATCTTGGAGATTCCTGCCGCACGCAGTGCTTCTACAGAAGCTTTTGCCTCCTCACGAAGTGGATCTTCAATACAGATCACAGCTGCAAGACGTCCGTCAATAGCCAGATACAGGTGAGAATATTCTTCCGGAATGCTGTCGAATTTCTCCTGGCCATCCTCCGGGATCACACATTTCTCATCTTCAAAAACAAAGTGATAACTTCCGATCACGGCTTTATGTTCTTCTATGGTAGTGGAAATTCCATGTGCCACTACATATTCAACCTTGGAATGCATCTCTTCATGTGCCAGATGTTTCTTTCTGGCTGCACTGACAACGGCCTTGGCCATGGAGTGCGGGAAATGTTCTTCCATACATGCGGCAATACGCAGCATCTCGTCCGGATTGTTGTTATCAAAGGAAACCACATCCACAACCGTTGGTTTTGCTTTTGTCAGAGTTCCGGTCTTATCAAATACGATGGTATCTGCATCAGCCATTGCTTCCAGATATTTACCGCCTTTAACCGTAACTTTATGTGTACCTGCCTCACGGATCGCGGACAGTACGGAGATTGGCATTGCAAGCTTCAGTGCACAGGAGAAATCTACCATCAGGATCGCAAGGGCCTTGGTTGCATTTCTGGTGAGCAGATATGTAAGGGCTGTTCCTCCAAGAGTATACGGAACCAGCTTATCTGCCAGATGCTCTGCCTTGCCTTCCAGGGAAGATTTCAGCTTCTCAGATTCCTCGATCATGGTGACGATCTTGTCATAACGGCTGGAACCACCTACCGTCTTCACCCGGATAGTGATCTCACCTTCCTCCACAACGGTACCTGCATAGGCAACGCTGCCTTCTTTCTTACATACAGGTACAGACTCACCGGTAAGAGACGCCTGGTTCACCATAGCTTCTCCATCCGTAACGCTTCCGTCAAACGGAATCACAGTACCCATACGGACAACAACTTCATCTCCCGGCTGAACTTCTTTGGATTCTACAAGAATTTCCTGATCTTCTCTCTTCAGCCACACCTTGCCAACATTCAGTGACATGGTTCTTGCAAGATCACCGACCGATTTCTTATGTGTCCACTCTTCCAGAATTTCTCCGATTCCAAGCAGGAACATAATGGAACCTGCAGTACCGAAATCCTGACGCAGTACGGATACACCGATCGCAGTGGCATCCAGAACCGGTACTTCGATCTTGCGGTGAAGAAGTGTATCAATGCCCTTCCAGATATATTTCAGGGAAGTTGCTGTCGTATAAATTGCGTTCAACGGATATGGCAGGAAAAGCTTTCTTCCAAAATGATAGATCACCTTGGAGATCAGTTTCTCCTGATATTCTGCATTCAGTGCTCTTCCGGAGCTCTGCAGTACCTGCTGGGGAGCTTCCACATCCTGATAATGGAATGCTCTGATACCGCAGATAACAGCCTCACGGCTGCCCTGATAATTCACAACCGCATCACAGGTTCTCTCATATACCTTGGCGGAAGCCACTCCGTCAAGATTTTCGAGATAATACAGCAAAGTATCCGCCTGCTCGTAACTCATTCTCTTCTGGGCAAGATGAATACGAAGTCGTCCTCTTGTCTCATGTTTAATATAAAATTTCACAGGAAATCGCCTCTTTACTCAGCTGTCTCTTCAGTTGCTGCTTCTTTTGTCTCTTCTGCTGCCTCCTTGAATGCATCCTCATCTGCAGTCTCTTCTGCATTCTCTGCAACATCTTCTACAGCCTCTTCTGCTGCAGCTCTCTCCTCATTGATTCCCTTAGCCTCAGCGTAGATATCCTCCGCGTTCTCCTGAAGGCTTGTAGCTGTTTTCATGATGCAGTCCTTAGCTCTTAAAACGGCTGCTGTGCATCCTGTGTAAAGCTTCTTCGCATCCTTGCTTGTAAGGATCTTGATTCCTGCTGTTCCAAAAAGAACACCTGCTGCAAAAAGTCCTGATTTTTTGAATTTAAAATCTACCATAATAATTTTTCCTCCTAAATATATAATTTTTATCATTTTACTGATTTCCGGTGGACAATTTCCCATGCCTGCCCCGGTATTTTCATCATTATAAAATACTTGTAAAAAAATGTCCAGTATTTTTTTTGTGAATTTAACACAATTCGCTGAATTTTCAGTTAATTTCCCCTAACAGTTAAGTTTTACTAATAGTTTCGTTTTTCTAATTTTTAGTCTGTACAAACCCTTTATTTCCTATTATATAGGGAATATCTCCTTGCTGTGTTTATCCCACTTCATGTACCGGAAGCACTGCAAGTGTGCGGATATTCTGCTCATGGATCTCCCCGCATGCCCGAAGTCCCGCACGGATCACCTCATTAAGCTTCTGCCCGGACAGGTGGCAGATGGTATCATCATCCAGCTCCACTGTGCAGGCCCCTTTGGTACTGCAGGCTACCCGGTACATATTTTTGCGGCTGATGGCTCCGATGGACTCCAGCGTATTGATCATACGGTATACCGTTGCCACACCGATCTTCGGGTCCAGTGCGGAAGCCCTGTAATAAATTTCCTTACAGCAGGAGCACTCCCCTTCCAGAATGATATCAAGCAGGATCCTCCTCTGTCTGGTAATTCTTAAGCCCCGTTCTTTCAGCTTCTCTATAATAAGATCTTTCTGCATCTGTGTATGGCGGTAACATCCTGTTCTCTTTTCTTCTTTCTCAGCTTTTGCGTTCTGCATTCTGATCCCTCCTTTATTATTGAGAAAACTTTTCTTTTATCTAATAAGTTAGTATACTCCAACTGTGGTTAGCTGTAAATAACTTGTTTTGGATTTTTTTATAATATTGAGGATTTCGCCGGAATGCAGTATAATAATTCGTGAATCTATCCATATGAAACCGTCGTTTTGACAAAATGACGAAAAATCCCCTTTCGTTTTTTCGTCAGAA
>OLNU01000905.1_pt1 | contig 24836 bp, 28 predicted proteins | sample 1672241 | NCBI WGS metagenome assembly OLNU01 (sample SAMEA3136663, study PRJEB25190) | human gut metagenome | biome: human gut; feature: human-associated habitat; material: faeces | place: Austria | collected 2013 | reverse complement strand
AGAGCACTCGGCTGTTAACCGAGTTGTCGTTGGTTCAAGTCCAACAGGGGGAGCTTAAAAACCGTGAATATGATTCACGGTTTTTTGTTGCTGTTTAAATATGAAATTAATTAAAAAGTTATCTTGCGCCTTTTAATGCGCTGTCTTTTCCAGTTCCAAAGTGATCTGCTTTTAGGATTTCAAATGCCTTTTCGTAGTTATTTTTCCGCATATATTGAACCATTTTTTTTAGATTTTCGTTTGTGCGCGGTATACGCATTCCGTTTTTGATAGAATACTGACCAATGCGTATGAGTTCAGATAGGTTATTTTCGTAAATTCGATTGATCCGTTCATTGCCGAAGATGCTGATGATTTCCATATGCATGGCGGTATCAGCAACTTCCCAGTCATATAGATCACCGGAAGTAGCACACATACGGACCACTTTTTCTTCAATACGATAGGAATACTCTTCCTGTCTGCCGGAGGCAAAGATTTCTTTAAATGCAGCGCCTTCCAATAATTCACGAAGCTGATAAAGTTCTTGAATATCCTGATCCGTAATCTCCCTGACCATCATAGATTTGTAATAGTCGGAGACAATCAGTCCTTCTGTCTGAAGCATATGGATTGCGGTACGGACAGGGCTTCGGCTCATGTCCAACTCTTTTGTAAGCATTGCTTCGGTTAATGTCATGCCCGGAGGATAGGTCAGATTTAGAATGTTTTCTTTGATTCTGGCATATGCCTGATCGGCAAGTGATATCGTCTTTTCTGACATAGTTCTTCTCCCTTATAAGTATACGTTCCATTAGGTTGTATACAAATTATAACGTTTTTATAGGAAAAACTCAAGGTAAATATAAAATTTCTGTTGACTCTTTTTTTTAGACATGCTATAGTCACTATAGAAAATGAATTGTATACAAATTAAAGAAATGTATACATAACAATTCGAAGAGAAAAGGAAGGTATGTAAGATGAAATTAGGTTTTATTGGAACAGGTAACATGGCGTCTGCAATTATGGGTGGTATTATCGGTAAGAACATCATTCCGGCAGAGGAGATTATCGGCGCTGACCTTTTTGCTCCGGGAAGAGAGAGAGTAAAAGCACAGTTTGGAATTAACGTTACAGATAGCAATAAAGAAGTTGTAGATAATGCAGAAGTAATCATTCTTTCTGTAAAACCTCAGTTCTATGAGGATGTGATCAACCAGATCAAAGGCGATATCAAAGAAAACCAGATCGTGATTACAATTGCACCGGGTAAGACACTTGCTTGGCTTGCTGAAAAATTCGGTAAAGATGTAAAGATCGTTCGTACAATGCCAAATACACCAGCTATGGTTGGAGAAGGTATGACAGCTATGTGTCCAAACGAGCATTTGACAGAAGAAGAAGTTGCTTATGTAAAATCTCTTCTTGAAAGCTTCAGCCGCGTAGAGATTGTTGCTGAGAGATTAATGGATGTTGTAGTATCTGTAAGCGGAAGCTCACCGGCATATGTATTTATGATGATCGAAGCAATGGCAGATGCGGCAGTATCTGGCGGTATGCCAAGACCACAGGCTTACCAGTTTGCAGCACAGGCTGTTCTTGGAAGTGCTAAAATGGTTCTTGATACAGGAAAACACCCAGGTGAGTTAAAAGATATGGTATGCTCACCAGCAGGAACAACTATCGAGGCAGTTCGTACATTAGAGGAACTTGGATTCAGAAGCTCTATCATCGAAGCTATGAAAGTATGTGAGGAGATTTCTAAGAGCTTATAATATTGGGTCGGATTAAGCTATTAACATTGAATTGTATAAAATATTAAATTGTGGAACAAGCATAAAGCAGGCGTTATCATCGGGGATGACGCCTGCTTTGCTATTTACAAATATTTTATGTTCTAAAAATAAAAGATTCATGGTCTACATAATACAAATCATTATTGATATGTTACAACGAAATAAAATAGGAAAAATGTAAAACGAATTGTAGATATGCACGATGCTACATATTCTTATGAAAGAGGTGAAAGGATGGACAGACAGTTATTAAGGGAAATAGAAATAACAGAAATGAAAGGACTTCGCATTGGAAATGTGCAGAATGATGAGGCGAAAACCGGTGTGACAGTTCTGTTATTCGACCAAGGGGGCGAAAGCAGGAGTGGATATTAGTGGCGGCGGTCCGGCACCCAGAGAAACACCACTGGCGTCGCCTGTGACTGCAGATAACTCGGTAAATGCGATTGTGTTGTCCGGTGGCTCTGCTTTTGGTTTGGCAGCAGCAGATGGAGTGATGAAGTATCTGGAAGAGCGCGGACAAGGTTATCCGACAGGTTTTGCCAATGTTCCATTGGTTTGCCAGTCCTGTATTTACGATCTTGGACTGGGAGATGCGGCAGTAAGACCGGATGCCAGTATGGGTTATGAAGCATGCAGAGATGCAGAATAATGGAAAGGAGAGGGGCATAGATATACGAAAGAGTTTTGCGGCAGTATCGGAGCTGGAAGCGGAGCAACTGTAGGGAAGATCTGTGGCATGGAGCGGGCAGCTAAGACGGGAATCGGTGTCTGTGCAGTAGCATTAGGAGAACTTCAGATGGTAGCAGTTGTTGTTCTCAATGCGCTGGGAGATATTTTTGATACGAGAACTGGAGAGAAGATTGCCGGAGTTAAGGCAGAAGATGGGAAAGGGTTCGGGGATACAAGAGAAATGATGTATCGTTTATTCGCGCCGACCGATTTATTTACCGGAGAGCAGAAGCTTCCAAATAGTAACACGACTATAGGAGCAGTAATTACAAATGGGAAATTTTCAAAGGCAGAATTGACGAAAATTGCGTCTATGACAAGATGTGCATATTCCAGATGTATAAACCCAGTGGCGACTATGGCAGATGGTGATTCCATTTATGCGGCGTCTGCGGGTGAAGTTCCGGCAGATATTAATATGGCAGGAACACTGGCGGCAGAGGTGATGGAAGAAGCCATCCGAAGAGCGGTAGAATTTGCATAAAAAATTAAGAAAAAATAAAGAATATTTAAAAGATATCGCAAAATTATATTGATATGATAGAAGGAACAATTTACGGAAAGTGTTATAAAAGAGGAGGGCCTGGTGATGGGAAAAGAAACTAGAAAATATTGCTATATCGTAGGAATTATATTGGCGCATGTTGTAATGATGCTGGCAGCAGTTGCTCCTTTTGGTTACAGTGAAGCCGAGGTGTTTGAGTTTTTATTCCGAGTAAATTACCTTATGCTTGGAATCACAGTTGTATGTATTCTATTTGAAAAGATGTCGGATCGATTTGTATTTTTTACTTTGATTTGTCAGTTGATCATGATGGTGGCATATGTTAGTGTCGATTATAGTATACCAGGAAAGATTAAGTTTTTTGGATGTGTGGCTAGTTTTGTCTTTACTGTCGCAATGATTCAGCTTGTAATGGAATTTATGGATTATCGAAAAGAGAGGATTAAGAAACAAATTGAATAGCTGTAGGTGTTAGAAAGTGCAGAGATATGAAATCTCTGCCTTTTTTGCACTTTACGAAACTTGCGATATCCGTTACAATAAGTAACAGAGTTTTAAATATTTAGTAAAGTGAGGAAGATATGATGACAAATCCAGTTGTTACAATTAAGATGGAAAATGGCGATGTGATGAAAGCGGAGTTATATCCGGAGATTGCGCCAAATACAGTAAATAATTTTATCTCTCTTGTGAAGAATGGTTTCTATAACGGTCTTATTTTTCACCGTGTAATCCGTGGTTTTATGATTCAGGGCGGATGTCCGGATGGAATCGGTACAGGCGGACCGGGTTATACCATCAAAGGTGAATTTAACCAGAATGGCTTTGTTAATGAGCTGGCGCACACCGAAGGAGTTCTGTCTATGGCAAGAGCAATGCACCCGGATTCTGCAGGTTCTCAGTTCTTTATTATGCACAAGAATTCTCCGCATCTTGACGGGGCTTATGCAGCATTTGGTAAGATCATAGAAGGTATGGATGTGGTAAATAAAATTGCAGAGACAGCTACAGACTACGGTGACAGACCATTGGAAGAACAGCGAATGGCAGAAGTTACAGTAGAGACTTTTGGAGAGGTATATCCGGAACCGGAGAAAATGTAGTGGAAATCGGTGCAGACCGAAGGAACAGACGGAGGCTTTTTAGTCCTATGGATATGGTAAAGACAGACAAGCTTGTATTTGAATATGAGAAGCGGGATGAAGAAGGAAATGTAATCGGAACACACCGTGCAGTTGATGAAGTAGATCTTGATGTGAAGGAAGGGCAGTTTATTGCGATTCTTGGGCATAATGGATCTGGAAAATCAACGTTGGCAAAACACATCAATGCGATTTTAGTGCCCACAGGCGGAACCATGTGGGTGGATGGCAAGGACACGAAGAGGCCGGAGGAATTATGGAATGTAAGACAGTCGGCAGGAATGGTATTTCAGAATCCGGATAACCAGATCATTGGTACAGTGGTGGAAGAGGATGTGGGATTCGGACCGGAGAACTTAGGTGTACCTACAGACGAGATCTGGGAGAGAGTGGAAGACAGTCTGAAATCTGTAGGAATGATTGAGTATCGGCATCATTCCCCGAATAAATTGTCGGGCGGACAGAAACAGCGGGTGGCGATCGCAGGCGTGGTGGCTATGGAGCCGAAATGTATTGTGCTTGATGAACCGACAGCGATGTTAGATCCGGTGGGCAGAAAAGAAGTGTTAAAGACGGTTAAGAAGCTTCGGAAGAAGAAAAATGTGACAGTGGTTTTGATTACACACTATATGGAGGAAGTGATCGATGCGGATAAGATCTATGTGATGGATCACGGACATGTAGTGATGGAAGGGACGCCAAGAGAAATATTTGCACAGGTAGATCGCTTGAAAGAGTATCGGCTGGACGTACCACAGGTGACGATTTTGGCAGATACGCTTAGAAAAATGGGATTTGATATCCCAGAGGGGATCTTGAGGAAGGAAGAACTGGTGGAAGCAGTATGTCGATTAAAATAGAGCATCTTAATTATGTATACAGTGCCGGAACTGCATATGAGAAACATGCCTTGACGGATATTTGTCTTGAAATTCCGCACGGAGAATTTGTGGGAATTATCGGACATACAGGTTCCGGGAAATCTACGCTGATCCAGCATTTAAACGGGCTGATCAAAGGTTCCAACGGAGCTATTTATTATAATGGGGAAAATATTTATGAACCGGGATATGATATGCGTAAGCTGCGTAATCAAGTGGGGCTTGTCTTTCAATACCCGGAGCATCAATTATTTGAAGTGGACGTCATGAGTGACGTTTGTTTTGGACCGAAGAATCAAGGGCTTACGAAAGAGGAATGCAGACAGCGTGCGCTGGAGGCACTGCATTTAGTCGGTCTGAAAGAGAAATATTATGAAGCATCTCCATTTGAATTGTCGGGCGGACAGAAAAGGCGGGCGGCAATTGCCGGAGTGCTTGCCATGCATCCGAAGGTGCTTGTGCTTGACGAGCCTACTGCGGGATTAGATCCCAAAGGAAGAGACGACATTTTAGATCAGATCGCTTATCTTCATAAGAAGCGGGATCTGACGGTAATCCTAGTGTCACACAGCATGGAGGATATTGCAAAATATGCAGACCGCATTGTTGTGATGAACAAAGGTCAAGTTATGTATAATGATCGTCCAGAGAAGGTATTTGAACATTATAAGGAACTGGAAGAGGTAGGACTTGCAGCTCCTCAGGTCACGTATATTATGCACGATCTGAAAGAAAAGGGGCTTCCGGTAAGGGCGAATGTGACGACCGTGGAAGAGGCTGCTCGTGAGATAGTAACTGCATTGGAGAAGAAAGCATGATTCGAGATATAACAATAGGACAATATTATCCGGCGAAAAGTGCAGTACACAGGCTTGACCCGCGCGTGAAGCTTGTGGGGACACTGCTTTATCTTATTTCGCTGTTTTTATTTAAAAGTATAGCGGGTTACCTTGTGGCAACATTATTTCTTGTCGGTATTATCAAGATTTCAAAAGTGCCGTTTCGTTTTATTGTGAAAGGATTAAAACCTGTGATTATGCTGCTTATGATTACTGTGCTATTTAATCTCTTTTTGACGAGAGACGGAGAAGTTTTGTTTCATGCGTGGATCATTACCATTACAGAAGGCGGACTTCGGACAGCAGTATATATGGCAATCCGCTTGATCTATCTCATTATAGGTTCTTCGCTAATGACATTTACCACAACGCCGAATGAATTGACGGATGGACTTGAAGCACTGCTTCGACCGTTGAATAAAATTCATGTACCGGTGCATGAGATTGCCATGATCATGTCTATTGCCCTGCGTTTTATTCCGATTCTTTTGGAAGAGACAGATAAGATTATGAAAGCACAGCTTGCCAGAGGAGCAGATTTTGAGAGTGGAAATATTATACAGAGAGCCAAGAGTATGATTCCGATACTTGTGCCGCTGTTTGTATCTGCGTTTCGACGTGCCAATGATCTGGCAATGGCAATGGAGGCGCGGTGCTACCGCGGAGGTGACGGAAGGACGAAAATGAAACCGCTTCATTACTGTAGCAGGGACTATATGGCATACGTCGTTGTGATTGCGTATGTGATTTTAGTTGTAGCAGTAGGAAGATTAATAAAAATAAGGCTTTGGATATTTTAATGAGAAGAGTCAGATTATTTATTGCCTATGATGGCACAGATTATTGCGGCTGGCAGATTCAGCCAAATGGAATTACAATCGAAGAAGTATTGAATCAGAAGCTGAGTGTAATCACAGGGGAGGATATCCATGTGATCGGAGCAAGCCGGACAGATTCCGGTGTGCATGCGCTTGGACAGGTTGCGGTGTTTGACACAGAGTCATCGATTCCGCCGGAGAGGATGTCCTATGCGCTGAATCAGAAGCTTCCGGAGGATATTGTGATCGTAAGATCGGATGAAGTGTCGTCTGACTGGCATCCAAGATACCAGAATGAAGTGATCAAGACGTATGAGTATCATATTTGTAATGCTCCGGTGCCCAATCCATTAAAAAGAAGATACAGCACCCATGTTTCCTTTCCAATGGACGTAGAGAAAATGAGAGAGGGCGCCGGATATCTGGTTGGAGAACATGATTTTGTCAGCTTCTGTAATATCAGAACGAATGTGGAAGATACGGTGCGGACAGTGACAGACCTTACAATTACACAGCGTGGAGAAGATATTACTATACGAATTACCGGAAATGGATTTTTATATAATATGGTACGCATTATCGCCGGAACACTGATTCGTGTAGGACGAGGGTTTTACACGCCGGAGAGAGTGAAGGAGATACTGGAAGAAAAGGAACGGACGGCAGCAGGGGTTACTGCGCCGCCCAATGGTCTTGTGTTGGTGGAGGTAAGGTATGGAGAGGAAAATCTACTTTGACAATGGAAGTACGTCTTGGCCAAAAGCACCCGGAGTTGCTGAAGCAATGTCTGAACTTCTGACAAAAGGTGCATTTAACATTAATAGAGGAAATTATGAAGGCGCTTATGAAGTGGAAGGACTTGTACTGGAAACAAGAGAAAAATTAGCGAAAATGTTTCACTGTGAAGATTCTAAGCGAGTACTTTTCTCGCCTGGGATTACCCATTCTTTGAACTATTTTATTAAAGGGTTTCTAAAAGCCGGAGATCATGTGATTGTTAGTGGAATCGAACATAATGCAGTGATGCGTCCGCTTCGTCAGATGGAAGCCTGTGGGGTTACTTATGATATTGCGGCTACAGCGGAGGATGGAAGTGTAACAGCAGAAGCGGTAGAAAGTTTGGTGAATCCTAAGACCAAGGCAGTGATCATCTCTCATGCTTCTAACGTATGTGGTACAGTGCTTCCAATCGAAGCAATCGGGCAGGTGTGCAAAAAACATGATTTGTTTTTTGTTGTAGATTCTGCTCAGAGTGCAGGAACGATTCAGATTGATATAGAGAAATGTGGAATTGATTTTCTTGCATTTACCGGACATAAAGGACTGCTTGGACCACAGGGAATTGGCGGTTTTTTGATTTCAGAGAGGTTGGATGCGCAGATGGTTCCTTATCTTTCAGGAGGAACCGGAAGCCAGTCAGATTCCCTTGATATGCCGACGAACCTGCCGGATAAGTACGAAAGCGGAACTATGAATCTTCCGGGAATCATCGGACTTCATGCGGCGCTTTCTTATATAGAAGAAATAGGAATCGACCGTATTCATGATAAGAAAATGGAACTTACGTCTTATTTTCTGGAAAGGGTAAAAGAATTTCCAAATATCCGTGTAGTGGGAAAACAAGATGTACAGGATCGTGTGGCAGTGGTGTCTCTTGATTTCCAAGGAGATGATAATGCGATCATAGCTTTTGAACTGGAACAAAATTATGGGATTATGACGCGAGTTGGTCTTCACTGTGCACCGATTGCCCATCAGTCTTTACATACTTATCCACAGGGAACGGTGCGGTTTGCATTTAGCGCAAGTAATACGAAAGAAGAAATTGATCGGTGTATAGACGAATTTCGAGAATTGTTTTCAGTATAGATTTCTTGAATGATAGAAGCAAATTATCAGAAAAAACAATAATCATTCCGGCTCCTTGTATTGTTTCAAAGTGGAAAAATTGATACCATAAATGTAATGATATGTACGAAACGATAAGAAAATCAAGGAGGAAATGAATTATGGCTGATTATCGTAAAATGTGGGAAGATCTGGGAATGGACGTGGAAATGCATGACCAGCTATGTGCAGTATTGCCACAGGCATTTGGGGATGTTTTTTTATCTCAGGAAAACCGTCCGGAGGGAATGGATTACTATAATATGGTAGTTGCAGATATTCACGGAATTCGTCCGGCTGAACTGATCGAGCATCAGAAAAAAGGCGGAAAAGTATTTGGAACGTTCTGTGTGTATGTTCCGGATGAAATCGTATTTGCTGCAGATGCAATTGCTACCGGACTTTGCGGGGGTTCTCAGTTCTGGGTTCCGGGTGGAGAGAAAGTACTTCCGACCAATACATGTCCGCTGATCAAAGCTTCTGTGGGTGCAAGAATTGACCGTACCTGCCCATTCTTCAGAATTGCAGATATGTATGTCGGAGAAACAACTTGTGACGGTAAGAAGAAAGCATGGGAGATTTTGGCTGAGGATGTTCCGGTTCATGTTATGAATCTTCCGCAAATGAAACGTGCAAAAGATGTTCAGGCATGGGCGGAGGAGATTGAAACATTTAAAAATATCGTAGAGGAATTTACGGGAAATAAAGTAACTGCAGATAAACTTGCAGAGAGTATTAAATTAATCAATAATAAGAGAAAAGCGTTAGAGAGATTATATGATCTTCGCAAAAATGAGACATTGCCGATCAGTGGCTGTGATGCACTTCTTATTTCTCAGATTGCATTCTACGATGATCCTGCAAGATTTACTCAGATGACGAACAAGCTCTGTGACGAATTGGAGAAACGTGTGGCGGATGGCGTCAGTGTTGTACCGGCAGGAACAAAACGTATTATGCTTACAGGAACACCTCTTGCAATTCCAAACTGGAAGCTTCATAATATCGTAGAGACAAGCGGAGCAGCTGTTGTCTGTGAAGAAATGTGTACAGGAACCCGTTACTTCGAGAAGCTGGTAGACGAATCCGGAACTACTTTAGAAGAGCAGTATCAGGCACTTGCAAATCGATATATGAATATCAACTGTGCATGCTTCACACCAAACAGCGGAAGAATCGATGATATCTTACGTCTGGCAAAAGAATATAAAGTAGACGGAATCATAGATGTAAATCTGAAGTTCTGTAATCTCTATGATACAGAAGGATATTTTGTAGAACGTGCAATGAAAGAAGCCGATATCCCGGTACTTGGTATTGAAACAGATTATACAGACAGTGATGCACAGCAGCTTCGTACAAGAGTCAGCGCATTTATTGAAATGTTAAACAACTAAAGAACGTTAAGCTGCCAGAGGGGTTGTGGTGTGAAAGTAAAGTGGGAAAGGACAAGATCTGTATGCAGAAAATACAGCATTATGTGTTGTTCCCTAATCACGACAATGGCATGAGACTTTATAAAGAATTAAAAAATCTGGGGGTTCGGGCAACCATTGCCCCTACCCCCAGAGCTGCGAGTAAATGCTGCGGTATTTCTCTTCTCGTGGAAGAAAAAGATCTTGATGTGATCCGTGATTGTATAGAGGAACATGAGATTGAGATTCTCAAAATAGTAGAAATTGAGAGAGACATCAATCCAAATAGAGACAAATATTGTTAATGGGAGTAGAAAGTTATGAATTATGTAGGCATTGATATTGGCTCAACAGCTTCCAAAGTAGCTGTGACAGGAGAGAAAGAGTTCTTTTTTGTGCTGCCGACAGGGTGGAGCAGTAAAGAAACTTGCCAGACAATTGAAGAAAAGTTAAAAGAAAAAGGCGTTGATGTCCGGTCAGAAAATACGAAAGTAGTGGCGACCGGATATGGACGAATTGCAGTAGATTTTGCAGATTATGTAATTACTGAGATTACTTGTCATGCAAGAGGCGGACGAGAAATGGCAGGAGATAACTGTACGATCATCGATGTAGGTGGTCAGGATACAAAGGTTATTATTGTAAAAGATGGCATGGTGCAGGATTTCCTTATGAATGATAAATGTTCTGCCGGAACCGGAAAATTTTTGGAGATTATGGCGAACCGTTTGGGTGTGACATTGCAGGAATTATTTGACATGGCAGAAGCAGGAACCGTGCTTCCGATCAGCTCTTTGTGTACTGTGTTTGCAGAGTCAGAGGTGATCAATTACATTGGGGAAGGAAGAAAACGAGGAGATATTGCTGCCGGAGTCGTAGATTCTGTGGCAACCAAAGTAGCTCAGCTCAGTCAGCGCAAGACGTTTTCAGAGAAGACGATCCTGACAGGAGGCTTAAGTGACAGTACTTATTTTACCAAGATTTTATCAGAGAAAGTAAATCATAAAGTGGAGACAACCGAAAATGGAAGATATGCAGGAGCCCTTGGAGCGGCACTGCTTGCAAGAGAGAAGTCAAGATAAATTTGACTTCTTTTTTGATTTTGCAGACATGTCAATTTCTCCATAATGTTAAAAATTCAACGAAAAAAATAGAAAATTCTACAAAAAAATCTTTATTTATTATACAGGTCTGTGTTACTATTGGTTTACCAAATAAATCTGTGGGAGGATTGATTATGGAAAAAATATTAATGGTTGTTCCGCTTCTTGGAGTGATCGCACTGGCATTTGCAGCGATGCTTGCAGCCAGAGTGAATAAGCAGGAACCTGGAACAGACAGAATGAAGGAGATTGCGGCAGCTATCAGTGAGGGAGCACAGGCATTTTTGACAGCGGAGTATAAGATCCTGCTGATTTTTGTAGTTGTGCTCTTTGTATTGATCGGAGTTGGAATCGGAAACTGGGTGACAGCAATTTGTTTTGTGGTGGGAGCTTTGTTCTCTACGCTTGCCGGATATTTTGGAATGAGCGTGGCGACAAGAGCGAATGTAAGAACCGCAAATGCAGCGAAGCAAAGCGGAATGAACAAGGCATTATCTATTGCATTTTCCGGGGGAGCTGTTATGGGAATGTGCGTGGCAGGCTTGGGTGTTCTCGGCGTGAGCGCGATTTATCTGATCACCGGAAATGTAGATGTGTTATCGGGATTTAGCTTGGGTGCGTCTTCAATTGCATTGTTTGCCCGTGTCGGCGGAGGTATTTATACAAAAGCGGCAGACGTAGGAGCAGACTTAGTAGGTAAGGTAGAAGCTGGAATTCCGGAAGATGATCCGCGAAATCCGGCAGTTATCGCAGATAATGTAGGTGATAACGTAGGTGATGTTGCCGGAATGGGCGCGGACTTATTTGAGTCCTATGTAGGAGCATTGATTTCCGCATTGACGCTTGGAATCGTATACTATCAAGTGGAAGGTGCAGTTTATCCGCTGATTGTAGCAGGACTTGGACTTATTGCTTCTATCCTTGGAACATTTTTCGTAAAAGGTGATGAAAAATCGAATCCGCATAAAGCATTAAAAATGGGTTCTTATGTTGCGAGCGTGATTGTGCTTGTCGCAGCATTCGTATTTAGTAAATTATGTTTTGGCAATTTCAGTGCAGCCATTGCAGTTGTAGCAGGTCTGATAGTAGGATTGATCATAGGGTTTATTACAGAAGTATATACATCCGGTGATTACAAATCTGTCAAAGAGATTGCGGAACAGTCCGAGACAGGGGCTGCAACTACAATTATCAGCGGTATTGCGGTAGGTATGAGATCTACGGCAGTTCCGGTGCTTTTGATCTGCGTGGGAATCTTCGCAGCATTTCAAGTGTGCGGACTCTACGGAATCGCATTGGCAGCAGTGGGAATGCTTTCCACAACAGCCATTACTGTTGCGGTAGACGCTTATGGACCGATTGCAGATAATGCAGGCGGTATCGCAGAAATGTCCGGACTGGAGCCGGAGGTTCGTAAGATCACTGATAAATTAGATGCAGTGGGAAATACAACAGCAGCTATGGGTAAAGGATTTGCTATTGGTTCCGCAGCGCTTACAGCGCTTGCACTGTTTGTATCTTATGCAGAAGCAGTGCAGCTTAAAAGCATTGACATTTTAGACAGTCGGGTTATTATTGGACTGTTTGTAGGAGGTATGCTTCCGTTTTTGTTCTCTGCAATGACAATGTCTTCCGTATCAAGAGCCGCTTATCAGATGATTGAAGAAGTGAGACGTCAGTTTAGAACAATGCCGGGAATTATGGAAGGAAAAGAAAAACCAGATTACAAGTCCTGCGTGGCAATATCCACAACAGCAGCATTAAAAGAAATGTTGGTGCCGGGTATTATGGCAGTCTTATCTCCGTTAGCAGTAGGAATCTTGCTTGGACCTGCAGCGCTTGGAGGCTTGCTCGCCGGAGCGCTTGTAACAGGCGTAATGATGGCAATCTTCATGTCTAACGCCGGAGGCGCTTGGGACAACGCTAAAAAGTACATAGAAGATGGAACACATGGAGGAAAAGGAAGCGAGGCGCATAAAGCAGCAGTTGTAGGAGATACCGTAGGAGATCCATTTAAAGACACTTCCGGTCCATCCATAAATATTCTGATCAAGTTAATGACAATCGTATCACTGGTGTTCGCACCATTGTTCCTATCGATTGGTGGATTGTTGTAGTTAATTTGGGACGTAGACTTTTTGCAAAAGTCTACGTCCCAAATTGCGTTTCGGGGTGTCCTTTTTTGAAATATGACCTGTTCCAAATTGTAAAATGGCTGGAACCTTCCAGCCATTTGTGCTAAGATAAGTAATGGATTTTAGGATGAAAAGAGGTAGATGACTATGACAAAGGTAGATATTATCTCAGGTTTTTTGGGAGCCGGAAAGACTACATTTATTAAGCTGTTGATTGAAAATGTATTTGCCGGAGAGAAGCTGGTACTGATTGAAAATGAGTTTGGTGAAATCGGTATTGACGGAGGCTTTTTAAAGGATGCTGGAATTGAGATCACAGAGATGAATTCCGGTTGTATCTGCTGTACCTTAGTGGGAGATTTTAGTAGAGCGCTTCAGAAAGTAATTGAGGAATACCATCCGGATCGTGTGCTGATCGAGCCATCTGGTGTTGGGAAGTTATCTGATGTGGCAAGAGCAGTTGAGCGTGTGAAAAAAGAAGCGGAAATAGAAATTGACGGGCGTATTACAATTGTAGACGGTAAGAAAGCGAAAATATATCTGGAGAATTTTGGGGAATTTTACAGAGATCAAGTAGCATATGCCGATACAATTGTTATGAGTAGAACTCAGTTGATGGAAGCACATAAAATAGAAGAGTGCGTAAAGGTGCTTCGTGAAGAAAATAAAGAGGCGGCTATTATTTCTACGCCTTGGGATAAACTCAGTAGAGAAGCTATTGAACATGCACTTTCTTCTGATTCACAATTAGAAGGTATTTTTGAGGAAGAAGAGTGTCCGGTGTGCGGGCACCATCATCATGGAGAAGAATGCCACCACGGTCATCACCATCATCATGAGCATCACCATGCGGATGAAGTATTTACAAGCTGGGGACAGGAGACTGCTCATAAATATACAGAAGAGGAACTTGATTTTCTGTTGAAAGCATTATCGGAGACAGAAGGGTATGGAACAATTCTTCGGGCCAAAGGAATTATCGAGATGGAAAATGGTACGTGGAAACAGTTTGATCTGGTGCCACAGGAATATGAAGTGAGAGAAAGCACTGCCGATTACGCCGGACGTCTCTGCATTATTGGAACAGATCTTAATGAGGAAGAATTGATGAGGTTGTTCCATCTCTAGAAATAATTCAAGATCATCTCCAAAAAATGAAAAGAGGTTAAAGATATGAAAATTCCGGTATTTATTTGTACGGGTTTTTTGGACAGTGGAAAAACAACACTGATAAAGGATACTTTGATGGAGCAGGAGTGGATCGAACCCGGTCCGACACTTCTTTTGCTTTGTGAAGAAGGAGAAGAAGAATATGCTGAAGAATATTTAAACAAGAAGGAAATGATTGTGCTGAAAGTTGATGAGTTTGAGCAATTAAACACAGCATTTTTCAAAAAATGTGAAAAAACTTATCGACCTGCGCAAGTAGTTATTGAATACAATGGAATGTGGAATCTTCAAGATCTGCTTATGATCCGCTATCCACGCAACTGGGAACTGCAAGGTGTGTATTCCACCGTGAATGGGACAACCCTTGATATGTATCTTACAAATATGAGAAATCTTCTTATGGAACAGCTTACGGAATCCGAGCTGATTGTTGTAAATCGATGCGATCGTAAGATGGACAGGTCGGGATTTCGAAGAGCGTTAAAAGTACAAAACCCGATGGCGCAGTTAATATTTGAAGATGTAGAAGGGAAGATTATTGAACCGTCAGAAGATGATCTTCCTTATGATGTAAAAGGAGATAGAATTGTGATCGGGGACTCGGATTTCGGAATCTGGTACGTTGACGCTTACGATCATCCGGATCTTTATCTTCACAAAGAATTGGAATTTAAAGCACAGACATTTCGCCCGAAAGGTATGGGGGAAGATATGTTTGTTCCGGTTCGTAAGATCATGACTTGTTGTGCGGATGATATGCGGTATTACGGCTATCCTTGTAAAATGGAGGAGAAAATCGACATTCAGAAAAACCAGTGGGTAAAAGTACGTGCCAGATTTGAGTTTGAACCACTGGTCTATGAAGATAGCAGACAGCCGGTGCTCCACCTGATCAGCTTGGAGCCGACAGAAAGACCAGAGGAAGAGATTGTTTATCTCGGATAAAAAGGAGTATATCTATTTCAAAAGAAAGAGGAGAAAAAGGTTATGACAAGAGGTGAAGGCGCCTGCTTAGTATGCGGGAAACCGATTATATATTTTGAAAAAGCAAAAAAAATGGAATGTATCATGTGCCATAAGACATTTGAAAGTTACGCAAGCTGTGAAGACGGTCATTTTGTATGTGACGAGTGCCACGCAAAAAAAGGTATTGATATGGTGATGGAGGAATGCAAAAACAGCACCTCTAAAAATCCAATTACGCTTTTGCAGAAATTGATGGAAGATCCGTATATTTATATGCATGGGCCGGAGCATCATGTTATGGTTGGCGCGGTGCTTCTTACTGCATATCACAACTGCGGAGGCGAGATTGATCTTGATGAGGCGCTGGAGGAAATGAAACAGCGTGGGAGTCAGTATCCGGGAGGCTCTTGTGGTTTGTGGGGCGCCTGTGGGGCTGCGGTCAGCACAGGAATGTTTATGAGTATTATCACAAAAGCAACTCCTCTGACAGGAAAATCATGGAGAATGTCCAATGAAATGACAGCGAAGGCATTGGAAGAAATTGCAAAGCTGGGAGGACCAAGATGCTGTAAAAGAAATTCATTTACGGCAGTGAAAGCGGCAGCAGGGTATGCCAAAGAAAATCTGGGAATTGTGATGGAACTTCCGGAGAAAATCTTGTGTGATTTTTCAGCAGAAAATAAGCAGTGTCTGAAAATGCATTGTTCATATTACAAAGAAAAATAAAAGTGGGCACGACTTGACAAATAGGTGTAAATAAGTTAGCATAGCAATCAAATAGACAAAGGCTTTGAAAAGAAAAAGTAGTGACCAGCATCACCCAGACAGAAAGCTGCCGGCAGATGAGAGGCGCATGAAGGAGCAGGTTATGAATACATCTTGGAGCTTCACACCGAACGCTTTGAAGAAAATGTAAGTAGGCTGTGGCGAGTGGCACACGTTACTGTGCCGGACTGTGAAGAAGCAGTTGCCAAGACTGTAAGTGTGAACTTACAGTGAATTAAGGTGGTACCACGAAAGATAATTTCGTCCTTATATCATTGAGATATAAGGACGTTTTTTATGATATAGAAAACTTTGTTTCTATATCATAAAAAGCCTCCGGCAGGAAGCACACTGCGGCGTAAGAGGTAGAAGCCGCACATGCGGCCGCCGCAGGCGCAAGAATCTCGCAAGCGATATTCTTTGTTCATGGAAAGGAGAAAGATTATGGGAATTTATGAAGAATTACAGGCAAGAGGACTCATCGCTCAGGTAACAGATGAGGAGAAGATCAGAGATTTGGTAAACGCAGGAAAGGCTACATTTTACATTGGTTTTGACCCGACTGCAGACAGTCTTCATGTCGGACATTTTATGGCACTTTGCCTGATGAAACGACTTCAGGAAGCAGGAAATAAACCGATTGCTTTGATCGGAGGAGGAACCGGTTATATCGGCGATCCATCCGGAAGAACAGATATGCGTTCCATGATGACACCGGAAACAATCTGCCATAACTGTGATCGTTTTAAAGAGCAGATGAGTAAATTTATCGATTTTTCAGATGACAAAGCATTGATGGTAAATAACGCTGACTGGCTCTTAGATTTAAACTATGTAGAGCTTTTGCGTGAAGTAGGAGCGCATTTCTCCGTAAACCGTATGCTTACAGCAGAATGTTACAAACAGAGAATGGAAAAAGGATTAAGTTTCCTTGAGTTTAACTACATGATCATGCAGGCTTATGATTTCTATGCATTGTACCAGAAATACGGATGTAATTTACAATTTGGAGGAGACGATCAGTGGAGCAATATGCTGGCAGGTACAGAGCTGATCCGCCGTAAACTTGGAGAAGATGCAAGCGCTATGACGATTACCCTTCTTCTCAACTCCGAAGGAAAGAAGATGGGAAAAACTCAGAGCGGCGCGGTATGGCTTGATCCGAACAAAACATCTCCATTTGAATTTTATCAGTACTGGAGAAATGTAGCTGACGCAGATGTGTTGAAATGTATTCGAATGCTGACATTCCTTCCGTTGGAAGAAATTGATAAAATGGATGCATGGGAGGGCGCACAGCTCAATCAGGCGAAAGAAATTCTTGCTTATGAATTGACAAAATTGGTTCACGGTGAAGAAGAGGCGAAGAAATCACAGGAAGCTGCAAGAGCATTATTTAGTCAGGGAGCGGCAGCAGATATGCCGACCACAGAGCTTACAGAGGCAGATTTGACAGATGGAAAAATTGATATTCTTACAATGCTTGTAAAGACAGGGCTTGTTCCATCGAAATCAGAGGCACGCCGGGCAGTTCAACAGGGCGGCGTATCCGTGGAAGGTGAAAAGGTAACAGATATTTATACGGAGTTTGCCGGAGAACAGATGGATGGTGAAGGACTGGTAGTGAAAAAAGGAAAGAAGAACTTCCGTAAAGTAGTGATGAAATAGTATGAGGTAAAAATTATGTGGTGTCCGAATTGTGGAAGGAAATTAGATGATCACGCAAAGTTCTGTCCAAATTGTGGTACAAATGTACAGGATGATGTAACAAAACCGGAAATGAACGATAACCAAGGATATGAAATGAATGAGCAGCTGGAGAATGATGATTACAGCGGATATGCAGACTTGGATCTTGAGGATGATGAGAAGAAAGGTTCTAAAATGCCTCTTATTATAATCCTTGTGATTGTAATCGTTGGAATTCTTGTGGGAGTCGGAGCGTATATGCTGGTGAATCATAACGCAAAGAAGGAATCCTCTCAAAAGACGGAGGAAATTGTGGAAGATTCAGCAGAAAAAGAGGATAAAAAGTCAGAAGAGGAGACAGAAAAAGAAGAAGATGAGGCTGAAACTAAAACGGAAGAAGTAAAGAAGACAGCTCCGTCAGAAATTACCGCAAGACTGACAGCATCTCCCTCCGGGCTTTCGTCCTACGGAAAACTCAGCGTACAGAATGCTTCTGCCACATCCGTTGTTGATCAGGAAGGGCATGATAACAGTGCGAACATGGTTTTGGACGGAAAAGATGAAACTTCTTGGCAGGAAGGTGTGGACGGTGTCGGTATCGGAGAACAGTTGACCTTTCAGTTTAACAAGGAATGTAAAGTGAGATATTTGTCTCTGAAATTAGGCAACTGGAGAAACTCTGATTATTATTGGAAAAATAACCGTCCTAGAACATTGGAGATTACAACGAATAATGGTACGACAGCAACCGTTACATTTCCGGATGAACAGAAGGAGTGTTGGGTAGAATTTTCTGAGGATTGTCCGGCATCTGATATCAATATTATGATCAAAGATGTGTATGAAGGAACCAGTTCGAAATGGAATGATACTTGTATTGCCGGTATAGAGTTTTATGGAGTGGTAAATTAAAATATGAAGAAAAGAAACGGTTTTGCGAGGCTATTTCTTTGTACTGTGTTAGGGATAGTATTGATTTTGCAAGGGTGCGGGCAGCAGGAAGAATTAAAAAAAAGAGAAATTAAGATAGAAGAAAAAACGCCTGAAGATCAATCGAAACCTAAGATTAAATATCTTACGGATATTCGTATCCTTTCAGCCGGAACAATCGTGGAGAAAGAAAAGATCAATCTTCAAAAACCGTCAGATTATTTTACAATAGAAGAGATTAGCGAGGAGATTTTCGATAAGATTAACGGAAAAACCTATGTAGAAAATAAGCATATTGGAATCGAAGAACTTCGCTATTTAAAAGTTCTCCATTATAATTATGACCATCAGATACAGGTGGGAGAACTGATTGTAAACGAAAAAATTGCAGAAGATTGCAGACAAATCTTCCGGGAACTTTTCACACAGGAATATGAAATCGCATCGATGTATCTTCTGGAAAAATATTGGACAGGTGACGGCGTGACAACGGATACGGCGTCTATAGAACAAAATAACAGTTCAGCGTTTAATTATCGAGTTGTGCCGGGAACTGATAGTTTATCAAACCATGCGAAAGGGTATGCGATTGATTTGAATCCGTTACAAAACCCCTATGTTACCTATCGAAAAGACGGAAGTTTCCGAATGTATTATAAGGATATGGAAAAATATATAGACCGCAGCTCAGGGGCAGCTCATATGATTACCCATGAAGATGCAGCATATCAAACCTTCACGAAATATGGATTTACATGGGGCGGAGACTGGCAAAGCTCAAAAGATTATCAGCATTTTCAAAAGGTAGTTGAATAAACACGAAGGAGGAATGGACCGTGGCATTTAAAGAAATTTCAATCGAATCATTAAAGTTTAATCCTTTTGAGAAAATCTCAAAAGAATGGATGTTGATCACAGCGGGAGATGAAGAAAAAAGCAATATGATGACCGCAAGCTGGGGCGGTGTCGGAATTATGTGGAGAAAGAATGTGGCGACAGCATATATTCGTCCACAGCGTTATACAAAAGAATTTGTAGATAATAATGAGCTGTTTACAATCTCATTTCTTCCGGAAGAATATCGAAAAGCACTGAATTTGTGCGGTTCCTTCTCAGGAAGGGAAGTAGGGGATAAGTGGGAATTATCAGGACTTCATCCGCATTATGTAGATAAAACTACAGCGGTGGAAGAGGCTGATCTGGTATTCGTTTGTAGGAAGCTTTACGCACAAGAAATGAAATCAGAGTGTTTCATCGACACAACATGCGATGCGGTGTGTTATCCGGATAAGGATTATCATATCATGTATATTGCAGAAATTGTGAAAGTGTTGAAAAAGGAAGATTAGTTATATGGAATAGGGGACGGAGACTTAAAAAAGCCTTCGTCCCCCTATTATTTATAGCTTTACATACTGAACACTGTATGGAGGTAGTTCTAATTTTCCGTCCAGTATAAGTTCTGTATCGTTTAAAAGTTCCACTGCTGTGCCGGTTAAGTCACCGTGACAGGCGGTAAACGGCGCATCCGAGGCATTGATTGCTACGAAAATGCGTTCAGATTCTGTTTTTCGCTCAAATACAAGCTGATGATTCTGTATGATTACATTCCGGTAACTTCCAGTTCCTAATGCTTCGTGAGTCTGACGCAGATGGATAAGTTTTTGGATAAACTCAGTCAGTTCATTTGGCTTTGGGTTTTCAAAACAAGGGCGCAGTGCATAGTCGTTATCCGGCGCTTTTTCGCCTTCCGTACCCCATTCGCTTCCGTAATAGAGGCATGGAATTCCGGGCATGCCAAAGAGTAATCCGTAGGCAGGGCAAATATGTTTTTTGTTTGTAAGAATGCTGGCGAGCCTGGTTACGTCATGATTGTCTGCAAAAGTCATTAAATGTTTTCCACGATAAATGCACCACGGATCAGCGCCAAACTGCCGGTGAAGGGAATGGGCGATCTCAAAAAGATTCATAGAATTAAAGCTGGAATATAAGCCCTTGTAACATTCATAGTTTGTGCAGGAGTGAAGCATTTCTTCATTTACAATTAAATTGTAATCACCAAACAGGACTTCGCCGATCAGGGCAAAATCGGGGCGTAATTCCTGAGTGAACTGTCTGAGCCTTCGCATAAAATTATGATCAAGACTGTATGCGACGTCCAGTCTCAGACCGTCTATGTGAAAGGTGTCAATCCAGAATTTTACGCATTCCAGTAAATAGTCAACAACAGCAGGATTTTGCAAATTTAATTTTACAAGCTCAAAATGTCCTTCCCATCCTTCATACCAGAAACCGTCGTTATAACAACTGTTTCCGTCAAAACTCAAATGAAACCAATCTTTGTAAGGAGAATCCCATTTTTTCTCTTGCACATCGCGAAAAGCCCAGAACCCGCGACCGACATGGTTAAATACACCATCCAGTACAATTTTTACATGATGCTCATGGAGGACGCTGCATACTTCGGAGAAGTCTTCGTTCGTTCCAAGCCGGCAGTCAATTTTTTTGAAATCTTGTGTATCATATCCGTGATTGTCAGATTCGAAAACGGGATTTAAAAGAATCGAAGTAACTCCCAGTTTTTCTAAATATGGGGCCCAGTCCATCAATTTCCGGATGCGGGATGCACATATGCCATCATTATGTGTTGGCGCACCGCAGAAACCGATAGGATAAATTTGATAAAAGACACTATTATTTGTCCACATAAGTAATCCTCTCTTTCTTAAGAAAAATAAAAAATAAAGTAAATATTACAATACCTTTCAAAATACTGGAAATGGTAATACTCCACCAGATTCCGTTTAGTCCTAAATCCGTACGGATCAATAGCAAAGCCAGCGGGATACGTAGTACCGTGAATATGATGCTGTTTACAGAAGGCGGGAGTGTTTTCCCGTAACCGGAAAAGGCACCGGCAGTTGTGATTTCCACACTCATAAATAGTTGTGAAACACCGAGAATAACGAGATAATCAATTCCCATAGGCAGGATTTCCGGCTCTGTGATAAAAATACGGAAAATCGGAGCAGGACACAACATAAGAAGTAAGGTGCAAATAATTCCCCAAATGAGTACAATTCCCATAGCACAGCTATACCCTTTTCGAATGCGGACTTTATTGCCGGCGCCGTGATTCTGTGCGATAAAAGAATTAACGGCAGCGGCAAATCCATCGGCTGTCATCCAGGAGATGGACTCAATCTGAGAGCCGACTTTCTGCACAGCCACTGCGGCGTCTCCATAACCTGCCACAAATCTTGCCAGAATCATGGAGATTCCGGTGAACAGCATATTTTGAATAGAAGTCGGAAGCCCGATATGGATGATGGACTGGATATAGTCTTTCTTCGGTTTCTTAAATATATGTACATCCTGAAAAATCAGCGAATCTTTTTTCGCAAAGCAAAGGAACATCAACGTAACGATCGCCTGGGCAAGGACGGTAGCAATGGCAGCGCCTGTAACATTCAGCTCTGGAAAAGGACCAATGCCAAAGATCAGTACCGGGTCCAGGATAATATTTACCAACAGTCCGGATGTCGTTGCAAGAAAAGCAGCCCGGCTATTGCCGATTGCAGTAAAGATTCCTGTAAATGTCTGGTTTAAAAAAGAAAAAACCACAAAGCCACAGGTAATGATAAGATACATTCTTGCATCATAAATGACATGCGGGCTATTTAATTTGAAAAAGCCAATGAACGGTACATTTAGCACTGCACAGATTAGTCCGTACAGCAGACCTGAAATGATGGAAAGTTGAAGAGCGTTGGAAGCATATGCAGCGGCTTCTTTCTTCCGGTCACTGCCAAGGGTGTAGCCGGCGTTTACCTGCCCGCCCATTTTGGCGAGCGCTGCAAGACCGTTAGAAAGCCACATATACATTCCGGCAGCACCAACTGCAGCGACAGCGTCGCTTCCGATCCGTCCAATCCAGATCATGTCGGTTAGATTATAAGCCATTTGTATGAGGGATGTTGCCATAATGGGAATGGCAAGCCTCGTTAAAGAAGAAAGGACGGGACCTTTCAATAAATCTACATGTTTTTTCACAGAAATTTCCTCCGGTGTAAGTAGTTGATGTTTACGACGAACAGTTTAGCCTGTTCATGCTCACCAACGATCATTATAGCATAACCGCATGAGAAAAACAGCTGTCTCGTATTTAAAAATCATTTCAAAATAAGGAGAAAAGAGCAGGAGTACAAAGAGCATTTTTATTTTGAAATCAAGAAAAAGTATTGAAGAAAGTAAGAAAAAGTATCGGAAAAGAGTTGACACACACGGGACAGTATAATATAATAAAGCAGTATGACAAAAGGAGAAACAGCAGGAAGCCAAAGCCCCGGAGTCTTGTTGATTTCGATATATCTACTATGAAAAAGTTAATGATTCACAGGAGGGAAACCAATGAAAACTTATATGGCTAATCCAGATAAGATTGAAAGAAAATGGTATGTAGTGGATGCAGAAGGATGTACACTTGGACGTCTTGCATCAGAAGTAGCTAAAGTTTTAAGAGGAAAAAATAAACCAGAATTCACACCGCACGTAGACACAGGTGATTATGTGATTGTTGTGAACGCTGAGAAAGTAAAAGTAACAGGTAAGAAGATGGATCAGAAGATCTACTACAATCACTCTGACTATGTAGGAGGAATGAAAGAGACTACATTAAAAGAGATGATGAATAAGAAACCTGAGAAAGTTATCGAACTTGCTGTAAAAGGAATGCTTCCAAAAGGACCTTTAGGAAGAGCAATGATTAAGAAACTTCATGTATATGCTGGACCAGAGCACAAACAGGCAGCTCAGAAACCAGTTGAATTGAAATTCTAGGAAAGGTTGAAAGGAGGATATTACAGTGGCTAAAGCAAAATTCTACGGAACAGGAAGAAGAAAAAAATCTATCGCAAGAGTATATTTAGTACCTGGAACAGGTAATATTACAATCAATAAAAGAGATATTGACGAGTATTTCGGACTTGAGACATTAAAGGTTGTTGTACGTCAGCCATTGGTTGCTACAGAGACAGAAGGCAAATTTGACGTAATCGTTAATGTTAAGGGTGGTGGATACACAGGACAGGCTGGAGCAATCCGTCACGGTATTTCAAGAGCACTTCTTGAGGCTGACAACGATTACAGACCAGTTCTTAAGAAAGCTGGATTCTTAACACGTGATCCAAGAATGAAAGAGCGTAAGAAATACGGTCTCAAGGCAGCACGTCGTGCACCTCAGTTCAGCAAGAGATAATCTGCTGTTCAAACCGTATCAAAATGGTTCAAAAACCCCGGAAAATCAAGGTTTTCCGGGGTTTTACTGTATCTAAACGGGCTGATATGGTTTGACCAAATTTGGCAAATCAAGAGCCGTTTTCACCCAATTTTTAGTGGTTAAATATAGGACAACCGGCAAAAATGGGGGTAAAAAAAGGGGTTAGTGGTTAAATTATAGGACAACCGAGAGCCGATTTTGGGGGTGTTTTTCGTCCCTCCTTTCCCTCGTTTTGGGCTGTGGCAGTTTGACATAGTTTGACCTAATTTGAATAATTGAATATGAATTTGATATAGCACTCAGTATAAAATGACTGGGTGCTTTTTTCATTTCAGGAACTCGTATTCCGGCGATAGAAAGAGCCGTCACTTCACTTTTTATTTTGGAGTGGCGGCTTTTTCTATTTCCAGAAGCAACAGCAACAATTAGAAATGAGGTGAAGTCAATGAACACGCAAATCATTGCCATTGCCAACCAGAAGGGCGGCGTTGGCAAAACCACTACCTGTGCCAATCTTGGAATCGGTTTGGCGCAGGCTGGAAAGAAAGTCCTGCTGATCGACGGAGACCCGCAAGGTAGCCTGACGATCAGCCTGGGCAATCCTCAGCCGGACAAGCTGCCCTTTACGCTGTCGGACGCTATGGGGCGTATCTTGATGGATGAGCCGCTTCGTCCCGGCGAGGGTATCCTGCACCACCCAGAGGGTGTAGACCTGATGCCTGCGGACATCCAGTTATCCGGTATGGAGGTATCCCTGGTAAATGCCATGAGCCGTGAGACTATCTTGCGGCAATATCTGGACA
>OLNU01000902.1_pt1 | contig 24906 bp, 17 predicted proteins | sample 1672241 | NCBI WGS metagenome assembly OLNU01 (sample SAMEA3136663, study PRJEB25190) | human gut metagenome | biome: human gut; feature: human-associated habitat; material: faeces | place: Austria | collected 2013 | reverse complement strand
CCAGTATTAAGACTAGATTTCTTATCTTTTATTTCAGTTTTAATAATATTCTTTGGGATAGCTGGGATATTAGATATGATGCTAGATAGAGGCGAGCATACATCTAAATTAGCAAAATATAATTTTGGAATAGCTATTGTATTAATAATTTTTAATATAGTAGCACCATTTATAACTTCATCACCAATATTACATGCAAAAGCATACAGAAACTTAATAGGTGAAGTTAAAGAAAGTAAATTTACAAAAGATGTAAGTCCTGTAAGTGTATCAGATATTCGTTTAGTTGACGAAGATATGGCTATGAGACTTGGAGATAAAAAAATTGGTGAAGATCCAGCCCTTGGAAGTGTTGCTAAACTTGGACAGTTTCATATACAAAATGTAAATGGAGAATTATACTGGGTTGCACCACTTGTACATAGAGATATAATAAAATGGATAACATCACTTGATGGTACTGATGGATATGTAATGGTATCGGCAAGTAATCCTCAAGATGTTAGATTAGTTCAAGAGATAGATAAAAAGACTGTAAAAATAGTTTAGCCCGTTCCACGGGCGACCAGTATGTCAAATGCGCTCAACAAAGGCGCAGGCAGCGAAGCGTCCCTGCCAGTAACTTCGCGCTCCCGCAGGAGCGCCCCCAAGCTGCTTTTTCGACTTACTCAACATTGTCGCGCCAGATGGGCGCGACCGACCAGCAGGGGAAGCGATTCGGCTTCCTGCTGCTGGTCTTTTTCGTTGCAGGGGTTTCGCCTCTGCGGAGGCGAGTCAGGGGCTTTGCGGTCGCCCCAGACACCCCTTCACAGCGCACTTCCATGTTGCTTGACTTTTCTTGTTGCAAAGGGGAGTTGCATCTATCCCCCTCTTTTTCGGGAAAAAAGTTTCCGAAGGGTGCATTCCCTCCTTGCGCGAAGAGGAAAAGTATGCTACAATACGCACGGATAGAAGCGTTTGAAAGGGCGGAGCCATCTGCGCCTGTCCGGGAAAACGTTTTCGTAGATAACCCTGACGAAGAATTACGCAAGGAGGATTTCTCTTATGCAGTTCGGTTACTTTAGTGATGCAGCACGCGAGTACGTCATCACCGACCCGCGCACACCCATGCCGTGGGCGAACTACCTCGGCTCTCCGGAATACGGCGCGATTGTGACCCAGAATGCCGGCGGATACAGCTTCGTCAAGTCCGGCGCGGCGGGACGCATCCTGCGCTATACCTTCAACCAGTTCGATGAGCCAGGGCGCTATGTCTATCTGCGGGATGACGAAACGGGCGATTACTGGTCGGCAACGTGGCGGCCGGTGGAGAAGCCGCTGGAACAGTACAAGACCATCACCCGTCACGGCACGAGCTACACGGAGGTCGAAAGCACATACAGCGGCATCGAGAGCAAGACGCTGTACTATGTGCCGCTGGGCGCGACGCACGAGGTTTGGCGCGTGGCGGTGACGAACAAGTCCGATAAGCCCCGCACCATCTCCGTTTTCTCTTACTGCGAGCTGACCACTGAGAGCAACTATGAGCAGGATTTGGTCAACCTCCAGTATACGCAGTTTATCACCACAACGACCTTCCACGGTGACCATATCATCGAGCATATCAACCAGTTCTGCGGCGTGAATGCGGACGGCGAAAACGGCCGCGAGCGCTTCTTCGGTCTGGCAGGCAGCCCGGTCAAGAGCTATACCGGCCGCCGCGAACGCTTCCTCGGTCAAGGGCGCTTCTCCAACCCCAAGGGCGTTGTGGATGGCGACCTGGGCAATTCCCTCAACTTCAATGGCAACCCCTGCGGTTCGCTGCACACGGTGCTGACGCTCCAGCCCGGCGAGACGAAGACGATTGCGTTCCTGCTGGCGCAGAAGGGCGAAAAGGCGGCGCGTGCGCTGCTGGACAGCTATGCCAACGTCGCGGATAAGGTGGACGGCGAACTGAAAGCGCTGGTTGATTACTGGCACGGCGAGCTCTCCGGCTTGACGGTCAACACGCCCGACGCGAATTTCAACAGCATGATCAACACTTGGAACGCCTTCCAGTGCTTCACGACGTTTGTCTGGAGCCGCGCGGCGTCCCTCATCTACTGCGGTCAGCGCAACGGTCTGGGCTACCGCGACACGGTGCAGGATATTCAGGGCATCATCCACCTTGACCCGAAGATGGCGAAGGAACGCCTTGTTTTCATGCTCAGCGCGCAGGTGCATCATGGCGGTGGTCTGCCGCTGGTGAAGTTCAACCACAACGCGGGGCACGAGGATTCCCCGGAGGACGACAGCTACGTCCGCGCCACGGGTCATCCGCATTATCGCGCGGACGATGCGCTGTGGCTGTTCCCGACCGTTTACAAGTATATCGCCGAAACGGGCGATACCGCGTTTATGGACGAGGTCATTCCGTATGCGACGCACGGCGAAGGCACAGTGCTTGATCACCTGAAGCGCGCGATTGACTTCTCCATGAATCATCTGGGCGCGCATGGTATGCCGGCGGGTCTGCACGCGGACTGGAACGACTGCCTGCGTCTGGGCGCGGCGGGCGAATCCTCCTTCGTCGCCATGCAGCTGTATCTCGCCCTGCGCCTGCTGGATGAACTGATGCCCAACAAGCCGGAGAACGACGAATACCGCGTCTACCTGCGCCAGAAGGCGGAGGAACAGAAGGCGCTCATCAACCAGCACTTCTGGGAGGATGACCGTTTCCGCCGCGGGTACAGCGAGCAGGGCAGCATCATCGGCAGCAAGAACGATCCCGAAGCGTCCATGTGGCTCAACCCGCAGTCTTGGGCGGTCATTTCCGGTCTGGCAACGCCTGAACAGGCGGAAAAGGCCATGCAGACTGCGTTCGAGCAGCTGAACACGCCCTTCGGTGTGGAAATCATGGCGCCCTGCTACAAGCAGCACGCTTTCGACGGCGCGAACATGCTGCTGTTCAATCCCACGACGAAGGAAAACGGCGGTATCTTCTGTCAGATTCAGGGCTGGGCGATTCTCGCGGAGGCGCTGCTGGGTCACGGCGACCGCGCGTTCCAGTACTTCACGGAGAGCTGCCCCGCCGCCTACAACGACCGCGCGGAGCTGCGTGAAGCGGAACCCTATGTCCACACGCAGTTCATCGAGGGTCATGAGACGCCCCAGCCGGGCCGCGCGCATGTGCACTGGCTGACCGGCACGGCATCGACGGTCATGGTCGGCTGCGTTGAGGGTATTCTGGGTCTGCGCCCGACGCCTGAAGGACTGGTCATCAGCCCGGCGATTCCCGCGTCTTGGGATGGATTCACGATGGACAAGACCTTCCGCGGCAAGCGGCTGCACATTGTGGTGGACAACACCGCCCACCACGAGAGCGGCGTGAAGCAGGTGCTGGTCAACGGCACGGAAGTTTCCGGCGTGCTGACGGACGCTGTGCTGACCGATGGTGCGGAAATCAAGGTTATCATGTAATCAGATACGCAAAAGCCTCCGGAAGTGGCAATTATCAGCTGCTTCCGGGGGCTTTATCATCTCGCATCAAGAAAAAAGGGCACGACCTGCATTGCTGCAAGCCGTGTCCTTTGATGTTTCGGGATTACGCCCAGGGATTTTCCGTGGGATAGGGCAGAGACTTCGGCTGATTCCAAGCGATATCCTGCACGCCGAGGTACTTGAAGACCTCGAAGAGCTGCTTTGCGCAGTGGTCGAACGCCACAGCACCGTGATGCGGATAGCGCTTCTGCACCAGCACATGACGGTAGAAACGACCCATTTCGTTGATGGCGAACACGCCGATGCCGCCGAAAGAGCGGGTCGCGACGGGCAGCACTTCGCCCTCTGCGATGTAGGAGCGCACCACGCCGTCAGAATCGCACTGCAAGCGGTAGAACGTGATGGGGCTGGGCGCGATGTCGCCTTCCAGCGTGCCGCGGGTGAAGTCCGGATCGCTGCCGGCGGGCTCCAGCAGGCGGTGCTGAATCAGCTGGTACTTGACCGCGCGGTTGTCGCACATCTTGCAGGACGGCGTGTTGCCGCAGTGGAAGCCCATGAAGGTGTCCGTCAGCTTGTAATCGAACTTGCCCTTGATGTCCTCGTCGTAGATGTACTGCGGGACGGAGTTGTTGATGTCCAGCAGGGTGACAGCGTCACCAGTCACGCACGCGCCGATGTATTCGCTCAGTGCGCCGTAGATGTCCACTTCGCAGGCAACCGGGATGCCGCGGGAGGCCAGACGGGAGTTGACATAGCAGGGTTCAAAGCCGAACTGGGACGGGAACGCCGGCCAGCACTTGTCCGCAAAGACAACGTACTTGCGCGCGCCCTTGTGGGCCTCTGCCCAGTCCAGCAGCGTCAGCTCGAACTGCGCCATGCGCTCGCACAGCTCCGGATAATACTTGCCCTCGCCCATTTCCTTCGCCATGTCTTCGCAGACAGCGGGGATGCGGGCGTCGCCAGCATGTTCCTTGTAGGAGACGAGCAGATCCAGCTCGGAGTTCTCTTCGATTTCCACGCCCAGCTCATACAGACCCTTAATCGGGGCATTGCAGGCGAAGAAGTCCTGAGGACGCGGGCCGAAGGTGATGATCTTGAGGTTCTTCACGCCGATGATGGCGCGGGCAATCGGGATGAATTCCGCAATTTTGTCTGCCAGCTCATCCGCCGTGCCGATGGGATATTCCGGGATATAGCCCTTCAGGTGGCGCATACCCAGATTGTAGGAGCAGTTCAGCATACCGCAGTAAGCGTCGCCGCGGCCGTTAATCATGTCGCCGTCGCCTTCCGCCGCTGCCACAAACATGCACGGGCCGTCGAAATTCTTTGCAATCAGCGTTTCGGGGGTTTCCGGGCCGAAGTTGCCGAGGAACACGACCGCCGCGTTGCACTCGTTCGCCTTCAGTTCCTCAACCGCCTTGAGCATGTCCTTCTCGTTCTCCACCGTCGTCTTGATTTCGACGATGTCGAGCTTCTTCTGGCCGCACTTTTCCGCAATCGCGGCACGGCGCTTTTCGCTCAGCGCAATCGGGAAGCAGTCGCGGGAAACCGCAACCAGACCCAGCTTCACAACGGGAATATTCTGCATCAGAAAAGCCTCCTCTTAATGACTCTGATTCAGGGTGTACCTACTCGTAGTATACCGCGTTCGCCGTGATTCGTCAAGAGATTGCAGGCGCAATTCTTGCAAGAAAACGTGCAGATTTTGCCCAATTCATACTATTTTCAATGAAAAAGCTCTGCTACCGTATTCCGGGGGCACATGTTGCAAGAATCGCGCCCGCAGGCGCGGAATCCTTTCTGCTGCGATAAAAGACCAGTAACATGGGTGTGCAATGCGAAGGGGTCAAGGGGGCGACCGCAGACTTCGTCTGTTTTCATTGCCCCCTTGTCGCGCCCGCAGGCGCGATTCCCCCCGCAACGAAAAAAACCAGCTGCAAAAGAACATCCATGCCTGAAAAAGGGTAGAAAAATCCCCGTGCAGTTACCCGCACGGGGAAAGAGAAATTACTTGCCGAGCTTCGCCGCGATCACTTCCGCAGCCTTCTTGCCCCAGACAAGGCAGTTGCCGTGGCCCATACCGCCGATAGAGTTGCGACCGCCGACGTTCGCCATGCCGACGATTTCGCCAGCCATGTAAACGCCTTCAATCACCAGACCGTCGGAGTTCAGCACTTCGCAGTCCTTGGTCATCATCGGGCCGCCGCAGGTAATCATGACATAGGGAACGGTCTTGACCGCGTAGAACGGGCCGTTCGCCATGGCGACTTCCTGCTTGGTGCGGCCGAAGGGATCGTTGCCGTTAGCGCAGCCGTCGTTGTAAGCCGCGATGGTCGCCTTGAAGGCATCCACCGGCAGACCAACCTTTTCCGCCAGCTCTTCGATGGTGTCGGCCTTCCAAGCCAGACCCTTTTCAATCAGGGATTCCACATAGGGATCGAACTCTTCCTTCACGCTGCCCCAAGCGCCGGTGGAGAACACCTTTGCGTCCGGAATCAGCATTTCGGAGGAGAAGACCGTGTAGACGATGTTGTGGGGAGCATTCGCCCACGTTTCGCTCTTCACATGGGAGTCCGCGCCGGTTTCGTCCGCCATACGCTCGCCGTTGGTGTTAATCCACAGCGCGCCGTTGGTGGCGTTGAAGTAGCCGAAGGAGCGGAAGTCATCGCTGGTCGGGATGCCGCCCGCATACGCGGTGCAGAAGTCCATGTTCGTCAGCGGCGCGCCCAGTTCTTCCAGCCAAGCATAGCCGTCGCCGGTCACGCACGCGGGAGAGGTGGACAGCACGTTTTCAAAGTTGTACTTGTTCAGCAGCTCTTCGTTGCCGGCATAGCCGCCCGTGCAGATCACCGTCGCGGGCGCCAGCAGGGTGGTTTCGGTGCCGTCCGCCAGACGAGCCTTCGCGCCGATAACCGCACCCTCGTCATTGGTCACAAGACCGGTGACGTAGGTGTTGAGCATCATGTAAGCGTTGGTGGAGAAATACTTTTCCAGTTCCGCGTACAGCGACACGACGAACGCACGAGCGCCGCCCTTGCCGGAGTAGTTGCGCGCCACGTTCAGCGGCTGATACACGCCGAAGTAGGGGACGCGGTCGCCGAAATCGGTGCCCAGATCGTCCAGCCAGTCCACCGCTTCGCCGCTGATTTCAGCGAATTCGCGGGCAATTTCCTCGTTGAAGTTGCCAGCGCCGCCCAGACGCACAAAGTCCGCGAAGCACAGATCGGGGTCGTCCTCGATACCGGCTTCCTTCTGCATCCGCGTGCAGGTGCCCAGCAGCGTGCCGCCCGCAACGTTCGCAGAGCCGCCGTAGGTCGCAGCCTGATCGACAACCAGCACGTTCAGACCCAGCTCAGCCGCACGGGCAGCCGTCGCCAGACCTGCCATGCCCGCGCCGATGACCAGAATGTCCGGCTGCTCAAAGGGCATGGTGGCTTCTTTTGCTTCGTCGGGGTTCAGGGCGTTCTTCACCGCCTCGATGATGCCCTTGGAGGTAAAGGTCGCGCCGGAAACGATGTCCACGTCCGCAGACTGCGCTTCGACGATCGCCGCAGGAATCTTCTCAATCGCAGGATCGGAGATGCCCGCCGTCTCGGAATGCTCCAAGACCTTCACTTCGGTGATTTTGCCGCCGCTGACCGTCACAGAAACTTTAATCTGGCCGTTCAGACCGGCGCCGCTGCCTTCATAGACGCCGTCTGCCGTCTCCGCCACAGCGGGGATGCAGCACAGCACCATGACCAGCGCAAGAAGCAGGGAAAGGAACTTACGCATGATAGAAATCCTCCTTTTTTTCTGGTGGTGCGCTCATCAAATCTGCTTGTGCAGCTTGAAAAGCGTATCACAATATCCGTATGAAAAGTATAACCTTCTGAATTGCGATTGTCAAGTAATTCACGAAAGTTTTCCCGCCATTTTCGCACTTTTTTTCGGCACGATTATTCCAAAACAGTCAATACAGCAAAAATGCCGCGAAAGCAGCATCTGTGTGCTTTCGTGGCAAAACGACTTTATAGGATTCACCAATTATGCGGATTTTACCCCTTCCGCATGACTGCCTCAATGTCCTCAACCGTGCGCGGAATCGCTGCCGAGAGGTTTTCGCACCCATCTTCCGTTACCAGCAGGTTGTCCTCCAAGCGGAAACCGATGCCCCATTCCTCGTGGTAGATGCCCACGTCGATGCAGAACACCATGCCCGGCTTGACCGTCAGCGGACGCTCGATAACATCATGCACGTCGTAGCCCACATGGTGTGCGCCGCCGTGCCACATATAGCGCCCGATGTTTTCCGGCTTGTCCAGCACGCCCGCGTCGCAGAGCAGCGCCGCGTTGTAGCGGCGAATCGTCGCATCCACCTCCGCCATCGAGAAGCCCGGCTTGACAATGGAGAACATGTGGTTCGACGTTTGCAGCACACAGTTGAACAGCAGCTTCTGCTTGTCCGAGAAGCGCCCGTTGCACGGGAAACCGCGGCTGACGTCGGTCATCAGGCTGTCATGCTGCGCGCCGACGTCGTTGAGTACCATGTCGCCGTCATGCGCCTGTCCGCGGTAGGAATAATAGTGGATGCAGAAGTTGTTTTTCCCCGCGCTGATGATGGACGGGAACGCGGGCCCCTGCGGGCCGTGCTGGGTCAGCGCGTAGTCAAATTCCGCCTTGTACTGATATTCGTACATCCCCGGACGGCTCGCCTTCATCATCGCCATGATGCCCTCGCCCGTCACCTTTTCCGCTTGGCGGATGGCGTCGATTTCGCAGGGCTGCTTGATGAGCCGCAGACGGCGCAGGATGGCGTTCGCGTTCTCGACTTGCAGATAGGGGTAATTCGCCTGAATCTGCTTCAGCAGCCGATGCGCCGGGCGGTCAATGTCCTGCGGCGACACGCGGAACAGGTCGAGATACACCTGCGCAATCTGCCCGCTGGTCAGGGAGTAGTGTCCGCCCGCCGCCAGCGCGTGAAAATCCGTCTGGAACTGGTCGACAAAGCGAACGTCGGAAATGCCGGACAGCGCCTCAACCTCGGCGGGCTTCAGGCGCGCACCCGTCCAGCGCTCTGCCATCAGGTCGGGCGGCAGAATGTAAATCTGTTCATGCACATTTCCGGATGGCTCTTTCACTGCCATCAGCACAAGCTCGTGCTGGTCAAGCCCGGTCAGGTAGTAGAAATTGCGGTCGGTATAAAAAGGATAATATTCGTCATTGGTCTTGCGCACGTCTTCACCGGAGAACATGACCAGCAGCGACGCGGGCTTCATGGCTTCATAGAGCCGTTTGCGGTTTCCTGTGTGGAACGATGCGTTCATCGAAATTTCCTCCTTGACTGAATTTTGCTTCATCATACGCTTTCCCGCGCCAAAAGTCAACGGCAGACGCTATCGGAAAGAAAAAGCAATTGCAATACCGGGCAAAAACCTGTATAATAAACGATGAAAATGGGGGAACTGTTTCCCGCAAAGCCGAAAGGAGTCGAATGACCCACATGACGATCAAAAAAACGATGCTGGAAAGCATTTCGCGGTTCAAATCTGGCAAAGGTGACCTGCTCCGCGCGCAGGGGATGACGATGGCGGTCTGGGCGGCGTGTTTGTGCCCGCTGCTGTTCCTGCTGAACGTGTCGCTGCGGCCGCTGGCGCTGCTCTGCCCGCTGATGCTGATTTTTATCGCCCTGCCGATGCGCCAAAGCACGGCGGAAGCCATGCAGCTCTTCCTCTCCGGCGCGCCGATGGCGACGGTGGCGATGCTGCCGCTGAACGGCTACTGGAAGAAGGTCGTCCGTTCGCTGCGGATGACGGGACTGATGCTGCTGTGGCTGCTGCCGTTTGTGGTCATGCTGGGACTGCTGCTGTACGCGCTGACCGGCATGGACTTCCTGACAGCACTGGGGTATCTGTCTTCGCTGGGCGGCGGTGATTTCGGGCAGGGGATTATCCGCTATGTTATGCTGATGATGCTGATGCTGCTGTTCCCGCTTTTTGGGGTGATGTTCCACAGCGGCACACGGCACGCCTGCGCACTGAACGACCGCAAGTTAGTCAAGGGACACCGTGGGCAGCTGATAAGGCTTTGGCTGAGCGGTCTGATGTTCGTGCTGCCAGTGGCGATTTGCGTGGTCGCGCTGATTGCAGTCATCGGCGTGTCTGCCGTGCAGTTCACGACAGAGTGGTTCAACAACCTGATGGCTGTGCCGAGCATGTCTGCACTGATGCCCCCGAAGTGGCTGTTAGCGGTGACGGCGGTGTCCGCCGTGCTGATGCTGGTGACGAATCCCATGCGTTCGCTGCTGCCGGCGATTTTCCTGCGCGGCGTGAAGGACGAGAAGGAGCAGGAAGATGCTGCGGCTTGACCGAATGCTGGTAACGCTGGGCAAGGGAAGCCGGTCGGAGATGCAGAAGGCAATTCGCGGCGGGCGCGTCCGTGTGAATGGGGACGTGCAGCGCGACCCGTCCGCGCAGGTGGGGGAGGACGCGGAAATCCTGCTGAACGGCGAAAAGCTGGACACTCGCCTGACCCGCCATGTGATGCTGCATAAGCCCGCCGGACTGCTGACCGCCGCGCGCGACAAGAAGCAGCCGACGGTGATGGACTTGCTTCCGCCGGAATATGCCGCGATTGGCTGTATGCCCGTCGGGCGGCTGGACAAGGACACGACAGGGCTGCTGCTGCTGACGACGGACGGCGAATTGAATCACCGCCTGTTAGCCCCCGCGCGGCATGTGGACAAAACGTATCTGGCGACGCTGGACAAGCCGGTGGGCGAAAAGGAAGCGGCAGCGTTCGCATCGGGGCTGTCCCTGAGCGACTTTGAAGCCGCGCCTGCCGATTTGACGCCGCTGCCGGACAATCAGGCGCGCGTGACCATCCACGAAGGGAAATTCCATCAGGTGAAGCGCATGTTCGCGGCGGTGGAGCGCGAAGTGCTGACCCTGCACCGGGAGACATTCGGCTCATTGGTGCTGGACGAGGCGTTTCCCTGCGGGCAGTGGCGCGAACTGACGGAAGCGGAAGCGTCCGCCCTCTACCGGGACGCGCAGATGGAGGAAAAGCATGGCTGAACAGTATTTTACCGCTGACCCGACCTGCGAATCGAAGCAGGTGCCGTGTTCGTTTGTCTATCGCGGGCATGGGCTGAACTTCATGACAGACGCGGGTGTGTTTTCCAAGGGCGAGCTGGACACCGGGACACGCCTGCTGCTGGATGCCCTGCCGGATGTGTACGGCGACGTGCTGGATTTGGGCTGCGGCTGGGGCGCAATTGGCGTGGCAGTGAAGAAGAAGTATCCCGCCGCGCATGTCACGATGGTGGATGTCAACCGCCGTGCGCTGGAACTGTGCCGCTTCAACGCGGTGCGCAACGGCATCACGGCGGAATGCCTTGAATCCGACGGCATGGCGGAGGTGATGGAGCGCACGTTCGACTTCATTATCACCAATCCGCCGATTCGCGCCAGCAAGCCGGTCATCTACCGCATGTTCGCCGACGCGGCATCGCGGCTCAATCCCGGCGGCACGCTGTATCTGGTCATCCGCAAGCAGCAGGGCGCGGAAAGCTGCATGAAGTACCTCAAAACGCTGTATGCCAAGGTGGACAAGGTGGACAAATCCGGCGGATTCTGGGTGCTTCGGGCGACAGAACCGCTGAAGAAAGAAAACGAAACGCAGGAGGAAGCAGCTGATGCACACGTTTGACGAAAGCTATTTTGACGCAGGACTTGACCGCCGCGGCACACGCTGCGAAAAGTGGGACGGCACAGAGAAGGAAAGCGTGCTGCCGCTATGGGTCGCGGATATGGATTTCCCCAGCCCGCCGGAGGTCGCGGAGGCAATTGCCGTCCGCGCACTGCATCCGACATACGGCTATACGCTGGTGCTGCCGGACGACACCCGTGCGCTGACCGGCTTCTGGCAGCGCCGGCACAAGCTGACGATTCAGGACGAGTGGGTGATGATGATCCCCTGCGTTGTGACGGGCATTCGGCTTGCCCTGCTGGCGCTGACGAAGCCGGGCGACGGGGTGATGATTCAGTCGCCGGTGTATGGGCCGTTCCGCTTTTCGGTGGAGGCAACGGAGCGCAGGCTGATGGATGCGCCGCTCAAGCGCGACGATACGGGTCGCTACTCTATGGATTTGGATGCCGTGGAGAAGCAGCTGCAAGCGGGCGCAAAGGCGCTGGTGCTGTGCAATCCGCACAACCCGGTATCCCGCGCGTGGAAGCGGGAGGAACTGCAAGCGCTGATTGATTTGCTGGCGCGGTACGGTGCGTACCTGATTGCGGATGAGATTCACGCGGATTTTGTCTATGCGCCGGAGCAGTTTGTGCCGGTGCTGTCGCTCACGCAGAAGAACGTACTGTCCCTGTGCGCTGCCAGCAAGACGTTCAACCTTGCGGGGCTGGAACAGGCAGCGATGCTCGTGCCGGACGAAGCGGTGCGGGCGAAAATCAACACCGAAATGGAACGCGCGGGCGTTCGCAGCGGCAACCTGTTCGCGCTGGAAGGGACGCGCGCGGCGTATGAATACGGCGACGCGTGGCTGGACGGCTTGATGCGCTATCTGGATGGCAACCGGAAGCACCTGACGGCATTGGTCAAGCAGGAACTGCCCCAAGCCGTGCTGACCCCGATGGAGGCGACGTATCTGGGCTGGCTTGACCTGCGGGCATACGGCATGAACTGCGAGGAGCTGATGGCGCGGACGCTGAAGCATGGTGTGCAGTTCACGGAAGGCACGTTCTTCGGCGAGGGCGGCGAAGGCTTCCTGCGCGTGAATATTGGCTGTCCGCGCCGGAACATCACCGAGGGTATCCACCGCTTGAAAGAGGCGCTGGACGAAGCTGTGGAGGAGAAAGCACATGGCGTTGATTGAATCCGCAGGAGCTGTGCTGTACACTGAGGACGGCGGCGTTCGGCAATATGTGCTGGTGATGGAGAAGAACGGCAGCTTTGGGCTTCCCAAAGGGCATGTAGAACCCGGCGAAACGCTGGCGGAGACGGCGCTGCGCGAGGTTTGGGAGGAAACGGGCATCTGCGCGATTCTGCACACGATGCAGCCGGTGATGGTGGATGAATACCCGATTGCGGGCGGCGATGTGAAGCGGGTGAGCTGGTTTGTGGCGCACTACCATGACCAGACGCCGCTGGCAGACCCGACGCAGGTGCTGGATGTGCGGGTTTTGCCCCTGCGGGAGGCGCTTCGTCTGCTGACCTACGGCAGCACAAGGGCGATTCTGCGCGAAGTAGACCGTCGGCTGGGGGATGTGCGTCCGCGTCCGAAGAATTTCTGAGGGAAGGGCGATTTCCCTCGGAACTCCTTCGCAAATGGAACACTTCCATGCTTGACTTTTATCGCGGCAGGGGGAATCGCCTCTGCGGAGGCGACCAAAGGGCTTTCCGATCGCCCTTTGGAAACCTTCGGTTCGCACCCATGTTTATTGAGCTTTATTGGAAGTTTTTTAGTTAGTGTGCCTTTCGTCTCCTGAAATAAACACTACCCAACAGTAGCATGGGAGACGGAAGGCGAAGGGGTCAAGGGGGCGACCGCAGACTTTGTCTGTTTCTATTGCCCCCTTGTCGTGCCCGCAGGCGCGATTCCCCCTGCAACATAAGAAATCATGTATGAAAAATTGCCGAAAGCCACCTTGACAAACCCGCCGGATTGGGCTATACTGAACTCGTCCGAGATGACGGAGAAGAGTATCCTGCCACAGGGTGCACAGAGAGGCGCGGTTTGGTGAAAAGCGCTGATTCGGCGGCAGGGGAAGACCACCTCCCGATCGTACCGTGTGCTGCACGATAGCGCGGCAAAGAGAACCAATCAGGGTGGAACCACGGGCAGATTTTTCCGCTCGTCCCTCGAAACAACGCGAGGGACGAGCGTTTTTTCGTCCCAATCAATCAATCTGGAGGGAAAAAGCATGAAAATCATCTACAATGACGGTCATGTGGACGAATGCCCCGCTGACGACGAGCTGCATGTCATCCGCCACACGGCGGCGCACATCCTCGCGCAGGCAGTCAAGCACCTGTATCCGCAGGCGCATTTCGCCTATGGCCCGGCAACTGAAAAGGGCTTCCACTACGACGTCGATCTGGGCGACGTGAAGCTCTCCGACGAAGACCTCAAGACCATCGAGAAGGAAATGCAGGCCATCGTCAAGCAGAACCTGCCGATTAAGCCCTTCGCGCTTGGCCGTGAGGAAGCCATCAAGCTCATGCAGGAGCGCGGCGAAATCTACAAGGTCGAACACATCAGCGACCTGCCCGAAGACGCGACGCTGACCTTCTACCAGCAGGGCGACTACATCGACATGTGCGTCGGCCCGCACCTGTGCTACACCAAGGCGCTCAAGGCATTCAAGCTGACCGCCCTGTCCGGCGCGTACTGGAAGAACGACAAGAACAACAAGATGCTCACCCGCATCAGCGGCATCGCCTTCCGCAATCAGGAGGAACTCAATGAGTACCTGAAGATGATGGAAGAAGCCGAAAAGCGCGACCACCGCAAAATCGGCAAGGAAATGGGTCTGTTCATGCTCTGCGATGAAGGCCCCGGTTTCCCGTTCTTCCTGCCCAAGGGACTGCAGCTGAAGAACGCGCTGATTGACTACTGGCGCGATATTCACTACGCGGCGGATTATGTGGAAGTGTCCACGCCCATGATTATGAGCCGTCACCTGTGGGAGACGTCCGGTCACTGGGATCACTACAAGGACAACATGTACTCCACCAAGATTGACGACGAGGACTACTGCATCAAGCCCATGAACTGCCCCGGCGGCGTGATGGTCTACCGCAGCCAGCCCCATTCCTACCGCGATTTGCCCCTGCGCGTGGGTGAACTCGGTCTGGTGCACCGCCACGAGCTGAAGGGTGCGCTGCATGGCCTGTTCCGCGTCCGCTGCTTCACGCAGGACGATGCCCATATCTTCATGACCCGCGAGCAGATTCCGGACGAAATCGCCGGCGTCGTACACCTCATCAATCAGGTGTACTCCAAGTTCGGCTTCGATTATTTCGTCGAACTGTCCACCCGTCCGGCGGACTCGATGGGTTCGGACGAGGATTGGGAGGATGCAACCAACGGCCTCAAAACTGCGCTGGAAAAGCTCGGTATGCCCTACATCGTCAACGAGGGCGACGGCGCGTTCTACGGCCCGAAGATTGACTTCCACCTGCGCGACTGCCTCGGCCGTACCTGGCAGTGCGGCACGATTCAGCTGGACTTCCAGATGCCGCTGAACTTCAACCTGGAGTATGTGGATGTGGACGGCAGCCGCAAGCGCCCGATTATGATTCACCGCGTCTGCTATGGCTCCATCGAGCGCTTCATCGGCATCCTGACCGAGCATTTCGCAGGCAAGTTCCCGACGTGGATGGCGCCGGTTCAGGTGAAGGTGCTGCCTGTGTCCGACAAGTCGATGGACTACGCCAAGACGGTGTACGCCGCCCTGCGCGCGAAGAAGATTCGCTGCGAGCTGGACGACCGCAACGAGAAGATTGGCTACAAGATTCGCGAAGCGCGTCAGGTAGACCGCGTGCCGTACATGCTGATTCTCGGCGGTCAGGAAGTGGAGAACAACACCGTCTCCGTCCGCGACCGTGCGACCGACCAGACGGTTACCTGCACGCTCGATGAATTCATCGCAAAGATTTCTAAGGAAATCGCCGACCGCGTGTAACAGGATTTCGCCTCTGCGGGCGCGACCAAAGGGCAATGGAAACAGACGAAGTCTGCGATTGCCCTTCGGAAACCTTCGGCACCGCCACTTTTGGGTGATTCCATAAGTGTATAGTCCGTTTTTCCCCGTCTGCATGGGAGAAATTCCATGCAGGCGGGGCTTTTTGTCTACTCGTTCTTTTATCCTTTACAGTTCGTTCATGCTTTTTTGTGCGCTTTCTGCTATAATGCTTATGCTATTCCAAGGGAGGTATGCTCCATGATTGAACTCAGGCATGTCACGAAGCGCTACGGTGCGGTTGAAGCCCTGCACGATGTTTCTTTCCGCGCCCCGGAAGGGCAGATTGTCGGTCTGCTCGGGCAAAACGGCGCGGGCAAGAGCACCACGCTCAATATCCTCACGGGCTATCTGCCGCCGACGTCGGGGCAGGTGCTGGTGGACGGCATGGATCTCCTCCAAAACGCGCGCGAGTGCAAGCGGCTGATTGGCTATCTGCCGGAAAAACCGCCGCTGTATGACGAAATGACCGTTCGGTCGTATCTGCGCTTCGTGTGCGAACTCAAGGAAGTGCAGAAATCGGCGATTGCGGCGCATGTGGAGGACATTATCCGCACCTGCGGGCTGTCCGAAGTGGCGCACCGCCTGATTGGGCACTTGTCGAAGGGCTACCGCCAGCGTGTCGGCGTAGCGCAGTCGCTGTGCGGCAATCCGAAGGTGCTGGTGCTGGATGAACCGACCGTCGGGCTTGACCCGCGTCAGGTGGTGGAGATTCGTGCGCTGATTGCTGACCTCGGCAAAACGCACACGGTCATTTTTTCCTCGCACCTCCTGTCGGAGATTCAGCAGCTCTGCCAGCGGGTACTCATCCTAAACCGCGGGCATTTGGAATACGAAGCAGACATGCAGGAATTAGCCGAAACGGGCGAAACGCTGCGGCTTCGGGCAAGCATCGCCATGCGGGAAAAGCAGCTGATTCCGGCGCTGCGGTCACTGCCGTGCGTGCGGCGGGTGAAGGCGCTGCCGACGCGAACGATTGAGGTCAGCGAGGTATTGCTGGAATGCGACGCCTCCGCCGTGCCGGATGCGCAGACGCAGCTATTCCGCCTGCTCTGCGGGCTGGATGCCCCGATTCGGATGCTGGTGGAGGAACACGATTCGCTGGAAACGGTCTTCCTCCGCGCGACGGATGAAGGGGCAAAGAACCCTGCGGCGGATTCTTTCAAATAAGCGCATGGATTTCGCTCCTGCGGGAGCGACCAAAGGGCTTTCCGCTCGCCCTTTGGAAACCTTCGGTTCGCACCCATGTTTATTGAGCTTTATCGGAAGTTTTTGGTTAGTGTACCTTCTATTCCCTAAGTAGCGATACAAAACCAGAAACATGGGTGTGCGCTGCGAAGGGGTCAAGGGGGCGACCGCAAAGCCCCCTTGTCGCCACCGCAGTGGCGAAACCCCTGCGACAACAAAAATCAAGGAGGAAATAGTCATCATCCACACAAGAAAAGAGCAGGGGAGAATTGCCTCCACCTGCTCTTTTCCTTATCACTTAACCAGCTCGCAGAACTTGTCAATATTCCCCTTGACAACCTCCAGACTGGAGCGCCAGAAGTCGGGATTCCGTACATCAATCCCCACGCTGGCAGCGACGTCGGCAATCGTGCCCGAACCGCAGGAGCGCAGCAGACGGCAGTAATCCGGCACAAACGCCGCGCCCTTTTGCAGATACTGTGCGAACACGCCCTTGGCGAACAGCTCGCCGAACGCATAGGGGAAGTTGTAGAAGTTGTAGCCGGACGAATAATAATGGCTCTTGCACGCCCACATGTACGGGTGGCGAATCTCCGGGTCAAGCCCGTCGCCGTAGGACGCTTCCTGCGCGCGCAGCATGGCGTCCTTCAGCTCATCGACGTTCATGGCGTGGTCTGCGCGCGTGTCGATGACTTCCGTCTCGAACAGGTAGCGGCTGTAAATATCCACAATCGTCTGGTTCGTTTCCATTAGGTTGCCTTCCAGCAGGGACAGCTGCTCGTCGGGGCTTGCGTCCTTGAGCACCATGTGCGCCAGCAGCTGCTCGTTGAAGATGGACGCGGTTTCCGCCAGCGGCATGGGCGTGTCAATCAGCGAGTACGGCAGCCCTGCCAAGCAGCGGTTGTGCCACGCGTGACCCAGCTCATGCGCGATGGTCGACACATCGGAGAAGCTGCCGGTGAAGTTCGTCATCACCAGCGAACGGTCAGCAAAATGCACGGGGGAGCAGAACGCGCCGCCGGTCTTGCCCTCGCGCGGGTAGATGTCAATCCAGCGCTGCTCAAAGGCGTTGTCGATGAACTTGCCCATTTCCGGCGTGAACTGCCCCATCAGGCGGACGAGCATTTCGCGCGCTTCCTCCACCGTGTAGGTGTGCACGTTCTGCCCGACCGGCGCAAACAAATCGTAGAACGGCAGGCCATTTTGATGCCCCAGCAGCTTCGCTTTCGCCTTCATGTAGCGGCGGAAGTGCGGCAGATATTCGCGGATGGCGGTCAGCATGGCGTCCAGCGTCGCGCGGTCCATGCGGGAGTCGCTCAGCGTCATGTCCAGCACGGAAGGATACCCCTTCGCCTTGCTCAGCGTGCGCGCCTCCATTTTGACGGCGTTCAGGCAGTAGGACATGGGCAGCTCCATCTTCTTGTAGGAAGCAATTTCTGCCTCGTAGGCATCCTTACGGACGGAGGCATCCGCGTCATACGCAAGCCCGCGCACGGCGGACAGCGGAATCTCCTGCCCGCGGTAATTCGCCGTGTGGGTGGAATCCAGCTTGTCGCGCAGCTGGCTGAACGCGCTGCCGCCGGACAGGCTCATCTCCAGAATCCACGGCTCAACCGCTTCGGGGATGATGTGGTGCGCGTTCTCGGCGGATTCACGCAGGTAGAACGCGACCTTCTGCAATTTGGGGGACGCGGCAATCAGGTCTTCGAGGTTCGGAAGGCTGCCGATATAGCGCGTGACGGCGCTGCTGACGATGCGGCTGTCGTTGAAAATCACGTCCAGCACGTTCAGGTACTTTGTCGCGTCGGCATTGTTCGCGTCCACCGCCTGCGTCAGGCTGCAGAATGACGAGAGCCGGTCGGACAGCGCACCAAGAACCTCCTGCTGGTCGGTGAGCTTCTCCAGCTTCGTCTGCGGATCGTCGCCGCCGTCCAGAATCGCCTGCTCGACCTTGATTTCCTCCGGAAAACGCTTCAAATCAGCCAGAAAAGCCGGGTCATCAAAGCCCTTGTAGAGATAGGACAAATCCCAATTCGGGTTCATGGGGGTGATTCCTCCTTAAATGATATAGTCATTAACAAGATGATACCCCAAAGCGCGAACATTGTCAATGCCCGCTTGCCATACGCGGTGATTTTTCAGGTGCTCCGGGTCATGCGCGTCCACACCGAGAATGACGTCATTGTGCCATTTTCGGGCGTATTCCCAGAATGGCGCGGACGGATACCCCCGCGTGTGCCCCTCCATCTGGCTGTTCAGCCCCAGCAGATTGTACTCGATGGGCATGTGCTGTTCTTTTGCGCACTGGCAGAGCATGTCCGCTGCTTCCTCGCACGCGTGATTGAACTGGTCGTCCGTGCGGTGGCGCATGAACAAATCCGGGTGGGCGATGTAGCAGAACAGCCCGGTGCGCATGGCGGCGACTGCGGATTGGGCATAACGCAGCACACCATCGTCCGTCTGGCACTCAAAGCCGATATACGGATTGTCCTCCTCGCTGTCGGCGTAGTGCTGACCGAGGATGTAGTAGCCGATGCCCTGCTCGCGCATCCGCAGCAGATGGTCGTGATAGCGCGGGAAGTACTCGCTCTCCAAGCCAAGGCGGATTTCAAGCTGCCCGGCGTAGCGCTGCTGGAGCGCATGGACGGAGGCGATGTAGTCCGTCAGCTGGTCAAGCGGCATCCGAATCCCGCTGACGAAGCCGTTTGCGAACGGGAAGGGCGCGTGGTCAGCGAAGCCGAGCACATCAAACCCGGCATCCAGCGCGGCTTCGACATAGGCTTCATCCGTGCCGACGGCGTGCTGGCAGCGGGATGTGTGCGTGTGAAAATTATGCTTCATAATTGCTCCTTGCAAAAAGATGCACCGGCATATGTGGGCGGTGCATCTTTTGCCTGATTACATTTTTTGCAGATAACGCTGGGTTTTCAGCGCTTCGAGGCATTTCTCCTTGCTGCGCTCAATGTGGCGGTGCATCAGCTTCTGGAAATGCTCCAAATCGCGCTGCTCGATATAGTCCACCAGCTTGTAATGCTCCTCGTGCGCCTGCAGCAGGCGGTTCTCCTGCGAAATCGCCATGGACGAGAAGCGCGTGATGTACTGGTCCTGCCCCTCAATGACGCGCAGAATGCGGTTCTGCCCGCAGATTTCGGTCATCTGGCGGTGGAAGGCGCGCGCCATGGGGGAAAGCGTCTCGAAATCGCGGCTTGCCATCACGCCGTCCATCTCGTGCAGCCGGTCGCGCAGGGCGGCGATATCATCCGCCGTCGCTTTCTGGATAATTGCGGGCAGCGTCAGCATTTCCAGCGCGTTGCGGATGGTGTAGATTTCCTCCACGTCGGCAATCGTGAACGCGCGGACGATCACGCCGCGCCGCTGTACATACTCCACCAGCCCGTCGCGCTCCAGCTTCCGCAGGGCTTCACGCAGCGGCGTGCGGCTGATGTGCAGGCGGTCGGCATATTCTGTCTCGACGATGCGCTCGCCAGCGGGAATTTCCCCGGTGATAATAGCGTGCTTGAGCACTTCGTAGGCGATTTCACGAATCGGGCGGCTTTCCATCATGGGCTGAAAGGGGATGGCTGCCATAGCGAACAACTCCTTGTGGGTGGCTTAGAATCCGCCGCGTTTGTGTCCTTTCTGGTCAACACGTCCGCGGACGCAAAGTGCATTTTGTTTGCACTTTGTATACAAGAATAATACAAAAAGCAGCCCTTGTCAAGGGAAAAATCCATTTTTTCCGCAAAAAATGGCGAAAATCAAGGATGATTTTTCATTACCCCTTTTGTGTGCGGCGCAGGGTTTCGCCACTGCGGTGGCGACCAGAGGGCTTTGCGGTCGCCCTCTGGACTCCTTCGCCTTCCGCATCTGAGTATATTGGCAGTTATCGCGGCTTTTTTAGTTAGTACACCTTTCGTTCTCCTAAGCAACGATAAAAACCAAGAAACATGGGAGTGCAGTGCGAAGGTTTCCAAAGGGCGACCGCAAACTTCGTTTGTTTTCATGCCCTTTGGTCGCGTCCGCAGACGCGAAGCCCTCTGCAACCAGAAAAAACAAGTCACATCGAAAGCAAAAATCACGAAAAAAGCGCAAAGAAAGCCGCCTGCCTCCGCGCCTTTGCGAAAACAGACGGCTTCCAAAGTCAAATCAGGCGAATGCAATTATTCCAGAATCTCACGCCGCAGCGCATTGACATAATCCAGCTGCTCCCACGGCATGTCCGCCTTGCCGAAATGACCGTAGTTGCAGTTCGCGCGGTAAATCGGGCGGCGCAGGTTCAGCCGCTGAATGATGGCGTTCGGACGCAGGTCGAACAGCTTGTCCACCGCTGCCGCCAGCTTGTCGTCCGAAACAACGCCCGTGCCCATTGTGTCGATGAACAGGCTCACCGGGCGCGCGACGCCAATGGCATACGCCAGCTGAATTTCGCAACGCTTCGCCAGCCCCGCCGCGACGATGTTCTTCGCAATGTGACGCGCCGCATAGGCAGCAGAGCGGTCAACCTTCGTCGGGTCTTTGCCGGAGAAAGCGCCGCCGCCGTGCGGGGCATAGCCGCCGTAGGTATCAACGATAATCTTGCGCCCGGTCAGACCGGAGTCGCCCGCAGGCCCGCCGATGACAAAGCGCCCGGTCGGGTTGATGAGATAGCGGGTGTCCGCCGTCAGCATTTCCGCCGGAATCACGGGGCGGATGACGTGCTCCATCATCGCCGCGTAAATGTCCGCGTGGGTGACTTCGGGGTTGTGCTGGGTGGAGATGACGATGGTATCCACCGCCACGGGCTGACCGTCCTCGTAGGCAATGGTCACCTGCGCCTTGCCGTCGGGCCGCAGCCACGGCAGCGTGCCGTTCTTGCGCACTTCGGTCAGGCGGCGGGTCAGGCGGTGCGCGAAGGCAATCGCAGTCGGCATATATTCCGGCGTCTCGTCGCACGCGAAGCCGAACATCATGCCCTGATCGCCCGCGCCGATTTCGTTGGCATCCTGCGTGCGGGTTTCCAGCGCGTCATCAACGCCCATGGCGATATCGGGGCTCTGCGCGTGGATGCTCGTCAGCACGGCGCAGGTGTTGCCGTCAAAGCAGAGGGAAGAATCGTTGTAGCCGATGTCCAGCACAACGTCGCGCACGATGGCGGGAATATCCACCTTCGCCGTCGTGGTGATTTCGCCCATCACCATCACCATGCCGGTGGTGGCGCAGGTTTCGCAGGCGACGCGGCTCATGGGGTCTTGGGCGAGCAGCGCGTCCAGCACCGCGTCAGACACCTGATCGCACAGCTTGTCCGGATGACCTTCCGTGACCGATTCCGAGGTAAAGAGTTTCCGCATTTTTGTAGCTCCTTTCAGCTAAGCCAATAGGGGGATGGTTGAGAGCTGCAAAAAACCCGGCGTCCTTGCACACAAGGCAGCCGGGAATCAATCAGAAGCGATTGTCCTTATCTGTCAGTGCTGCTCTGAATAGAGCCTGTGTGCGCACTGTGGGAATTGGCACCACGCACCTGCGTGCCGGTTGCCGTGGCTTCATTGGGCCCGTCCCTCTGCCACTCGTGATAAGGGATATTACTTTTGCATCCGATATGCTACCACAATTCTGCCCGTCCGTCAAGGGCTTTTGCATCTTTTCTGTATTTTTTTCGGGAAAATTCACGATAAGAACGAACGTTCTCTTGCATTTGCGGCAAAAATCCGCTATACTACATAAGCCGTTGCAATGACGACCGGGTCCTGTGCGATCTGTCGGTGTGAACCTTGTCAGGGCCGAGAGGCAGCAGCAATAAGCGCTGGGCGGATGTGCTGCGGGGTTGCTCAGTCTGAGCGGCGGTATCTTCTACTTGAATAGCAATGGACAGGCTGCATGGGAAAGTGACTTCTCATTGCAGCCTGCTTTTTTTATCGGCGCGGGATTGTGAAATGGTGGATGGCGAACAAAACAAAAAACGCAGCAGACCTATTGTTTCTGTGCGGTATGTGTGCTATACTGACCATCGCGCAGAAGCGCAAAAAAGTTGGGAGGTATAACAATTATGCGGAAGTTCCTGTCCCTGTTTCTGGCTCTTGCAATGAGCATCGCCTGCTGCACGCTGGCAGCGGCGGAGGATACGGCAGAAGCAATGCAGTATACCGAAGAAAACATCACCATCGACGCGGGTGATCACCAGATTCCCGCAACGCTGACCGTGCCTGTTGGCGCGGAAGGGGAAAAGTTCCCGGCTGTTGTTATGCTGCATGGCAATGGCTCTACCCGCCACGAAGCGGGCAATGCCTATGATTATGCCGCGCTGGCCATGGCGAAGGCAGGCATCGCGACGATTCGCTTCGACTACATCGGCAATGGCGACAGCACCAGCGATTACATCGACTTCACCTATGACAAGGGTGTGGAAGATGCGATGAAGTGCTACGAATACCTCAAGACGCTGGGCACCATCGACATGGATCATGTGGGTGTGATGGGCTGGAGCCAGGGCGGCCGTCTGGCGCTGCTGACGGCTGCGCGCAACGAGGTGTTCACCTCCGTGCTGACGTGGGCAGGCGCCTACGATCAGAAGGGCAATGAGGCAGAACAGTACGCAATTGCCAAGGAAAACGGCTATTACGAAGTGACCTATGACTGGCGTGAACCGCTGAAGCAGTCTCCTGCCTACTATGAATGCGCGATGAGCATTGATTATCCGGCGGAAGTTGCTAAGATCAAGGTGCCGCTTCTGGCCATCAACGGCAAGGCGGACACGACCGTGGTGCCGGAAACCGCGCAGAAGATTGTGGATGCGGCGGTGAATTCCCCGGATGCGGAAGTGCTGCTGCTGGACGGCGCGGATCACACCTTCTGCGTCTTCAGCAATGACGACACGGTGCTGAAGACCTTGGTGCAGGATACCATCGACTGGTTCAAGAAGACGCTGTAAGCGCAAAAAATCAGCAAGGGCTGCGAAGGAGTGGAGGACATTCCTTCGCAGCTTTTTTGCGTGTGTTTTGTACAAATTGTGTATTCTGACTGTACAAAAACGGAAAGCAAGGTATAATAATAGGAAAAGCAAGGAGGTCGTGCAGAGATGGAACTGAACGTGATTCGACAGGCAGACCCGCAGGTGGCGGACGCGATTGAGGCGGAACTGAACCGTCAGCGCTCGCATATTGAACTGATTGCGTCGGAGAACTTCGTATCCCCGGCGGTGATGGCGGCGATGGGCTCGTGCCTGACGAACAAGTACGCGGAAGGGTATCCCGCGCACCGCTACTACGGCGGCTGCGAATGCGTGGATGTGGTGGAAAACCTCGCCCGTGACCGCGCTAAGCAGCTTTTTGGCTGCGAGTACGTCAACGTGCAGCCGCATTCCGGCGCGCAGGCGAATACGGCGGTGTACTTCGCCATGCTCCAGCCGGGCGATACCGTCATGGGCATGAGCCTGTCCAACGGCGGCCATCTCACGCACGGCAGCCCGGTCAACCTGTCCGGCAAGTACTTCCATTTTGTGCCCTACGGCGTGGATGCGCAGGGCTATATTGATTATGACGCCATGCGCGCGCTGGCGCTGGAATGCAAGCCGAAGATGATTGTCTCCGGCGCATCGGCGTACCCGCGCACGATTGATTTCGAGAAGATTCGCGCCATCTGCGATGAGGTGGGCGCGCTGATGATGGTGGATATCGCCCACATTGCGGGGCTTGTTGCGGCGGGGCAGCATCCGTCGCCCGTGCCATATGCTGATTTCGTCACGACGACGACGCACAAGACGCTCCGCGGTCCGCGCGGCGGCATGATTATGTGCCGCGAGCAGTACGGCAAGGCGATTGACAAGGCGATTTTCCCCGGCACGCAGGGTGGCCCGCTGATGCACGTCATTGCGGGCAAGGCGGTCTGCTTCGGCGAGGCGCTGAAGCCGGAATTCAAGGACTATCAGGCGCAGATTATCAAGAACGCGAAGGCGCTGGAAGCCGCGTTCCGGGCGGAAGGCATCAAGATGGTGTCGGACGGCACGGACAACCATCTGCTGCTGCTTGATTTTTCCGGCACGGAGATGACGGGCAAGCTGCTGGAGACGCTGCTGGAAGAAGCGAACATCACGGTGAACAAGAACACCGTGCCGAACGAGACGCGCTCGCCGTTTGTGACCAGCGGCGTTCGCGTGGGCACGCCGGCAGTGACGAGTCGCGGCTTCAAGGAAGCGGACATGGCGAAGGTCGCAAAGTGGATTGCGCGCGTCGTTCGGGAAGGGGAAAATGCTGTTCCGTCGGTGAAGGCGGAGGTGGAAGCCTTTATGAAGAATTTTCCGCTGTATGAGTGACGGGGTTTCGCTCCTGCGGGAGCGACGAGGGGGCTTTGCGCTCGCCCCCTCGACCCCTTCGCAGTGCACACTCCCATGCTTTGGGGTTTCATATTTCTTTGCTATATAGAGCATCTAACCCGAACCGCAGGTTCGCTGGATAAACACGCGGACACACTGTGCAGTCGTCACCAACTGAATCGCGAGAAAGGGTCAAGGGAGGAACTCCCTTGCGGGGTCAAGGGGCAGCGCCCCTTGGGT
>OLNU01000846.1_pt1 | contig 26026 bp, 25 predicted proteins | sample 1672241 | NCBI WGS metagenome assembly OLNU01 (sample SAMEA3136663, study PRJEB25190) | human gut metagenome | biome: human gut; feature: human-associated habitat; material: faeces | place: Austria | collected 2013 | reverse complement strand
TTAAGACAGCCGCCAGAGAATTGACGGTATGAAACAACCGATATAGTTCGCCCTCGTAATCACATTCAATACGAGCGTCAAGATTCCCATCAAGATACGCATTGATCTGCGACACTGCCTGCTCCATGATCTTATTTTGTTTTCTGAAATAGGAACAGCATACTGCCGACACGGACGTTCCAGCCAATACGGAAACAAGCAATAAAAACAGCGAAAACTGCTGATAGCGCAACCATAAAAAACCTTGTGTCAGCAGAAGGGAGACTACCCAAATAACGGATACGGCAAGAAACAATTTTTTTATTTCTTTGTTTGCAAATATTTTCATAGGCCACCTCACTTGATTACATTCCATTTGTAGCCCATCCCCCGAACTGTCAGGAGCATTTGCGGTTCGCTTGGATTATCCTCGATCTTCATACGTAGCCGACGCATATAAACCGTAAGGGTGCTGCTGTCAATATAATTTCCATCACAGTCCCATAGCTTATCTAAGATTTGTGCTTTCGTCAGTACTATGTTCGGGTTTCGCATAAACAGACACAGCAACTTATATTCTGCGGCAGTCAGATCCAATAGCTCTCCATTCTTAAATGCCTGACCTTGCAGCAAAAGCACTTTCATTTCGTTGGATTCCAGCAAGGTATCTGCGGAACTGAAATCTTTTGCCCGACGAAGCAGTGCATTTGCTCTGGATACTAGCACTCCTAGCTTGAACGGCTTTGTGATATAGTCATCACCACCAATGTCCAATCCCATGATAATGTCTACTTCTTCATCTGCCGCTGTCAAAAAAATGATGGGAACTTTGGAAACTTGTCTCACTTTTTTGCAAAATTCAAATCCGGTGCCATCCGGCAGTGATACATCGAGTATTAGCAAATCATATTTTCCATCCGTCCACAAATTGTCTGCTTCTTTGAGCGTTCTGGCAACACCTAATTCAAACCCCTGTTTTTTTAATGCAAAAGAAAGCCCATTGATTAAACTTAAATCATCTTCAAGAAGTAATATGTTACTCATGTCTTTGCTCCTTTCCCTGTTTTGTCCGACCGTCAATCGGTTTCTCCGCAGTTTTGGGAATCAACCAGATTGTAGCTACTTTCATAGCGCCGGGGATCCGCCCAGCAGCACACAAATAATTTATCTGGCGAGGCGTAACATTCCACTTCTGGCTTGCCTCTTTTAATGTCATATAGTCCATTTTGCACCTCCTGAAAATATTATATTTCGTCTGCTCGAAGAATACAAGGATGCAAATATGAATTATAAAATGTATGCGGTACGGATATCACATCATTCCATGCACAAACTATGAAATATAAAATGTATGTGGGTGATGTTGAATGGCAAAAGTTAAAGACTGCCCTGGCTTTGAAACCTTCGGTGCAGATGTAAAAGAAGCACGGAAGGCGAAGAACCTTGCACGAAAAGATTTAGCCGAAAAGGTGAACATTGATACCAGGTATCTTGCCAACATTGAAAACGAGGGCACGATCCCCAGCCTGCCGGTCATCATACAGCTTGTAAAAATCTGCGGTTTGCCAATGGAGAGATATTTCAATCCAGAGGTCATGCGAGAGGAAAGCGAGCTGCGCCAGCGGGTCGGACAGAAGTTGAAACTCTGCCCGGAACAGTATTTACCGATCATCGAGGGAGCTATTGACGGTGCAATCAAATTGAACGAAACGGAGGGCGTTTGACACCCTCCGTTTTCCTATGCCTATTTGTCCTGCAAGCACTTCTCTCGCAACTCTTGACACCGTGCATCCAGCTCTTGAATCTCCTGTTCGTTCAAATCACGTTCGCCATTTGTGATTTGTTCTTCCACATAGCTGGAATAGGCATCTATCAACGCGTCCAGCATGACCTCCGGCGTATCCAGCAGAAGGACACTGTACCATTCCTCACGGTTCGGCTCCCATCCCAGCAACGTATAGCCGTGGCTGGTAGATACGACTTCATACAGCGGGTCTTGCCGGAGAATATCGTCAAAGACCTGCAAAATCCGATCAAAGCTCAGCATCTTATTCGCCCTCCTCACCGAAAATCAATTCAGACAATATCGTTTCCTCAGCCTGTGCTTTCAATGTGTTCATCAAGCCTATCCATCGCATTTGATCTTCGGCTTTTAACGCTTCATCCACGCCTGCGGCTTCCATCAACTGTGGCATGAGCGTGTCCATGCGCTCGTTTGCAGCCTTGTCAATCTCCAACAGGTGCGGATATAATCGTCCTGTTAAAATCAGGTTGTTATAGAGAATAGAACGGTGCTTTTCCAAATATCGTTTTCGCATACGCCCATATTTTCCAATAGGCGTTCCAGCCTGCTCAGATAACTTCAAATCTGGAATATAGTAATCCCCGCAACGGGAATAAGTCAACCCTTTCATACGTTTACGCCTCTCCTTATACGGCTGCATGGACCTGCACTGGTGCTTTCTGCGGCACCTGTTGCGGCAGCTGCCCAACCGGAATAAACACGCCGTTGGATATATCTTCCTCGCGGATCGCCGCTTTTGCAGCTTCTATTTGGGCTTTACGCTTGGCGTTGTACCGTTTTTCCCACGCCTTTTGCACACCGCTCGCTTTTCGGCGCAAATAGTTTTGATGAAGCTTGTCCTTGCGTTCTTCACGTTTCCGCAATTCTTCCTGTTCTTCCGGCGTCAACGTCACTTCTCCGAAGTGGGGCGGCATATATTTCCCGACAAAGTTAAAGTAAATCTCGACCTCCTGCGTAGTATCCTGACTGCCTTTCCGGGCGCGTTCGTGGACAAGAATTTTCTCTACAAACTCATTGAGCATGGTCGTTGTCAGCGTATCAAAGTTTTCATATTTGTCGATCAGCGCGATAAATCTCTCGGCAGATTTACGGTTCTGCTCATAGCCGCTGACCGCCTTTTCCAACTGTACAATCTCACATTCCAGTTCGTTTTGCTCCTTAGCGTATTGAGCGTCAAGGGTGGCATAGCGGGCATCTGACAGTTTACCCAGCACATGATCTTCATAGATTTTGCAGATCAGCTTTTCCAGCTCTCCGGTGCGTTTCTGCGCCACAGTCAGCCTTTTTTTCTTCTTGGATATATCGCTTGCCTCCTGTGCAGTCTGCGCATCCTGAACGGTCTGGACAAACTCGGCACGGTTGTTCTTGGAATAGTCTGCAATCGCCCGAAGGGTATCGGCAATCAGAGTAAGCACCGCTTCGGCGCGGATTCGATGCTGCGTGGCACAAAGCGTCCCAATAGGATATTTTCCGTACTGACTGCAAGTGTACTGCGGAATACGCTTGCCGTTACAGGTACGGTGGACATACATCTTGCCGCCGCAATCGGCGCAGTACATCAGCCCGGTCAGCGGGTGCGCCTCGCCCCAGCCGTCCGGGTAGCGTTTTACATTCGCCCGGATGCGCTGCACGTTGTCAAAAGTCTCTTGGTCGATAATGGCTTCGTGGGTGTTTTCAAAGATCGTCCACTCGCTCTCTGGAACATAGTGGCTTTTCTTGTCCTTGAAATGCTTGCGGGTTTTGAAATTGATAGTATGCCCTAAGTATTCGCGCTTCTTCAAGATATTGACGATCGTGGAAGAACCCCAGCCGTAAATATCCTTAACGCTTTTCCCTCTGTTCACGCCCTCGCCATGACGGGCAAGGTGAACGGAGGGGATTTCCACTTTCTGCTGCTGCAAAATCTGTGAAATCTGATAAGGGCCGTAACCCGCCATCGTGAGCGCGAAGATTCGTCGCACGACTTCTGCGGCTTCCCCATCAACCAGCCAATGCGTCCGGCTTTCATCCCAAAGGTAACCATAAAGGACAGTGCCGGTCAAATGCTTACCGCTCATGCCTTTAGCCTTGAATACGGATTTGATTTTCTTGCTGGTGTCCCGCGCATAATACTCATTCATAATGTTGCGGAAAGGGGTGAAATCATCATCGCCTCTGATGCTGTCCACACCATCGTTAATAGCGATTAAGCGAACGCCTTTCACGCGCAGAATCTCCATAATCTGCCCAACCTTGAGATAGTCGCGTCCCAATCGGCTCATATCCTTGATGATAATCGCTTCTACATGATCGGCTTCAACCTCTTTCATCATAGCGTTAAAACCGGGACGGTCAAAGCAGGTGCCGGAAATTCCATCGTCGGTGAAGTGCGTAGGGTTGGGAAAACCATTCTGGCGCGCGTAGTCCTCCAACATCTGCTTTTGGTTGGATATGGAGTTGCTTTCGCCTTGCAGCTCGTCGTCACGAGAAAGCCGCTCATAGAGGGGTGTGATTTTCGTTTTCAGCATATCGTTGTCCTCCTTTACGAAAGATGCTCTAAGTGCCTTCACTAATCATGAGAAAATCTCGTGATTAAGAGGGTACTTAGAGCATACAACTCCTGCCGCCAGCTTGAATTTTTTATATTGGCGCACCGCGAAGCAATCCGGCTTTTCCCGCTCCAAATCCTCAAACATCAGGTCAATCGGATTCCGGAAATCCTCGTTGTCCTCGCGCGTCTGCATACTGCCGATCATATCAATCAGCGTCGCAAAGTTGCGATCTTCCTCCAACGCTTCCTGCCACAGATAGCCGATCAGCGCCGTGTAGAGCAGCACTTCCGATTATTAATGATAGGTAAGGCTTTGAAATAATCTCCGCCTTTTCCCCCATTCCGCACCGGACATGCGAGTTTCCCCGCATCCGGCGTTCCATCGGTCGTTTTGTTGGGCATTTAATCAATCACCAATAGAAAGTTACTTAAATTGCCGCCAGTTTTGCGGCAGCACGCAGATCATTGATTTTCGTCAGTTGCTTTTTTGTTACGGCTAGAGATTTGCAGTTCTTTTTGAGAAGCTGTTCATCTTTGCTAACCAACAACGGAAGATACCTTCGGTGAAACAGTAGCAGATTTTTATACTGCTCGTAACCACCTAATTCTTTTGGAACTTTCATATAGCATACAACATCATCTGGTTTCATAAATTCTTCCCCACTAATGGCACATTTGCATTTCTGGGCAGACAACAGGGATAGTCTGCAATCTGCATATTCCATGCTGTGACCATCAGGCAAAGCTTTACGCAACGCCGTAAATAATGCCATATTCAGTTCCAAATTTTCGTGTATCTTCTTTCTTCCAGACGGGGAATAGCAGCATACAGCCGAACTGATTCCGATAGCAGGTTTATATTTGACGAAGGCGATCGGATAAATCGGACGGTTTATGCCGGATACATATCTTATCATTTTCGACTTGCCGTATCGTTCCTTTTCGCTTTCTGTCATCGCGCCGCCCTCGCGTATCAATTGACCTCCGCTTTCCGTTTTCAGTCGGTTCGTCAAAACGGTCATGATTTTGCGGTGTACTCTGCGGCAGTCCAGACTAATACAAGTTGCAATCCTGTAATAATTCTGTATGCCAAGCACCATTTCATCGAACAAACCAATTTCGTCCGTCTGTATTCTTCCTTCTGCCGGTTTCGCAATGCGTTTTGCTTGCTCAAGCAGCTTGACTTCCTCCAGTTGCAGCTTTTTGTCACAAATATGGGATTTAACAACATACTTTTCGCCTTTGCGGTACACCTTGATTTTGAAACCAAGAAACTCCGAATAACGCTTACGAACATTGACAATGCGTGTTTTCTCTGGGGAAACTTCCAAGTGCAGCCGCTCAGTAATCCACTTCGTTACCGCAACCATTGTTTTTTCTGCATCCTCACGGTTACGGCAGAAAATACGAAAATCATCTGCGTAACGCACGATAAACATTTCTTTGAGATTTGTTTTTCGCATTTTGCAGTAGCCCTTGCTTTTATCAAAGACTTCGGATGTGCGGATCATACGTCGCGTTCCATAGCGGTGAGCCAAAGGATGTTCCACCCACTGACTGTCTATCCAATGGTCGAGTTCATTCAGTACAACATTTGCCAGCAGCGGTGAAATGATACCGCCTTGCGGCGTTCCTTTTTCGGGATAGACCGTACTGCCATCCGGCATACGAATAGGCGCTTTCAGAATCCGTTTTATAACGAACAAAAGCTGCTTATCCTGTATGCCGAGAGACCAGAGCTGACGCATCAGTTTGCCGTGGTCTACATTATCGAAGAATCCCTTGATGTCAAATTCCAGCACATAGTGCAGATGTGCCCGTTGCAGCAACGAATATGCGCGAGAAATTGCGTGTTCTACCGACCGATTAGGTCGAAAGCCATAGCTGTTATTGCTAAACTTGGCTTCGCAAATCGGCTCCAATATTTGCTTGATACACTGCTGAATCAACCTGTCCCAGATGCACGGGATTCCCAACGGTCTTGTTTTACCATTAGGCTTGGGAATCTCCTTTCGTCGCACTGGTTTGGGGCGATAGCCGTGTTCGCTGCCTGTAACAATTTTCCTGACTTTATGGATAACTTCGGGCGGCGTCAGCTTGCCGATGTCACCCATGTTTTGCTTGTCCGTGCCTGCGGTGTAACTGCCTGTGTTCGTCTTGATATTTCTGTACGCCAGCATGATGTTATCCGAAGATAAAATCTTCTCCATCAAATTGGGGAAAACGTTTCCGGCCTTGCTTTGTGCATACAGTTCATCAAATGTCTGTTGCATACCATAATACTCGGCATGCCGCATAGCATCCATACACAGGCTTTTCTTCCTTTCTGTTGGCATAAGGCATCACCTCCCGATTAGAAAAGTGACCCTGTTGGTCTTACTCGAATCCTTATGATTGGATTGAATAATGCCCAATTCCAACGACTCGACTTGTGACCATCCCTCCATTCCCATTACAGGAACTTCAACGGTTCGATCACTACTTTTCAGCAGCAGTTCATCTGCTTATTGTTCTTCGTCAGATTCTTCCTTGCGGAATCTGCTGCCTTTCCTCGTTCCGGTAATTCTATCTGTGCATGTATACCCTTAGGTCTCCACTATGAGCCTGTCGGCTTGGCTGTGCCTGTAACACAGCATGGTCGTTCGTAGGGAAAATTTCTACTAAACCACACCGACTGCGCTTAAACGCACCCTTGCATTTCTACAAGGTCTTCTTATAGACCCGTACGTTCGCGGATTCGTCAGCTCACCCGCTACAGTGAGCCATTCTAACCATAGATATTTTGTAGAACCTTGACCTATAGGCAACACAATCTGCCGCCAGATTGCTTTCGACCACATATTTGTGGTTACGGCTGCTCTTGGTCGTTGTCGCGGGGCTTCATACACCAGCCATTACAGCCAATGCATGCCCGCCAAGGTCAGGCGTTTCCGGGCGTTACCCCTTCATTCCACCTGTTGAATTACCAGTTGTCCAAACAACGGATACCCGTTGTTTGTCCGTTGACTTCTTACCGTCAACGAACGAGTCGCACTCTCCCAAAATGGATCGCCGCCCTTGCCCTCGCCGCGCGTATTGGCAATCAGGCAATTTACCAGTTTCAAGATATCCTTTTCGCTATGGATATACGCCAGCGGATTATAGTGCATGCTCTTGGCAAAATTGATCGTGTTCATCACCTTAATGCGGTAGCCGAAATGCCGCAGCATCCTGCCGCACTCGACGATCAGACTGCCTTTCGGGTCGGTCACAACGAACGAGCAGGGGTATTTTTCCGACACGCATTGCATGAGATTTGGTTTGACGAAGAATCTCGTCTTGCCGCTGCCCGAACCGCCAACCACCAGCACATTTTTATTTCGTGCCGTTCGAGGGTCTTTGGGGCGGTTGTTCATCGTCAGCCGCTCGGTCTGCGTCAGGATGATGTTGTTGGCAAATGTAGGATCGACATAAGGCTCGATATCCTTCGCCGTTCCCCAGCGTGCCGAACCGTACTCGACATTGTGCCGAAACTTCTTTGCGTTTTTGCCTTTCACATAAACTGCCGCATAAAATGCCATCGCTATCGCCATGCCCGTCAGCACATCCTGCGGGTAAAAGCTCGGCAGCGGCGACGCAAGCGCCTGCATGAAGCCGTCGCCCCAATGCAGAAACTTCTCGGCGAACGCCGTTCCCGCCGCCAGCCGCCACGCCTGCCCCATTTTCGTTCCGTACAGCGCAATGCAGACATACGGCATCGTGCGCAGCACAATCTTTTTGATGTTCATCGGCTCTGCTCCCGCTGCTTTTTATGCGTGACGACCCGCTCAATCGGCGCGCGCAGTTTCTCCCGCAGTTTGGAATGTTCTTTGCCGTGCATCTTCCGGCTGGTGTATTCGGACAGCGCCGCATTCAGCGCGTCCGCATCCCGCGCCTTGAAGAAAATCAGGAACCTGGGCGCATCGCCTTTCACCTTCTTCACCGCATAATCCACGCCGTATTTGCGCGCCACGCGCTCAAAGGCTTTGATATCCTCGCCGCTCAGTTCGACGTTGCTCACGCCCTGATTCTGCCCGACCAGCTTTTTGACCGACTGCCTGCCCACATAGCGCACACCCGTCTGCGCATCATGCTTCTTCTCCTTCTTGTGCGCCACATACTTGGCGATTGCCGCGCGAAACAGGCGTGCGGTCATCTTCGCCGCGTTGACCGTCAGGGTCAGGCTTTTCTGCTCGACCTCCTCCTGCATCCTTCACCTCTCCTCCTTCTATTTGCAGACACAAAAAAAGAACTTCCAAAGCCTTTCAGAAGTTCTTTTCCCTTATTCAATTCTTTTCGTAAAAACCCTTCGCGGCTGTATTCAGACAGTCGCCTTGTCCGGACAATTCAGGTTCAAAACGCGGTATCCTTCCGGGCATAGGCTAAACGCATAGCCGTTTACAATCATTTCCGCTTCATCGGCAATCTTTTTAATGTCTACCATCTGCTATCTGCACTCCTTTAATCTGCGATAAAACCGCGTCCGCATCAAAATACAGGTTCTGGAGGATGGGCGCAAGATCAATGTACTCTTCTTCCGGTTTGTCATTGTGCTTATACTTTGCCATAACCACCAGATAACCGTGATCCCATTCCTTGACTGCCGTATATCGTTCTAGCGAATACGGTGCGCGAAAACGAATGACCTTATCATCAAAACGGAAAACCGTATAACCGGTTTCATTGCTGAGCCATGCATACTGCATCTCTTTTTTCATCGCGCTCACCTCCCGTTTTTCCTGATTTCATTATACGGTCATACCGTCGCTCAGTCAATAGATCTCATCCCTCGTTTTTTAATTGCCCTCAAAACAAAAATTGCCATTCCGCAAATCACGGAAGCCGCGCCAAACCGCATCATCGGCGTAACGGGAACATCCACGCCCGTCTGAATCTCGTCCTTGGGACGCTCCTCCTCCGGGAAATTGACGAGCCTGAACAGCTCATCCGGCACGATATAGTTTTCGTCGATCACCACGCGGATGGTTTCCTCCGTCAGGCGATAGCCAGCCTGCGTTTCGATTTCGCGGATGATGTACACGCCGGGCTTGAGGTCGTCCGCATGGACAATGCCATCCTCGCCGGACACCAGCTCGCGCAGCGTGTTTCCATCCTCATCTTCCAGCGCAAACTTCACGCCCTCCATCGGGCATCCGTCCTCATCCACCTTGATGAACTCGTAATGGTTCGGAATATCCGTAAACAGCAGCGTGTTCGGCTCCTTCCAGTCCTCGTCCACATGAATCAACACGTCCTCCACGCGGCTAAAGCCCTCCGGCGCAACGGTTTCGCGGATAATCCAGTCGCCGTAATCAAAACCCGTCAGATAGAACTCGCCCTTTTCGTCGCTTGCCGCCACATCCACGATTTCACCCGTATCGGCGTTGATCAGGCTGAACGCTGCGCCCGTCAGCGCCTGCCCCGCCGTATCGACCTTCAAGCCGCGAATCTTCTGACGCTCGTTGACGACGGTCGCAATCGGCTCTTTCGGGTTGACGAACGTGCCATCCACCGTAATTTTGATTTCCGTATCCGCCTTGAGATAGCCGGGGAGCGCCTGCGTTTCAACGAGCGTATACGTTCCGAACGGCACTTTTTCAAACGTCGCCATGCCCTTTGCGTTGGTTTTGGCGGTCATCATCAGCATCCCGTCCGCCTTTTTCAGCCCGAACATCACGCCCGCAAGCGGTTTGCCGTTTTCATCCACCTTGTGCAGCGAAAAGCGCGTGTAGTCGTCGTGAATCGTCGTGTCGCCCGTGACGTTTCCATCCGCATCGACGGTAAACCGCATCTCTGCTTCATTCAGCGCATAGCCGTCCGGAGCATACACCTCTTTGAACGTGTACGTTCCCGGCGTGACGGGAATCTGCGGAATCTGTCCGTTTGCGTCGGTCGTTTCGCGATAAATAACCTTTCCCTGTTCGTCTTTGACCTCGATGGTCGCGCCCGGCAGCGTCTTTTGCCCGGTGATGTCCGTCTTGGTCAGCGTCACGCGGGTATAAATCAGCTCGTCATGCACGGGTTCGGGCAGGCTCACGCGAATCACGCCGCCGCTCTGCGCTTGCGGCTCAAGCGTCACGGCAAACTTCGCCGGATTGAGCGTCCAGCCGTCTGGCGCGGACAGCTCTTTGACGTAATACGCGCCATGCGGGAAGTTTCCGACAAACGCCAGCCTGCCCGCCGCGTCCGTCGCGCCCGTCGCCACAAGCGTATCCGCCGTCAGCGTCACGTCGCCGACGCGCAGCTCTTCATCGGCAAACAAGCCGAACACAAAGCCCTCGCCGGGGATATTCACAAGCGCCTGCCGCACATGATCGCCATCCATGATGATTTCCAGATCCTCCTTTTCCTTCTCCAGCGTGATTTCCGCGGACAGGTAATCGTTGCCCAGCGTCACAGTCGTTTCGACCACCGCCGTGCGGTCGTTTTCATAGCGCAGCTCGACCTCGTGCGGCGCGCCATCCAGCAGGTATCCTTCCGGCGCGCTCACCTCGACCAGCTCATACCGCCCCAGCGGAAGCTCCTTCGACGCATCCTTTCCCGTTTCCGTCGTCGTGATCGTGTCCGCCACGTCGCCCGCATGAAACCAGAGCGTCCCGTCTTTTCCGACGATATCCTCCGCCGCGCGCAGCTCAAAGACCGCGCCCGCAAGATATCCTTCCTCATACACAGGCTGATGCACGATGTTGCCGAAAGCGTCCGCCTGCTCCTCCAGACGCACAAACTTCAAGCCCTTCTTCTCAACCATCACCCTGCCCATGACGGGTTCATTCGGGATTTCAATATCCAGCGTATACGCTTCGTCGGGCGCATCGCCCGTTTCGCCCACAAACACACCGAACCGTTCCGTGCGAATCAGGTAGCCCTGCGGCGCTTGCACTTCTTCAATGAAATACATGCCGCGCGTCACCGTTTCCGGCAGCGTCACCTCGCCGTTGTCATCGGTATAGAAGGTGTCGATCTCCCTGCGCGTCGGATAGCTGACCGTCTGCGTTACCACGTTTCCGTCGCTGTCCAGCAGCTTGAACGCCGTGTTCGCCAGCCTGACGGTTTTGCCCGTTTTCGCATCCGTCTTGATGAGCTTGAGCCGATATCGAATCGCCTGATTGTTGATCGTCAGAATTGGCGGGTTGGCAACGTCCTCGTCGCCGCGAATGAGGATTTCCACGGGGCTTTTGAGCGCGTGTCCCGCTTTGCCCTTCACCTGCTTCAAGACGTACAAGCCATACGGAAGCAGCTTGGTTTTGGCATAGCCGTACCTGTTGGTCACGAGATAATCCCGCTCAAACGCCCGCGCATTGCCGTAGCTTCCGGCTTTTTTGAGGTACAGCTCAAACTCCGCGCCCTCCTCCGGCGTTTCGATCAAGCCTGCATCGTCGTGAATCTCGTTGTCGCCGAGGAATTTCACGATGGCGTACACGCCCTGCCTGATGATGTTGAGCTTCAATCCCTCATACGTCACGACCGCCGTTTCGGACTGGCTCGCCGCGCTCCGCGCATCCACAAAAAAGTGCGCGTCGCTGGGTTGATACCCGACAGGCGGGGACACCTCGACGATTTCATACAGCCCCGGCCATAGCTCGCCCGTTGCGGCGCTCGCATCGCCGCCCGCCGTCGTCAGCGCATCCACAACCGTATCGCCCTTTTTGAACAGCACGTTGCCCTGCCTGTCCCTGATCTCCGCGCCCGCCAGCACGCGGAAAACCGCGCCCGTCAGCTCGCCGTCGCCTCGCGTGCTTGGCGCGTCGATGTTCGCGGGCTGGGGCAGCTCATCGCGCCGTCTGCTGTTCGGATCATCGCCGCCGTACTCGTCGCCGTCGCGCTTATAGAGCTTGAGCTTCACCATGACGGGCTGATTCGTTGCGCGAAGCTGCGTCGTTTCATCCGAACGCACCGTCGCATCCAGCGCGATTTCCTCCATGACATAGCCCGCCGTCGCGCCGCGTTCGCGCACGATGTATCTGCCCTTGCGCAAAGGCGGCGAAACCGCCGTGCCGTCCTTTCCCGTCGTCATGTCGGCGACCAGCGCATTGCCGTATTCGTCGTTTTCGTAGATGTCGAACGTCACGCCCTCGATGAGATTTCCGTTCAGCCTGTCCGTTTTGACCAGCCGAATCCAGCCCTTCGTCGGCTCGTTTTCCACTTCGACGGTATAGGTTTTTCCATCCTCCGTGCAGTCGATTTCGGTTACAAAACCGCCATCGGCATAGTGTTCGGGAACGCCCGTTTCGGCAACCCGATATCTGCCCCATTGCAGCCAGCCTGTTTCCGCCGTTCCGTCTGCGCCCGTCGTCAGCGTCGCAACCGCCTCGCCGACCGCACCGCCGCCCTCTGCGGCAGACAGGCGTGTGACCGTAAAGACCGCGCCCGCCAGCGCTTCCTTCGTCAGCGCATCCCGCTTCACGATTCGGATTTTGCCGTTCACCCGGTCGTTTTCAAAACGAACGTCGCTCGTCGCGCCCGCCGCCACCGTCACCGCCTGCGACGGATTGACGGCAATCTTGTAGCCCGTCGGCGCGCCGACTTCCCGCACGATATAACTGCCAGCAGGAAGGTTGTCAAAGCGTGCCGTGCCGTCTGCGCCCGTGGTTTGCGTCGCAAGCACCGTCCCCGCGCCGTTCATCAACTCAAACGTCGCGCCCGAAAGCATTGCGCCATTGTCCGCACTGATTTTGCTCACGCGGACAGCGCCATACGGCTGTTCAAACTCGATGCGCACTTCCTTCATTTTGGCAGGCAGGCCGTACTGCGGGATGATGACCTTCTGGATATCCGCGTTTGGAATACCGATTAAAAAAGCCGCTTCCTCGTCTTGCGAAGAAACGGACTGCGCTGTTATGGAAAACGTACTCTGCGATGAGGTGATGGAGATCGTGTCGCCGCTGTGCAGATAGTAATACTCGCCATCCGCTCCGGCGCTGTTGCCCGTCAGGCTGCCGACGCTGCGGCTGATGCGAATCAAATCCGCATCCGTCGTCAAGGTCACTGTACCGACATAGCTTCCATTCTGCATGCTCACAGATTTATTGCTGATCCCGATCTCGCCCGTGATGCCCGCGCGCTCAATCGCGCAAGCCGCCAGCCAGCGCGCGTATTCCAGATAGTCGCCCGGCGCTTGACCGGATGCGCGGTAGAACTCATCCATCCGCCAGTAATCGCGCACATACCAATCGCCCTCAAGCTGCTTGACCACCTCGCGGATGGCAAACTGCCCGGCGACACGCGACCACACGTCGCTGTCCTCGTAACCGGTATCCACGATCATGTACGGATAGGTGTGCCGCAGCACCCAGCCGATGGCGTGCATGGTGCGGCTTCCGTAAATATCGCCGGAATAGCCCGGCTTCACCGTATAGCCGTCCAGATCGACGACCTCAAACGGACCGCTGGCATTGTTCTTCGTGCCGGGGCTGTTCATGGTGTGTTCCAGACAGTAGACCGTCTGCCCTTCCAGATAATGCGGCGTGGCGTAGATCGTGCCGTAACCGTCGAGCTTGGCAATCTGCTTGTACTCGCTGTCATGCCCAGAACTGCCGTAGAGATTCTGCTGTCCCGGATAGAACGTCTGCACACCCGCACTGTAATCCCGAAGGTTGAAATCCGAAGCCGCATAGAGCGCAACCGGCGGATATGGGAAGGCGTAATCCGTCACGTCATAACCCGCCGCGTCGGACGGCCGGGTTTCCTCCGCCAGCACCCAAACCGTCGCCGTGTCCGTCCACGCCATTTCGCCGTTCGGTTCTTCCGCGCCATACAGATAGCGCACCAGCAGCCACGTTCGCCCCTGCGCATCCTGCTGCGCCTGTTCCACATACACGTTGGCTTCATTAACAAAGTTGCCGTCATACAGCTCGCCGTCATCGTCGTCGCCCGCCGTTTCGTCGATCTCCAGATAGACGCGCGTATTCGGCGTGACCCGAACGAACTCGCCTGCCTGCACATCCTGTGGTTCTTCCTCATCCAAAACAGGCGGTTCCTCCTCCGGGATGAAATCCGGCAACTCCGGCGTCGCCTCTTCCGTCAGGCTTTCTTTCTGCTCCGAAAGCTCGTCGGCAGATTCGTCGTCTGCCGCGCCGTCCACCACATCCGTCTCCGGTTCGGGGATGTAGTCCGGCAGACCGTCCGCAAATTCTTCTGCCGATTCATCCAGCCCGCCATCCAGTGTTTCCTCGCTCGCATTGGCTTCTTCCTCCCACGCCGTTTCTTCCGCGTAAATGCCAAAAGGCAGCGCCGTCAGCGCCATGCCCAGCGCAAGCAGCCCTGCCCAAATTCTTTTTGTCATAGCCCTTCCTTTCAGCGTTCTACCGCCAGAATCACCAGCCGCCCTTCCTTGCCCGCATAGCTTCTGTCACAGGTAATCAGGGTCAGAATGGAGTCGTCCTCGCCGACTTCCACGCCCGTATCATACAGGGATTCTGATTTTGCCTGATTGACAAACGCCATGAACGCCGCGTCCCCGGAAAACGTCGTTCTCGACGGCTCCCAATCGCCGACTTTCATGTTCACGACCGCAAAAATCGTATATTCGCCGTGGCGGTACAGGCTGTCCAGCACAATGGTTTGGTTGTCCTCATAAAAATCCGGGTTCTTGTACCACATGAGCGACGTGAACATCTTCTCGCCGCTGCTGCGCAGGTGATGTCCATAGATGGCGATATTCCGCCCCGGCGCTTTGTAATCCGCATCCGCCAACGAAAACAGCGTTCCGACCACGCTCGACTTTCCGCTGAACGTATGGTTCAGGTAATAATCGGGATCATCCGTCTGCACGACGGGATAATCCACGTTCGTCCCCGGAATCCGCAGCCACGCAATAAAATCCGGATTCTGCGCCAGATATGCGGACAAGTGCACCGTAACCTGTGCCGCCTGTTCGCCGACTGCGTTTTCGAACTGCTGAACGGTTGAACCTTCTTCCGCCAGCGAAACCGGCGGCGCAGCGTGCTGATTCTGCGTTTCTTCTTCCGCGGTTTCACGTGCTTCTGCCTGCTGATGCTGCTCCCGAAGCTGCTCGTATTCGCCCGCTTCCGCGCTCACCTCCGCGTCCCATTTCAGCACGGGCAGGATGATGGCGAGCATACCGCCGACGAGCAGCAGCGCCGCCAGAAGGGTAAGCGGGGAAAACGGGCATCTCCCTTGCTTTTTATTGTTTTTCATATACACTCCCCGATACAAAATAAGGACAGCCTTTTTCAAGCTGTCCCGCAGTTATTCGCTTTTCTGCTTTTCCTTTAACTCTTTGATTCGATTTTCGTCAACAAAATGCGTCGAGTACCATCTTTCAATTTCTGCATTCCCGCTTTTACTGAATCGAAGTGGAATTACGGTTTTACGCCCCTGTCCGTTCTTCTTTCTCGTATTCCACTGTTTGTAATAGCAGAATGACGGTTTCAGTCCTGCTTTCTGCGCATAGACGCGCATCTGGTGCATCATTACCGATAATTTCCGAAGATTCACCGTGCAGACTGCTTCCAGATACGGAATCCTCCCAAAGCACCAGTTTTCATATTGCTGTTTGGGCAAAATACCGATATCCATCATCACGTCAACGGGCATCGCATATCCGCGCTTTTGACATTGATGATACATGGAGGAGTTGACCTTACCGAGCATTTCTCCATCATTCATATCTATTCATCCCATCCCGCCTGATTTGTAATTCACGATTGTGTGCAGCGGATAAAGCCGCACATTCCCTCCGTATGCTTCCGTCTCAATCCGTTCATCAAATCCGCTCTCTGAAAACAGCGCATAATAGAATGTTGCTTCTTTTTTCAGCGGCGACAGTTTTACCAGCGTATCCAAATATTCCGAGTAGGTAAACGGATGTCCCTTAAACTTGCATTCGCCGACCAGATACTCCTTTGCTCCTTTCCCGATGGCAAGCAGATCAATTTCCGTTTCCGCGATGCGCAGCCCACTCTCCGCTTTTTCATCCCGCACCGTCGTTTTTCCCATCCATCTTCCCATTTTTTCAAATCGGAATGGCAACGCATTGTCCCTTTGCATTTCACGGACAAACTGCTGACAGATCGTTTCAAACGGCATGGACGCAAACTGATGAAGCATCGGCTTTACGCTGTATTCATAAACGCCGTTCACATCTCCATCCTCAAGCTGCGAATAGTTGGCAAAACCAAACGCATACCAGAATCGGAAAAAGTTGTCCGTCAACCGATACGTTCCACGGCTCATATTCGCCTTTTCCTTGAGCTGAACATCTATGGAAAACTCTCTTTCCACAATGCCAAGCTCCATCAGATTTTTCAGATACACGCTTGTTTTGGCGTTATTCTCCATCAGCGATTTCTGACTGATCTCATTCAGCCTTGTACTGCCCAGCGCAACGGCTTCAATGATGGAATTATAGATGGGCGTTTCCCGCAGTTCCTGATGAAGCAGAAACTCCACCTCGCTGTACAGGATGCTGCCCTTGGTCAGAATATAGCGTTTGATGTTATCCCCCACCGACAGCTCTGGATTCCACTGGCACAGATAATGCGGGATTCCACCAAGAATCGAGTAGGTCAAGACTTTATCCTCATCCGAATAGTCCGGAAAAAACTTCATCGCGTCATAAAAGCCCATCTCCCGCATCCTGTATATCCCCGTCGCCCGCCCATACAGCGGATTCTTTTCGGCAAGCAGCTCTTTTTCGATGAAGCTCATCGCGCTGCCACACAGAATCAGCATGACGTTGCTGTCCTTGAGCTGCGCGTCCCACAGATTTTGCAGAATAGACGGGATGCTCGGATTTCCCTTGCACATGTACGGAAACTCGTCAATGACCACCAGCTTTTTCTGCTCTCCATAGGGCAAATCCAGAATCGCTACAAACGCTTTTTCCCAATCCGAGAATTGCGTGATATAGCGTCTTGCCGGAATATCCTCTTTCAGAAGCTGTGTGGAAAAACGCACAAGCTGCATCGCGTCCGTTGTCTGCGTACAGGAGAAAAACACATGCGGTTTTCCCTTGCAAAACTCCCTGAGCGTTTCCGTTTTGCCGACGCGCCGTCTGCCGTATAAAACAATCAGCTGCCCGCGTTTTTCTTCGTAACGTGCATTGAGAAATGCAAGCTCTGTTTTACGTCCGATAAACACCTGTTCTCCTCCTTATCAAATCACGATTTGTCAAATCAGGATTTGATTTCATTATATGCAGACGAACGCGAAAAATCAAGACGTTTTTATAAAACTCTCTAATCTGTCGGGCTGCCTGTTTCTACATTGGCTCAAGCAGCTTATGCAGAAGATACCTCATTCCATCCGCTCCTTTACAGCACCGCCATAAAGCGCTGTTTGCTGACGTAGCTCTGCATGAAATCATCGTCTGCGGAGAACAGGAAGCAGCGTCCGTCCTCCAATCTCGTCACGGCGTTGAGCATGAAATCATCCTCGTCGCCGCCCGGAACGCCGAAGAAGCGGACTTCCACAGGTTCTTCCCCGAAGAACAGCGTCGTGTTCTCGTAGGCTTCGCTGTACAGCCCGCTCAACTCATGCAGCAGTTGGACGCGCTCATATTCCGGCGCATTGTACTGCTCAATCAGGCGCTGACGCATACAGTTTTCCAGCAGATCGCCGAAAGCCATCGTCCCCGCCATACCGTTTGCCGTTTTCAGTTCACAGACGTAGTTAAAATTCATATCGCTTTTCCTCCGTTATTTTGGTCGTTTTAAGCCAGCCCCCTGTACCGCATATCCGCCTCAAAGATGTTTTCCGTCGTCGTCGGTGCTTGGAACAGGCTGGTCAGCAGGTAGCTGCGGATGTTCCGAATCTCCCTGTTTGACCGTTTCATGCTCCATAGCAGCGTGTCAATGTTGCTTGAAGTCAGCTCATGAAAACGCTTCTTGACCACCTCCACGCTGTACGGAACGCCGCTGATGCGCATCATTCCGCCGGGCATGCAGCAGATCTCGGTCATCAGCTCGACGATTTCGCTGACGACGCTGCCGTTTTTCGTCCCCTCGTAGGCTTCAAAGCAAATCTGCCGCTCGACCTCCGCGTGAATCCTGTTCCATGTCTGCACGTCTACACAGTTTTCCATCCCGTCATATCCATCCGCTTCGTAGACTTGAACGTGTGATGGATACGGATTGGATTTATGGGTATTGGGTGAATACGTTTTGGATATATGGGTATTTGATTGTACCGAGTTTCCCGCATCCGGCTTTTCCGTATGCGGTTGCTCCGCTTCCGATGTTTCCATCTCCGGTTCTTCCGTGCCGGATTGTCCGTCATCCGATTCTTCCGGCTGTTCTTCCGTCTGACGGATGGGCTCTTCGTAAAAGTTGTATTTGGTATCATTCATGCGTCCGTCTGCGCCGCGCACACGTTTGCGCACCAGATAGCCGCCCTTTTCCAGTTCTTTAAGCGCCGTCCCGATGCTTTCCACCCCTTCTTTACAGATGGCGGACAGCCCGCGAATCGTGAAATTCCAATCTTCCGGCAGTGCCAGAATCATTGTCAACAATCCCTTTGCCTTGAGCGACAATCTCTTATCCCTCAAATGATAATTGCTGATCGTCGTGTAATCCTTGACCTTCTCTACGCGAAATATGCCCACATAGAAAACCTCCGTTCCGTTTGTAAATTCAAAAAGCGCGTGTCCAGCGACAAACGCCGTTTTGTCAGGCCATGTTCATTGCCCATTCAGAAATGCTTCGTCGTCCAGTTCGTCTTGATCGACGACTCCTTCAAGCACAGGTTCGTCAAACATGCTGATCTGATTTCCTTTGTTCAGGTGTTTTAAGCCAATCCACCACAGCAGCACACTCTCGCCGCTGTCCCATTCTGGAATTGCCTTTTTCCCTGACATTCTCCGCGCTTGAAGCATCCGTTCAAACGCATCCGCGTAAAACTTTCGAAACTGCGGAAACAATTTCAAATCCCGCTGCATCCCTGCCGATCCGCCAAGCGGACAACAGACGCATCCAAGGCGCTTCATCCCACAGTCATACAACTTGCAATATGGAATACGGTAGCTCCGCAAAAAAGACCATACGTCGCTATCCTCCCAGTCAACGATGGGATTCACCACGATTTTCCCCTGACGGACACAGTGTTCCACCGTCTTTCGATTCTCCACATTGTCCGAATTGAGGATGATTCCATACTTGTTCTTTTTATAATCTGCGTTGAAACCGTCTGCCGTAACCTGTGCTTCAGCACCGTCTATATTGACAAGCCCACGCTTTTTTCTTCGATTGGCGCTTTCCGCCCATCTCACACCCGTAACCACAATCCGTCCGCTTCCCTGCGTTTCTTTAAGTTCAGCACAGCAATACCGGTGGATTCTTGTCGGCGGAAACTGTTTCTTGACGATCAGCTCCCGCATGGTCATCTGCGGACGCACCAATTCCGTTTCGGGATGGGCTTCCCAAACAAATTTTACGAGTTCGGGTGGATCGACAGTCGTTATGTTGTAATGCGAATCAAAGCGAACGCCCGCCATTTTGCACAGCGCCAGAACACAGGCGGAATCCTTGCCGCCGCTGTCCGCGACGTAATAACCCTCGCTGGGTTCAAAAGCCTTCAAGCGCTCCTGCGCAATTTTCACCTTGTCCCTGACCGTGCCGAAAAGGTCTTTTTCAATCAGTATCTTCTGTCGCCCTCTTTCTTGTACTGCTTCCAAGCATCCTTTTATCGTTCCTGATTTTTCTGCCGCTGCTTCTGCCACACATCCAGCAGCCTGATGATGGTCTGCTCCATCTGTTTGGGCGTATAGGACTTCGGAAAATACCTGCGCAGCGTGTCGCTTCTGAGCGTCACCTTATCCATGTCGCTCTTTTTCTCCTCGCTCATAATGGCGGACATCGCCTCCTCCGTCAGCCGCCCTTCCTGACTGAATTTCTTGAGCCGCTGCGCCTGCGAAAGCGACGGTGTAGTCTGTTCCGCATCCATCGCTTCCAGCAGCATCCGCTGTTCATCCTGCTTCAAATAGGACACCTCCACAGCGGGATTGAACGCCAGCTTGCGCTCATCCACCATATCCAGAAGTTCGGAAATCAGCTCGGTTAAGCGAATAAAGCGTTGAACCGTTCTTGCACTTTCATTTACACTCTCCGCCAGTTTTTCGTCCGCTCGCAACTTCGTGCCAACTTGGCACGAAGTTAAATCCATCCTCGCACCCTGATGTTTCAGCGCTTCGAGCTTCATCTTATAGGCAAACGCCCGCTCACTCGGCAGAAGCTCCTCGCGCTGGATATTGGAATCGACCATCACCAGCACGGCGGCATCATCGTCCAAATCCCGAATGATGACCGGCATGGTTTGAAGCCCCGCCATTTCACAGCCGCGCTTACGCCTATGCCCCGATATCAGCTCATAGCCGCCTTCCGGATCGGGTCGCGCAATCGCGGGAACCAGCACGCCGTATTCACGAATGCTGTCCACCGTATCGAGCATCCGCTGATCGTCGCGCACCTTAAACGGATGATTTCTGAACGGCTTGAGCTGGTCAAGCGGAATCTCCTGCACCCGCTCGCGCTGTGCATCCGCTCGATTTTCCTCGGTCTGAAAGATATCATCGACCGATTTCAGCACGATGTTCTTCGCGCTGCTTTTCAAGCGCCAGCACCTCCTTCGTCAACTGCCGATAGGCTTCCGCGACCTTGCTTCTGGGCGCATAGGCAAAGATGTTCTTTCCCTCGGCGCTGGTTTCCGCCGCCCGCACAGAGCGCGGAATCTCCGTTCCAAAGATGTTGATTTTCCCGCCGTATGCCTTCCGAATCATCTCGCTGATTTCGTGCTCGTAGACCGTTCGCCCGTCCATCAGGGTCATCAGAATCCCCTCGATTTTCAAGCTGGGATTGATTCCGCGCCTGACCTGATGAACGCTTTCCAGCAGCTTCTCGATGCCCTTTGTCGGCAAATGCTGAGGTATAGTCGGCACAACAATCCCATCCGTTGCCGCCAGCGCGTTGATGGTCATCATCCCCAGCGACGGGGCACAATCAATGAGAATGTAGTCGTACTCATGTTTGTAAGGCTCAATCACCTGTTTGAGTATCGTTTCGTGGTACATGACGCTGACCAGCGACATCTCCATGCCTGCCAGCTCGATGTTGGCAGGCAGGAGATCCACCCCTTCCTCGTGATGAAGCATCCCTTCTCCATGGGTGACAGGTCTATCCTGTATGGCTTTTATCATAAGATCGTACAGCGTAATCGGCAGCTCGTCCGGCTCCCAGCCAAGGCTTAGAGTCAGGCTTCCCTGAGCGTCTGCATCGACAAGCAGCACCTTCCTGCCTGTGCCAGCCCTATACCCAGGTTGGCGCAAGTCGTCGTTTTGGCTGTGACGCCCTTCTGGTTGGCAAGACTGATAACGTGCGCATCCATTTTTTATCGCTCCCTTCTGATAGGTGCAAAAAAAGCCGTCTGTATCATCAAGCAACTCTCCTATTCAGCGTCTTTTCAGACGCTTTGGGTCAAAAGAAAACCACTCGATCTTCGCAAAAATCGAGTGGCCATGTTATGAAATTTACTTTTTATCTTTGATTTCTCGCAAATATGTCTCCACGTTCCGATACTGTACATCCTGCACAACCTGTTCTTTTCCGCGATAGAGCACATATTTCCCTGTAATCGGCCCATACCGATGCTCCGTTTGCTCGCATTTCTTTTCGTCGATCAAATGACGGATCTGCTGGGGCACAGCTTCGGCGCTGTGCTTGATTTCATAAATCTGACAACAGCCCGCACCCGGATCAAACACGACCATATCAAACTCTCCAACGGGAAATTGCAGCACAAAAACCTGTTTTTTCGGATTGGCCAGCTTGGTTTCCAGCAGAACAATGTCCTCCATCATCCTCCCCTTGATCTCATTCAGAACACGTTCCTGCACGGCATTTCTCTCTGCCAAAGACAGCGCGCTGAACGTCTCATCCAGCAGCAAGCTGTGAATCAAGGCGCCAGCCTGTGCATATCGAAGCCCTGGCTGTGCAATCACGGTTCGGCTGCCCTTCTCATTGACATCCGGCAGGTGGAGAACGTCGATTTCCTGCGTCAAATCCAGCAGTTCCAAATATTCTCTGATTTCTCGCACATGCGTTCGATCCAGCTTGACCGTTTGTTCCGCCTGATTGCGAATTTCCAGCAGCTTTCGCAGATTTTCCGTTACGGTATCCATATCCACCCGATCCAGAATATCCGTCGGATTCTGTCGGTCGCGACGCAGGTTGTTTGCGGAGATACCCAAGTCGTGCGATTTGAAATTCCGTGTCAGAACCTCCAGCGTAAAACGATGATTGATATCCTCAACCACACGGTTAATTGCACTGGTCAACTCGTCTTTTTCATACAGGTCGTGCAAATGGCGGAAATGTCCTTCGTACTGATAGCAGCGTAGGGAGTGCTGGATGTTTCGAGCAATCGCCGTGTCTACATACTCATCGGCGCTTTCCTTGCTGGCGAAGGTAGACGTTTCGTTATAGTGAACGCCGCCCAAGCTCATCGTACCGCCGTAACGAATATACTCGTCGATGCCATGAATTCCCAGCACCGATTCAAATTCCCGATAGGGGATGAACGTCGTATGCAGCATCACGCAGCGATCGTAAAGCTGTTCGTCCTCCGTGAATAGAAACCCCAGCGAATCTGTGCCGGACAGCACAATCTTCATCCCACAGGCCGCAAATACATCCGAAAACAGTGCCGCTCCTTCGATGAAATCCTCCATCAGCGTCACTTCGTCCAGAAACACATAGCGAAAGCCCTTCTGCTCCAGCGTTTTCAAGTCTTTATTGACATCCGCCAACGTATCCTTTGCCGTAATCTGAATGAACGCCGCTTTGGCCAATTCATCTTCGGCCATGTCAGCGAAAATCTGACGAATCATCGTGGTTTTTCCCGTTCGACGCAGACCATAGAGAATAAACACCTTGTCCCGCGTCTCGCCATAAACATAATCATGCAGCTGCTGAAAACATTCGCGCTTCTGATAACAGCTTACGGCATCAGCAAATGTTCGGAGCGTATTACCTGTTCGGACGTTGGTGATGAAGTTCAACAGCTCGGCCTTCTTCACCTTTGGCAGACCTCTACGCAACGCTTTGATTTCCTGTTCAAGCGTCTTTCGATGCTCAATCTGTTCTCGGAATACATCAACCTCATCCAAAGGAATATACTTTTCTCTACGTTTTCCATTCTCAGACCAGCGCTGATAAAAGTATATCTTCCCGTTCACCGTTTTTCTGGTGATGGAGCCAACAGGCAGCTCGGCAATCTGTTGTTCCAGCTCTTTCATGCGCGTTTGGGCTTCTTCCTGATTCACTGTTTTCCCTCCTTTTCCCGCATGGATTTATCCCTATTATACCCTATTTATCCCCATTTATTCAAGAGGGTATAGAAAAGGATGTCCATGCTTGATGGACACCCCTTCAACATTCCGCTTTTCGAGCTGTATTGCGCTCCAATTTACGCACCAATCGCGCACCATTTTTTCATGAACGTGCGCAAACATTTATCAAGTTTCAGGTCACTACAAGCTCAAAAAATGAGGTATTCCTTCATTTTTAACGATTTATACTAAACTGTGAAAAATAGCATTGGACTCGTTGCGAATTACAACGCCCAATTTCATATATACTCACAGCTCCTTTGTTGCCTTGCTTGACATGCTATTCCGTTCAAAAACCTGACACGATTACTGATTATAACACACCCCTCCCTTTTTCTCAAGGCACGGCTGGATTTTCATTGCGATTTCTGTCTCAATTTTTTATGGATGCCGGTGCTGCCGTATTCCGCCGCTTCGCGAATCGTCAGCGTCATTTTGCGCCGGATCGAAATGCTCTGAATTCGATCTCTGTCTAATCATCGCCCCAATCATCATTTATATCACTTCAAGTTTCTCACAACATATAACAAGTTCATCTCCAGAATTTATCTCCATTCCCACCGGAATAAACCTATCTCCATTAGCCAACCTTGAACCAGAATATAGTTCTTGATTCTGGTTTTGTTTGTTCTGAAGTTCCGTAATATAATCATCATCAGCCACATACATGCACTGTATATTATTCCCACCTGCCCAAAATCTGCACGATTGCATATATATACATATAACACTTCTAAATCTAATTATTATTTCTTCTTTTGTCATCTCATTTTTGCAATAGATTTCTACTTCTGATTTTTTCTGCTTATATTCAAAACCGTAAAAGGCGCAATCATATATTTTAATTTTATTGATATCATCTTTATTATCAAATGAATATACCATATTTTCAGTCTTTCCCATTGAAAGTATAATGAATTCCATGGTTCTGGCACAGGCTCTCCTGCAAATAATGCATTCCATTATGAGCGCTGTCCCACTCGATTAACAAACAAAATGATTTCTTTTCCCGTTTCAGATTCCTGAATGACTACCTTCCCCTTCTTTATCTCTTTGGGTATAAATTCAGAAAAAGATGCCGTATATGCTTCCCATCCCAAGGCTTTATCATCATAAAAGAAACCGTAAGACAGCGTTCCGCCGCTCTTTATCACGGTTACTCCATATCTTATTTTTCCATCATTATAATCATATCCAAATTTAGGATCGAATATACAAATTTCTTCACTCTCCGCCAGAATTCCCACCTGAATTCTCGCAGCATTTTTCGGCGTTATTTGATATCCATATAAAAAACGTCCATCTACTGAATATAAAAGGAATTGAATCTTTCCATTGTTCAAATTATCCTTTTCAAAAACGACGAGAGCCAGATTTTTCACTATATTTACATATTTGATTTCCTTATTGACATCTATATCGGCTCCATTTAATTCTTTTATCTCTTGAAATGAGTTTTTCCCAATTAAATGATCCGATACATATATTTCTTTCTCATTCCATGCATACGATTCTTCCTTTACGAATTTCTCTCCATTTTCATAAAACACCATGTTCATTATGATCAGAAAAATCGTCAAACCTGAAAAAATAATACAAATACCTTTTTTCATTTTCCCTCGTTTGTCAATACTTCAACAACATTTGCTTAAACGGCGCTCTTCTTTGTATACCCTTTTTATTCTTCTTGGTATTCTGAACTCCGTCTATAAAGTCATCGGCTTTCTTTTTTTACACCTACGACTATCTTTGTTCTTTTTTCATAATATATCGTATATTCGTCATCAATCACCATATTTTCCTGAAAATACTTATTTTTTGTAAACGCATCCAAATATACTACTTTATTAGTTTTTTCTCCTATGTCGAATACATAAGCACGAGTCACAGGTAATGGTGGCGCAATCCTTGAATCTCGATAACTTTCCTTGAATTTTCCCGTGAAGGATATTATAAGAGGATTCATCAACACATATAAATAGGATGTCACATATATTAAAGAAAACGCCAAACTCAGAAGTGATGCCGCCAAATATTTTTTATCATGCACAACAGAGACTATTGCCAAAAATAATCCCATTATACCCACGATACACCCTGTCGAAAAAATACGGTACCTTATTCCATCTAAAATCACTTTAATTCTCCCTTTACTTCATTAAGACTTTTTTCACCATCAATCCCACATTCCTTATTATAATATAGCTTAGTTTCTTCATCGTAAACATATTCTCGATATCTAAATAGGTTTTCCGTACCGAGCGTCGCCACCATGCTTCCGCTCTTGCTGATCGGATTACCCCACGCATCATAACCATATTCTACCACCTGCGTACCATTCGCGTCAATCAGCGCA
>OLNU01000842.1_pt1 | contig 26178 bp, 28 predicted proteins | sample 1672241 | NCBI WGS metagenome assembly OLNU01 (sample SAMEA3136663, study PRJEB25190) | human gut metagenome | biome: human gut; feature: human-associated habitat; material: faeces | place: Austria | collected 2013 | reverse complement strand
ACGCCACACCGACGAAATGCGTAGCATTTTGGAGGTTGGCTCTGAACAGTTACATTATTTGCAGCTTTAATAAAAATATACTTTTCGTTTTCATTATCTTGACAAGCAATAAATCCTGTACTAAAATAAACACATAAGCAAAACCGAAACGTTTCGGTTTTGAAAATAAGGAGGACGATACGATGCCATTAGTTACATCAGAAAAGATGCTTTTAGACGCAAAGAAGGATGGATACGCAGTAGGCGCATTCAATGTAGAGAATATGGAGATGGTTAAAGCAGTCATCGCTGCAGCGGAGGAGCTGAACGCACCGGTGATGCTTCAGACAACACCTTCTACTGTAAAGTACGGAACATTGGAGACATTTGCAGGAATCGTGAAAGCAGAAGCTGCGAAAACAAAGATCCCGGTATGCCTGCATCTGGATCATGGCAATAGCTTTGAACTTGCAGTTCAGGCAATGAAAGCTGGTTACACATCTGTTATGATCGACGGTTCCCACGAAGATTTTGAGAATAATATCGCAGTGACGAAGAAGGTTGTAGATGTAGCAAATGCATTTGGTATTCCGGTAGAAGCTGAACTTGGTAAAGTTGGCGGAAAGGAAGACGACCTTGAGGCTGATGCTGATACGAACACAGATCCGCAGGAAGCAAAAGAATTCGTAGAGCGCACAGGAGTTTCCTCTCTTGCAGTAGCGATTGGAACAGCGCACGGCTTTTATGTAGGAACCCCGGTTCTTGACAAGCAAAGAGTAAGCGCAATCAAAGAAGTTGTAGATGTTCCGCTCGTGCTTCATGGAGCTTCCGGACTGAGTGAAGAAGATGTAAGAGAATGTGTAGAGCGTGGAATGTGTAAAGTCAACTTTGCTACTGAACTTCGTGTTGCATACACAGATGCCGTGAAGAAACTGCTTGAAGAGAAGCCGGAGACATTCGATCCGAAGAAACTCGGTGTTGTTGCGATGGAAGCTGTAAAAGAACAGGTGATCGCACGCATGAAGATGTGCGGATGTGATGGAAAAGCAAAATAAAACAAGTGATAGCTTACTAGATACAGAATAAGGAAATAAGTTTATGGGTGCAACGATGAAAGACATTGCCCGAGAGACAGGGCTCGGACTTGCAACAATTTCTTCTTATCTAAATGGAGGAAATGTGCGTGAGAAAAACAGAATCAAGATCGAAGAGGCAATTGAGAAGCTTCATTTTGAGGTAAATGAAGTTGCAAGAGGATTAAAGACAAACCGAACGAAGACCATCGGAATCATCTTACCCGAGTTGAACAACATTTTCTTTTCAGAGATCATTACAGCAGCGGAAGATTTATTAAGAAGTCATGGGTATGCGACGATGATCTGTGACTGCAGATCTGATGTGAAGCGAGAAGAAGAGGCAGCAGAATTCCTTCTTCACAGAAGAGTGGATGGCTTGATCATGATGCCAACCGGAGCAGAGAAGAAAGTATTTGATAGATTTAGAAAATCCGGAAGACCGGTTGTACTGATCGACCGAAGGATGGAGAACGGAGATTGCGACTGTGTTCTTGTAGATAATGAAGGAGCAGCGCAGAACGCAGTGAAACGGCTGATGAAAAAAGGGCATAAGAAGATTGGTATGATCACAGGACCGGATAATGTGTATACAGCAAGGGAACGTCAACGAGGATATGAGCTTGCGATACAAGAATCATCCAAAGCCAGATCAGCACAACAATCAGATTTAAAAGGCAAAACAGATAGAACAGATACAAAACTTCTGGCAGATGGTAACTACACGATTGCCGGCGGAGCGAAAGCGATGCGCAAGCTTTACGAAGACAATCCAGATATGACAGCAGTCTTTATCTCCAACTACGAGATGACAGTCGGAGCAATGATGGAGATTAATGACCTTGGTATCAAAGTTCCGGAACAGCTGTCTGTGATAGGATTTGATAACATGGATTTTGCAAGAGCTGTAGTACCAAGATTGACCATCGTGACACAGCCAACGGAAGAGATTGGACAAGCGGCAGCAAATCTGTTATTGAGTCATCTCGAAGATAAGGATGAAACACCAGATAAAACATTAGACAAAATAGAAACAACAGAGACAATCTGGCTGAAAACCGGATTCGTAGAAGGAGAATCAGTGGCGGACATTTCATAAAGAGGAGGAGACCATGGGAGAATATTTATTAGGAATAGATATCGGAACCAGTGCCTGCAAGATTGCAGTCTTTGCAAAAGACGGAACCGTCAAGGCAACCGGAACCGGTGATTATCAGGTTTATTACCCACATCCTGGATGGGCAGAACAGAATCCGGAAGAATGGTGGGAAGCAGTTTGCGATGCAATCCCAAGGGTACTCGTAAAAGGAAATATTTCCCCGGAAGAGATTAAAGGAATCGGAATTGATGGACAGAGCTGGTCTGCGATCGCAGTCGATAAAGATGGAAATGTACTTACGAACACCCCAATCTGGATGGACACAAGAGCCACAGATATCTGTGAAGAATTCAATGAAAAGATTGGGAAAGACAAGATCTTCGAGCTTTGCGGCAACTCTTTGCAGCCATCTTATACAACTGCAAAGATCATCTGGTATCAGAGAAATCTGCCGGAAGTCTATGCAAAGACTTATAAGATCCTTCAATCCAACAGTTATATTGCATACAAACTGACCGGTGTGATGACACAGGATCTTTCTCAGGGATATGGCCTTCACTGCTTCGATATGAGAACAGGAACATGGAATAAAGAGATGTGTCAGGAATTTGGATTTTCTTCTGAACTATTGCCGGAAATTCATGCCTGTCATGAAGTGATCGGTGAGGTAAATGAGAAAGCTGCGAAAGAAAGCGGACTGGCGGAAGGAACACCGGTCGTGGCCGGAGGACTCGATGCAGCATGTGGAACTCTCGGCGCAGGAGTGATCCACAGCGGAGAGACACAGGAACAAGGTGGACAGGCAGGTGGAATGAGTATCTGTACCGACCAGTATCGTGCTGATGAGCGGTTGATCCTTGGATTTCATGTCGTGCCGGATTGCTGGCTCTTACAAGGCGGAACAACCGGAGGCGGCGGAGTGATGCGCTGGCTTGAGCGGGAGTTCGGAGCGTACGAAAGAGAAGAAGGAAAACGTCAGGGAAAAAGCTCACTGGATTTATTTAATGAAGAGGCGGCAGCAGTAGCACCGGGAAGTGACGGAGTGATCTTCCTCCCATATATGTCCGGTGAGAGAACTCCGATCTGGGATCCAAACGCAAAAGGTGTTTACTACGGATTAGATTTCAGTAAGACAAAAGGACACTTCATCCGTGCGGCAATGGAAGGAACAGCCTATGCATTGAAGCATAACCTTGATGTTGCGGAAGAAGCCGGAGCGAAAGTAGAAGTCCTGCGTGCGATGGGCGGATCAGCAAACTCCTTGTTGTGGACACAGATCAAGTCTGACATCACAGGAAAACCGATCGTAGTTCCATCATCCGATACAGCAACAACACTCGGTGCAGTGATCCTTGCCGGAGTCGGAATCGGAATGTACAAAGACTTTGACGAGGCAGTGAAGCTTACTATTGAAGAGAAGCGTTCCCACGAACCGAATAATGAAAACAGAAAAGTTTACGATAGAAATTACGAAACATATATAGAACTTTATAAACAATTAAAGGAAACTATGGCGAAAAACCATGAATAAGAAATAAATTAACAAAAGATCAAAAAAGGAGGATCTTGAAAATGAAAGCAGCAGTTGTATGTGCCAACGAAGACGTACAGTATCTTGATTACGAAGAACCGACACCGGGACCGGGCGAAGTTAAGGTCAAAGTAAAATGTTCCGGTATCTGCGGATCTGATATTCCACGAGTACTTCATAACGGAGTTCATTTCTATCCAATCGTACTTGGACATGAGTTCTCAGGAGATGTTGTAGAAGTAGGTGAAGGTGTAACAAAGGTTAAGGTTGGAGATCACGTATCCGGTGCACCGTTGAAACCATGTATGAAATGTGATGACTGTCAGAACGGAAACTTTTCTCTGTGCAAACATTACAGCTTTATTGGTTCCAGAGAGCAGGGATCCAATGCCGATTATGTAGTTATCCCAGAGCAAAATGCAGTTGTATATGATCCAGGCATTCCGTATGAACAGGCGGCCATGTTTGAGCCTGCAACTGTAGCGATCCACGGAGTGTTCCAAAATGATTATCAGGGCGGACAGTATGTTGCAGTACTCGGCGGCGGAACGATCGGAATGTTCACAATGCAGTGGTGCAAGATCTTCGGATCCAAGAAAGTTGTAGTTTTCGACATCAGTGATGAGAGACTTGAACTTGCGAAACGTCTTGGAGCTGACGAAGTTGTCAACACAACGAAAGGGAATTTCATGGAAGAGGCAATGGCGATCACAGGCGGCAAAGGATACGGCTTTGTATTCGAGACAGCCGGACAGGTTCCGACTATGCATATGGCCTTTGAGCTTGCAGGAAACAAATCCCATGTATGCTTTATCGGAACACCACATGTGAATCTTGAGTTCACACCGGCAATGTGGGAGAACATGAATCGTAAAGAGTTCAAACTGACAGGATCCTGGATGTCCTACAGCGCACCGTTCCCGGGCAAAGAGTGGGATCTGACAGCACATTACTTTGCAACAGGACAGCTGAAATTCGACAAGGGATTTATTTACAAAATGGTTCCGATGAGTCAGGCACAGGAAGCATTCCAGATGTTTAAGACACCGGGACTTGTACAGGGAAAAGTAATGCTTGTAAACGAAGATTAATCAGAGAGGGGGACAAGAGCTTTGATCTGTCAAAGCTCTGTACCGAATATGATACTTACAGTAACATTAAATGCAGCAATCGACAAAAGATATGTTGTGGAAGGCTATCAGGTCGGTGAAGTCAACCGTGTGAAAGAATGTGCGTATACGCCAGGTGGAAAAGGATTAAATGTATCCAAGCCGGCATCTATCGCAGGAGCGGAAGTGGTCGCAACAGGATTTGTCGGAGGTCATGCAGGAAATTATATCGAAGACGCACTGAAACCATTTGGAATCAAGAGTGAATTCTATCATCTGGAAGAAGAGAGCCGATCCTGTATCAACATATGGGATGAAGTCAATCACGTGCAGACAGAATTTCTTGAGCCGGGATTCACGGTATCTGAGGAAGAATTTAAGGGATTCGAAAAACATTTCACAGAACTGGTGAAGAAAGCAGATGTTGTTGCTATGTCAGGAAGTGTTCCAAAAGGACTTGACGGAACAGCTTATCAGCGTCTTGTAAGAATCTGCAAAGAGGCAGGAAAGAAAGTCATCCTTGATACAAGTGGAAAACTGCTTGAGATGGGAATCGAGGCAAAGCCGACGATGATCAAGCCAAACATTGATGAGATCCGTATGTTGACAGGAAAAAGCTGCGACAACTTTCAGGACATGGTAGATGCGGCAAAACAGATTCATGCAGATGGAGTCGAGATCGTAGCAGTGTCACTCGGTGGAGATGGTTCCTTTGTCGTATGTGACGACGGAATCTTTCGCGCACGTGTGCCGAAGATCGATGCGGTAAACACAGTAGGATGCGGAGATTCCATGATCGCCGGGTTCGCTCTTGGACTTAGCGAAGGACTTTCGGTTGAAGAGACATTGAAGAAAGCAAGTGCGATCTCAGCGGCAGCAGCACTCAGAGAAGAAACAGGATTCTTCGTAAAAGAAGATATGGAAAAGATCTATCCACAGGTGGAGATTGAGAAGATCGGTTAGATTAGATAAAAGGAGAATTATCATGGGTGAATTTATTAATCCGGCAGATGTGCCAAAAGTAAAATTCTACACAGGTGATGAAGCACCATGTATCGGAATGGGAACCTTTGGTTCCGACAGATTTACAGCAGATCAGATTGCTGAAGCAGTAGACGGAGCAATCAAAAGCGGATACCGCATGTTTGATTGTGCCGCATGCTACGGAAATGAACCGGAGATCGGTAAAGTATTTAAAAATGCATTTGATGAGGGAATCGTAGAACGTAAAGATCTCTTTATTATGACAAAAGTATGGAACGATATGCACGAACATGTCGAAGAAGCTTGCAAGAAAAGTATCGCAGATCTCCAGTGTGATTATGTGGATATGTATTATATTCACTGGCCATTCCCAAATTACCATGCACCAAAATGCGATGTAGAGTCAAGAAATCCGGATTCTAAACCATTCAGTGTGGAAGAATTCATGAATACATACAGACAGTGTGAAAAACTCGTTGAAGACGGACTGACAAGATTCATCGGAATCTCCAATATGACGATTCCGAAACTCGAAGCAGTACTTCCATTGATGAAGATCAAACCGGTCGCCTGTGAGCTCGAGATCCATCCTTGCTTCCAGCAACAGGAACTTTACGATTACCTCGTAGCACACGATATCCAGCCGGTAGGTTACATGCCAATTGGTTCTCCGATGAGACCGGAGAGAGATATGTGTCCGGAAGATGTAGCAGATCTGCAGACTCCGGTTATGCAGGAGATTGCGAAGGCTCATAACTGTCACCCGGCGATCATTGCACTGAAATGGGCAAGACAGAGAGGCGAGATTGCAATCCCGTTCTCACTTCACAATTATGTAAGCAACTTAAAAGCAATGACAGAAGATCCGCTGACAGAAGAAGAGATGGCGAAGATCGCAACACTCGAAAAAGGAAACCGCCTTGTAAAAGGACAGGTGTTCTTGTGGCATGGAGCAAAAGACTGGCATGATCTCTGGGATGAAGATGGAGAAATCGTGACATTGTAAAAAATGAGATAAAATGATGTTGAGAGATACAGTTCTTGTAGGAAGTTGAGACTTTTACAGGAGCTGTATTTTAGTAGAAAAAAGGATCGGATTTTCTGCGTGAAATAAAAAAGTTGACATGCACACATTTTTATGATAATATATCGCTCGTAACATTTTTGTAATAAATGTAATAAAAATGAAAATAATGCATAGTATTAATAAAGAATAGCAATTAAATGGTAAAAATTATGCAACAAAATTGTTAGGAGGGTATATGAAATTTAATAAAAATAAAAGGATGTTTCTGGCGATGTATACAGCAATGATGAGTGCGGTCATGCTGACGGGATTTGCAAGTTCCACGGAAGCACAGGAGCAGAGTGCTGTAGAATCAGAAGTGTCAACGGAGCCATCGGATCAGGAAGAAACTTTAGATGACACGCAGTCTGCCGGGGATGTAGGTACTGACTGGTGTGTATCAAAGGAAGTGATCGATGTACAGTCAGGGATGATCGAGAATGTGAAGATCGCGGCAGTTGAAGCGAAGATTGCTTATGAAGCAAAGCTGGAAGAAGAGAGACGTGCGGCGGAAGAAGCAGAACGGATCGCCAGAGAGAAGGCAGAAGCAGAAGCGGCAGCAGCGGCACAGGCAGAAGCAGCGGCTGCACAGCAGGCAGCAGAAAAAGAACTGCTGGCATCCCTGATCTTCTGTGAAGCGGGAAACCAGCCGTATGAAGGACAGGTTGCGGTTGGAGCGGTTGTAATGAACCGTATCAAGAGTTCCTCTTATCCGGATACGATGGAAGAAGTAATCTACCAGTCCGGTCAGTTCTCACCGGCAATGTCTGGATGGCTTGACCGCGTAAGAGCAAACCAGGGCTATACAGAGGCTGCGATGCAGGCGGCAGAAGATGCACTTGCAGGAAGCAATCCGATTGGAGATTGTCTGTATTTCAGTGTAGGCGGTTACGGAACACGGATCGGAGATCACTTATTTCATTAGAATGCCCCACTCACAACATCTGATCAAACAGAGGTGATCAGATACTGTGGAATCCTTTTCCGATAATCTCACTTGTATTAGAGATCAGAATAAATGCCTTTGGATCAGTAATCTTGATGAAATTACGCAGGCGGACAGCCTGGGTACGGTTGAGCGCAGTCAGGACGATCGCTTTGTCCTGACCGGAATAAGCACCCGTTGCGTGAAAGACGCTGGCACTGCGGTTCAGCTCATGAACGATGAAATCACAGATCGGTTCCGGGTTGTCACATACAACATTAAAATATTTGGACAAATTAAAGTTCTCGATAAAGGTGTCTACCATGAAAGAACGAATCGTAAGTCCGAGCAAAGAATATAATCCAGTTTTGATATCGAAGATAAAGAATCCGGCAATAGTGATCAACAGATCAGAAAGCATAAGAGCCGGTCCGATATTGAAGCTGGAATATTTTTTTAAAATCATAGCAATAATATCTGTACCGCCACTGGAACTGCCGATGTTGAATAAAATGGCAGAGCCAAGAGCAGGAAGTGCAATCGCAAAACAAAGCTCTAGCATCGGCTGGTCTGTCAAAGGAGCTTTCATCGGGCAGACGCGCTCCAGAAAAGAAAGCGTTACCGAGAGCAGAATACTGCAATAAGCTGTCTTAGCTGCGAATTTCTTACCAAGAACAATCATTCCGATCACCAGAAGCGTCATACTGGCAACAAAGTTGAAATCACCGGCTGTCATAAGTCCTGTCTTTGCAATAAGAACAGCAAGACCGGTGATACCGCCGAAGGTAAAGTTATTCGTGAACTTGAAAAAGTAGGTACCAATCGCCATGATCAGTGTGCTGACTGTCAGTAAAAGAAAATGCTTCCCCTTGTCTAACATAAATAAATTCCTCCCCAAAAGAAAAATGATAGCTTTTGTGTGCAACATCCAATCTAAAAATCTGTCACAAATGTTTGCACATATGATTGTAAGCGTTGAAAAGTGAAAAGTCAACGCATGAAGTTATTCCAAAAAGGAAATACTGAAATTAAGCAAAGTACGAAAAACAGCATACAAAAATAGAAAGAAAAGCAACGAAAAGGAGGTTTTGGAGTGTGGAACCAGAAGTTAGAAATAAGCTGGATCTTGCAATAGAAATCCGTGACGTTTATGCAAGAGAGATCCTTGATTTCGCCGGGAATCCGGCTATTGAAGTGGAAGTGCTGGCAGGAGGAGAAATCATAGGAAAAGCGTCTATGGCAGGGAAAAATTATAGTAAAAAAGAGCAGACAGAAAAACAGCAGGTGCACATTGAAGAAAAAATTGAACTGCTTAACAGTCAGATCGCACCGGAAATAATCGGTGAAAATGTATTTGAACAAAGAAAGATTGATACAATTCTGAAAGAAAACGGAAATGAACAGACATCCTTTGCAATATCACTTGCAGTGGCGCGAGCAGCAGCGGCTGCAGAAAAGATTCCGCTTTACAGGTATCTTGGAGGCGTACGTGCGGTACATCCAAGTATGCCGCAGCTGATCAGAAAAGAAGAAATTGAGATAGAAAAGATAAAAGAAATTAAGATAGACGAGAGTACAGTTCTTACGAAACTGTTCGAAAGAATACTGAAAGAACAGAATGAAGGGAATAAACTGATTCTCAGTCAGGAAACAGCAGGAACAGAAGACAGCTTCCTGGTAGATTTTGCAGTTGCAGCAAATATTACGATGATCTTGGTTGAAAACAGAGAAAGCGCTTATTATACAGTACTGAACAATCGATTGTTACAACTGGAAGAGAAGATCAGTGGATGAGGCAATCTCAAGAGATCAGGGAGAAATAAATAATGGGAGCATAGCTCCCAATTATTTAGCGACTTTATTTTACACTCTCTAAATACATTTCTGTCAGTTCAACAGCATCTGCAATACACTGAGAACATGGGACAACTTTCCCCTTTCCAGAGACTCCCTTTAGGTCACGACAATAATAGGTTCCGTTCTTTTGGCGGAATTTTTCTGCAAATTCTTTTGTTTTCTTATAGGTATCTGCTTTTGTAGCTTTTCCATTTTCAAGATTTCCAATACTGTTGTCCATTCCGATAACCATCATCATTCCGGTTACAGCTCCGCACATGTCCATCATGCCCATGCCAAATCCGAATCCCTCAGAGATTTTAAACATTGTTTCCTGGTCTACACCAAATTTCTCACAGAAAGAACAGGCTACAGCCTGTGCACAGTTATACCCTTTGCCATGTAGTTCTAATGCTTTTTCAACTTTTGTACTCATTTTTTTCTCCTTGTGTTTAGAAATTCCAACTTATTTCTTTGATTTCAAATTGTTTTTATTATAACGCTCTTTTCTATTTATGACAATTAGTATTACGGATTTCAACAGAGGAAGGTGATGCTTTGAATGATTTCTGAATATCACCTTTCATATTATTGTGTAAAAAGCTTGTATTGGCAGGAAGATATGTGTATTTTTATATTATATGATGATACCAGGATTGTGGGAGTGCATTGCACGAAACAATCCGTAGGTATCATAGTTGGAGGAGTATATGAGAATAGGAATTATAGAAGATGATACCTTATTGAGAAAGGCATTAGATACATCTTTGAAAAATCAAGGTTATACAACGATTCTTGCTGGTTCGAGAAAAGAAGCAATTAAAAATATAAATAGTTCTGTAGATTTATTGATCGTAGATATTGGATTACCGGATGGAGATGGAATAAATCTATATCAGGAACTTCAAAAAAATGGAAGAATTCCAGCTATTTTTTTAACTGCAAAAGATGACGAAAAAGATATGTTAAAAGCGTTTGATACAGGAGCAGATGATTATGTGGTTAAACCATTTTCAATAAAAGTATTGTTAAAGCGTATTTGAAGTTGTTCTAAAGAGAAAATCAAATGAAAATATTTTTATGTGCGGACAGGTTATGTTATATTCCGATAGAAAACAGGTTTTTGTTGGAGAGACGGAAATATCTTTGACAGTCAAAGAGTATCAGCTTTTGGAATATTTTATTATGAACCAGAATCAGGTTCTTACAAAAGAGATGATAATGGAAAATATATGGGGAATCGATAGTGAATTCATTGATCCCAACACAATTAGCGTTATGATCAGCAGATTGAAAAAGAAATTGAATGATTCATCGAATGTTATCAGTAATGTATTTGGAATGGGATATAGAATGGGAGAGTAGCATGGCTGTAGCAATTTTTACAGTACTTTTAATAGGTTTCATACTCGGAGGAAGCACTGTATATTTAGTTGAAAATCATTTGAGAACAAATGAAATGAATAAAATATATAAATTGACGGAATCCTTAATAAACGGCAATGAATTAGATGATTCTGATATAGGGAAAGAAACGATCTATTCTAAAACGACCAATCAATTAATCCGTTTACAGGAAATATTGGAAGGAAGAAGGAAAGAGGCTGAAAAAAGTAAATATGAGATACAGAAATTAATTTCTGAGATTGCGCATCAACTAAGGACACCGCTGGCGAATATAAAAAATTATACAGAATTGCTGCAAGAGTCATTAAATGTAACTCAAGAAACATTGAATACAGAATACATAAAAGACTTGCGAACAAGTGAAGAACAATTATGTTTTTTAGTGGAGAGCTTTATAAAAACTGCCCGATTAGAGCAGGGAATCATACAAGTTCACACTCAAAAAGAAAATCTTGTTGAAACGATTCTAAATGCGTTGGGGCAAATACAGAAAAAGGCAGAAGAGAAAGAAATCTTTTTTCAAGTAGAATTGCCAGAGAAAATCATCTGTGAACATGATAAAAACTGGATGTGTGAGGCGTTTTATAATGTGTTTGATAATGCAGTCAAATATAGTAAAAACAACAGCAGGATCAATATCACAATGAAACAGACAGAAATGTTTTATAAAATTCAAGTAAGAGATTATGGAATCGGGATAAGAGATGGAGAAGAAAATAAAATTTTTCAAAGATTTTATCGTGGTGAGCAGGCAAGAGGGCAGGAAGGATGCGGAATTGGTTTATATCTTTCCAGAGAGATTGTTCTATTACAAAAAGGGATGATGAAAGCAAAACAAATGAAGCCAGGGCTGCTTATAGAGGTAAATCTTCCGGTATAGACAGTTCATATGCAGCGTGTAAGAAGTTTGTAAGAGGTACCATGTAAAATAGATTGTGGCTGAGTTGAAGGTAGCATTTGCGAAAGGAGTTTACAGAAAAAATGGATATAATCAAAGCCATGAATCTAAAAAAATATTATACATCCGATACATATGAAGTGCGTGCCTTAGATGGTGTGTCGTTGACAGTGGAAGAGGGCGAATTTATAGCGGTTGTCGGTACGTCCGGATGTGGAAAGACAACACTTATGAACATATTAGGTGGGCTTGATACTCCGGATTTTGGAGGCGTCTGGATCAGAAATACAAGTTTAAAAGATCTCAGTAAGGAAGAAAGAACAATATTCAGAAGAAGAAATATCGGATTTGTATTCCAACAATACAATTTAATTCCTTCGCTTAGTATACGCGAAAACATAGTTCTTCCGATGCGACTTGACGGTAAGGAAATCGATATAGATTTCTTTAATGAGATTGTAGAAATTCTTGGATTAAAAGATAAATTAGAACGTTTTCCATCAACACTGTCCGGCGGGCAGCAACAGCGAGTTTCTATAGCACGGGCATTGTTGACGAAACCGGCAATTGTTCTGGCGGATGAACCGACCGGAAATCTGGATTCTGTTACAAGTATGGAAGTCGTAGGATTACTAAAATTCTGTGCTGCAAGATTTCATCAGACGACATTGATCGTGACGCATCAAGAAGAGGTCGCACAGATGGCAGACAGAGTAATACGTATGTCTGATGGAAAAATCTATACAAGAGATTGTTAGGAGGGATTACTATGCTTCACAAGAACATTCCAAATAACAATAAAGACATAATCCGATTTCTGGCTAAAAATTTTGCAAGTACCAAAAAGGTGAGAAATACGATTTTATTTTGCTCGATCGTAATCGGTATTGTTGCTATTACCATGGTATTCGGAATCTCCTTTGGAAAAATACAGGCAGAAGAAATAAGATTAATCAGAGAAAATGGAACTGCTTCTTCAGGGAGAATAGAAGATGGAACAGAAGAACAATATGCAAAATTAAAACAACTGGATTATATAAAACAAGTTGGAAAAAGTATTTTTGTAGGTGAAGCTACAGAAGTTTCGGAGAACAATGCAAAAACGATATGTGATATAGTCTGGGCTGACTCAGAAAGCTGGAACAATTTTTTGAGACCGGCATATACCAATGTGATTGGAAGCTACCCACAGAAAAAGGATGAAATTCTATTATCTGAGCGGGCATTGAAAAAACTTGGTATCTCTGAACCGGAACAGGGAATGGAAATAAACTTAGATGTATACAAATATGTGTTCGAACATTCGAAAGAAAAATTCAAACTGTGTGGCTGGTATACGGACTCTGGAAATAAATTAGCAATCGGATATATTTCACATGACAAAATTAAAGAGTTGAAACTGGAAAAGGGGCCTTATACTTTACTTTTCAGTCAGAGTAATCATTTAAACAGGAGTAAAACAGAGGAAAAATTATATCAGACATTGCCGATGAAGAGTGCAGATCAAAAGATATACGTTTCTGATACAGCACAATATACTGCTGTTTCTAAATTCGCAGGTGGATATGAGATGGTGATATTAGGAACAATAGGAATTTTGTGTGGAATATATTTCCTTGTACGCAATGTCCTTTGGATATCCATGAGCGAAGATGTTCAAAATCTCGGATTGCTCCACACAATCGGAGCCACAGAAAGACAGATTACAAAAATATACCGGAAACAAATGAGGTCACTCATGTTAAAAGGTTCTGTCTTGGGAAGTTTGATCTCTGCACTGATTTTAGTCTTATTAATACCGGAACTATTAGGTTTCCATTTTTATCAGGAAATGGGAGGGAATACAATACTTTCCTTTTTCAGACCGTGGATTCTTTTGCTTTCTGTTGTATTTGTAAATGGAATTTTGTGGATAGCATCGGAAGGCGTTATTAGAAAAATAACGAAGCTGTCTTGTATTGAGAGTGCTGCTTATAACGAAATTACAGTTGCCAGAAAAACAAAACACTTTGGGAAAATAGTGCACAGACGTTCTGAAACAGGAGAAATGCTCTATATTGCATGGGGGAATATAACGCGACAGAAAGCACGATTTATCATTACAAGTATTTCCATATTTTTAGGAGTCCTATCCTTTATTCTAATGAATGTACTTACAAATGGATGTGATTATAAGCATCTTCTTGAGAAACGTCCTGATTTTTTAATAGCGGGAGAGTTTAGCGAATTCTGGAAAAGTCAGGGATGTGGGGAAGAATATAAAACCAGAGAAATCGATGTGGATCCTTTGCTGACACAAGGAGATGGTGTGGAACTGTTGTATGATAACGATTATGATGAATTTTCACCAATCTCTCAAGAGTTAGAGAAAAAACTACACAAGATAGATGGTATTGATTGGGAGAACTCCAATCTGATCGAAGGAGCTTATGTAACTACGGTTATGTCTAAGAAGGGAATTCGTCCTTATGATGAGTGGCTTTCGAAGCTTACAAGTGATAATATGGTGGAAGAATTCCCTTGGGATACGGTACAAGTAATAGACGAAGATCAAATCTCGTTGCTTAAGAAATATGTACAGGATAATCAATTGAATATTGACGTAAAATCTTTGGAAGAAGGAAATGGCGTGCTGCTCATACATGATCATATGCTGACTCCGGAACAGCAAAAACTTGCAGATGAAGCAATTGGCGAACCGGTATACTTTAAAACTTTGCTCTCAAGAGAAGATGCGATTCGTAGAAAAGAACAAAGTAATTCTGAGAATAAAGAGAAACAACAGGAAGACGAATTCCCTCAAAAAGAATCTGAAACATTTACTCTATGTGGTTATTTAGACAGGCAAAGTGATAATTTTCCGGAAATACATCAATCCTGGCACGGAGGAGTCAGCTTATATTATTTTATCAGTGAGAAAGGCTTTCAAAAGATACCAACTGAGAAAAAGATATTAACAATGGAATTAACTGCCGACTCGGAAAAAGAACCTTATGTGAAAACACAGATCAGCGAGCTGGTCTCCGAGGAAAATAAAAAACGATCCCAAATGACAGAAGTATCAATGGATGAAGGAAACGGCGAAGCAGGAGTTTTTGTTATCTGTAAATCAGACCTGATGCAGCAAAAAGAAACATATATGCGAGGAAATCGAATTCTCTTAGGTGCTGTAAGTATCATATTATTCATTGCGGGATTGACCAATTATTGTAACGTTGTATTCACTGGGATGTACGCTCGACGAAAAGAGTTTGACGTAATGAAAAGTATTGGAATGACCGATAAGCAAATGAAATTAATGCTCTTTGGAGAAGGCAGTTATTATTTTATGTGTGTGGTGGGATTGTTATTTACTGTAGGAATGGCAGCTTTGGTTGGGGTAAAGATTTATATGGAAAATAAATTGTCATATTTCACATTCCGTTGGCCGATTCTTATTATCGCAGGAATAATGCTATCACTTTTAGTGGTTAATGTTCTGGTTACCCATTTTGTTGTTGGTTTTTGAAACGATTGCGGTATACCATCTACAGACGGATATGTATTAGCAAAAGAAAGTGCTTGGATACAAGCAGCATGCGATAGTCAGTAAAGATCTAGGTTGAACAAGTTGCGGAAAATAGTGGGGGATATTATAATAAAATAAAGAATGAGAGCTTGGAACTGAGAGTCTGAGGGAAAGCGAGGGTCTCTTTACATGAAACGAAACACCAGACAATTATGCTTGATGATTCTTGTTTTTGGGATTATTGCAGTAGCATATGCTTGCCGGTTTCTTGCTATGTATGACATTGGCGGAAGTAATCCAAGTTATGTACGTGCTGCATTATACCTGTTGTTGTTTGTCCTGTGGGGATATTCCCTGGATCAGCGTATCATTCAGAAACCGGTATTGCATTGTCTTCGTCTGATGGCAGCCTTGATACTGATATGGATGATTCTTCGGACATTTAAATATGAGATCGTTACCGATCTGACGGTAGCGCGTTATCTGTGGTATCTGTATTACCTTCCAATGCTGTTTATTCCGCTCCTTGGGGTGTATGTTGCTATGTATATGGGAAAGTCGGAGTCTTACCGGCTGCCTGCGAAGAGTCGGATACTGGCAGTGATTCCTACGCTGTTATTTCTGGCAGTGATTACAAATGACCTGCATCAACGGGTATTTGTCTTCAAAAGCGGAATTCCAGGAGTGCCTGATAACAAGGTATATTCTCATCGCCTGCTATATTTTGCGTGTCTTGGATGGATGGTTGTTTGCATGTTGTTTACCATCATTCATTTATTACGACAAAGTCGCATTCCAGGAATTGGCAGAAGGCGAATGATGCCATTTATCCTAGGCTGTGTCATGTTATTGTACGGATTGCTGTATCTGGTGGATTTCCCAAAGGTACGTTTTATGTTTGGCGATATGAATGTTATGTTTTGTCTGTTGTATGTGGCGATTTATGAAAGCTGTATCCATTGCAGGATGATACAGTCCAATACTGGGTATGTCGGGCTGTTTGAGGCAACAACCCTGGTGGCCTGTATTGTGGACAGGAATGGACATGTGCTACTTCGGTCTAAGGCGGCAGGAGAGGACATGGTCTGTCCACAGGAGGGACAAACGATGATAAGCCCAGATGGCATGCGTATTTCTTCAGCACCGATCAAGGTCGGTTATACGGTCTGGGGGGATAATGTCCGCCAGTTGATGGAACTTCGTACCAAACTGCATGACAATAAAGTCAAAATGGAAACCAACAAAAAGAAATTGCAGAATGCCTATCTTGTACAGAAAGAGTTGTACGAGCTGGCTGAGAAGAACCGGATTTATGACGAACTGGAGGCAAAGCATGGAAAGCAGACAGACCGGATATGTGAACTGCTGGAGTTATGTAAGGGAGCTGCGTCAGATGAAATCCATACTTATATGAAAGAGATCATGTTGATTGGTACTTATATTAAGCGCAGCGCGAATCTGTATTTTCTGGGTCAGGAATATGAATTTCTGCCACAGCAGGAAATCAGGCTGACTTTTGACGAGGCAGTACGTGCACTGAATGCCTGTGGAATGGAATGTGGTGTCGCATATCAGATGACAAGACCAATGCGGACATCCGAGGTTACACGTCTGTTAGAATTGTTAAAAATTGTAGTGGGAATGACAAGAGGTGGGTTATACTCTCTTTTTCTCTCTCTTGCGGACAGTGAGATGAATCTGTCGGTGGAATGTGTGGCGGATTTGTCAGAGGTGGCTTCTTCCAATGTGACAGTTTGTATGGAGGAGGGGTTGTGGCTCATTCGTACACAGATAGCAGGAGGTGGGGAAGATGCGTAAATGGAAACAGTTGGGTTTCAATGTAATTAAGGACAGTTTCGATCAGCTTCCAACAGCAGTATGTTTTTTTGACCCTCTTGGGCGGATTGTACTTTGCAATCGACAGATGTATCGGCTGAGTCAGCATTTGTTTCAGAGGGATATGCAGTATCTGGGTGAAGTAGAGGCGGCACTGGCTTCCCCGCCAGATGGTGTGAAAAAGCTTTCGGATATGGAACATACCTATCGGTTTCCAGATAAGACGGTGTGGCAGTTCGAACGGACAATGGTGACGGATCAGTCGGGGGAAACCTATATACAACTTACGGCTGCAGAAGTGACAGAATTGCACCGGGTATTGGTACAGCTTGCGGATGATAACCGTAAGTTAGATGAAGATGCAAAAGAACTACATGAGCTTTCAAAAAATGTCGAGGCAGTAGCGAAGGAAAAGGAGAGGCTCGACGCAAAATCTGCCATGCATGACAGTTTGGCTGCGTGTATTACTGTGACAAAGCAGTATCTTGCCGGAGAACTTACCGGAATTCATGCAGATTCAGTGCTGCAGGAATGGGAGAAAAGTATAGCCTTTCGGGAGATGACACTTTTATCTGCAAAGGAAAAGTTATTTCACGATGCAGAGCGTAGTGGTGTGACAGTACAGATGAAAGGAGAAGAGCCAAAGGGCAATGCAGCAGATTTGATGTATGCGGCAATGCAGGTTTGCCTGAATAATGCGATACAATATGCACAGGCAACGGAACTTTCTATCAATGTTTGGGAAAATGCAGGTAGCTATACGGTGATGATCAGTAATGATGGGAAGTCGCCTGAGAAAGTCATAATAGAAGGCGGAGGCCTTACGAATCTGCGTCACCGGATCGAGACTGCGGGAGGTACGATGATCGTGCAGAGTTTACCGGACTTTTCTCTGGTGATAGATATACCAAAGAAGTAACATCCGAGAAAGGGGGCTAAATGGCTGTGAAAAAGATACTAATTGTTGAGGATCAGGCACTTGTCCGTATGTATCTGTGTTCTTGCGTGGAAAAAAGCAAGGAATGCGAAGTGGCGGGGACGTTGACGCGTGCCGATGCAGCGCTCCAAAGATGTGGGGAGGGACATATCGACCTTATCTTGATGGATATCTGTACGGAAAATGACTCCGATGGTCTGACAGCAGCAGAAGCAATCAAGAAGTTCTACCCTCGGATTAAAATTGTGATGGTCACCTCAATGTTAGAAGGACGCTTCTTAGATCGGGCAAGAAGAATAGGAGCGGACAGTTTCTGGTACAAGGATTCTCCTTCCAGTGATTTGATTGGCGTGATCGAAGGTACCCTTCAGGGCAAGCAGTTTTGGCCAGACAGTGTGCCAACGGTACAGCTTGGAAATGTGCTTTCTTGTAATTTGTCGGATCAAGAGATGGAAACCCTGCGTTTGTTGTGTGAGGGCAAGACGAATGCAGAGATCGCAGCCAGTCTTCATGTGGCAGAATCATCCGTGCGGACGTATATTAACCGTATGCTGGAGAAGACCGGATATCCGAACCGCAATCGTCTGATGGTGGCAGCAGTCAGCAAGCGTCTGGTTGTGCCTGGTAATCAGTTTGATACAAAAAAATGAAGTAAACTACATATAATGACAAAAAGACATTAACATAGGTTAGTGTCTTTTTTTGACGATTCAGAACATTTGCTACAGGAATGTGAAAATGTTGGAAAATTCTGCCAATACTAGGTGGGTTAATAAATTTGTCCACACTTTTGAGGACAGACAAAATCGTAATTCATTGCTAAAATAATACCAAGAAATAAGATGTCACACACACATCGGATATATCGCTAAAGAAAGGAGATGGTTCGATGCGAAAAATAGTGGTGGATATGCAGAATTTTCTGTTTGCCGACTCCGTAGCGACTGCCTTCAGAAGTTCGGACTATGATATTGATGTGATCCGTACAGAGTCTCCAAAAGATACCTTGGAATTATGTCAAGTGTACAAACCGTATGTGCTTATGATGGAAGTAACCAGTTATACTCCTTGGAAACTCAGTGAGAGGCTGAAGCTCCGGGATAAGGTAAAGGCAGTGTGTCCCGGTTGTAAAATTGCCCTTATCGTAGATTCTAATACTGAAAAACAGGCAGCAAAGGACATTCGGGATGCAAAGAAAAATGGCCTTATCGACCAGTTTTTCTACGGGTCGATGACTGCTGAATATCTGATGGATCAGATTTATGCGATGTAAGAAGGCCGATTCATTTGAGGCAAGGCAAACGTATTTACAAGGAGGAAGAGGATATGAAACAGTTCCCGTTACGATTAGGTGTGATGTTACTGCTTGTCAGCCTCGTGTGTGATGTGAAATGAAAACAGGGAAAACGAATTCAGATCCAGATGGCAGCCAGCATCAGAATGGTCAGCTTGTTACAATACCAGGTAATAATAAAATAGCAGATGACGATAAGACAGAAGCGGAAGCATCGGAACTTTCGATATTGCAAAAGCAGATTTTCCAGAACAGTTATAGAGCGGGAGTGGCTTTCCTGGGATATGTAGACAGTGAACTGAGTATGACAGATTTATCCATTTATCTGGAGGCAAATGCATTCGTAGAGACCTATCCATTCTTGTCTGATGCGGCTTATTTTATGACGGAGGGCCAGGAACTGTATGCAATCGTACCACCGAATGACAAGGGAAGGATTACGATATATGCTTCTGAAATAACAGAAGAAGGGGAATACATAGATGAGAAAAGCACCCCGTTGTTTCAAGGTGAGCCTGGAGAAGTTCTTGTACTACGCTGTAACTTCAGCGAGATTTATTCCAATGTACTGATTTCCGTTACGGATGGTGGTAGCGCTATGGAATTCCGCCCGTCGATTTCTTTGAAAGATGGGCATTTGACAGAGCTGAAAGGTGTTTATGATTTTACCGAATATGAGGATTTCTCAGATGGTCAATCGACAGAGATTGCGTTAGAAATCCTGCAGGAAATCGATGAGGTCAGGCAGGGACTGGAACAAGGTATGAGCCTTATGTATATAGGTAATACAGACGAGATTGATGGAGGGTGTTGCATGCTGTTTGCACTGGGTACTGACAGTGACGAGCAGTTTGTACAGGAACAGCTTTATGGTGTCTGTGATAATCGGGTTTACGCTTATGATGTCATGGGGGATGCATGGAATATCATATATTAAAGTATTATTTTTTGTGATCTGCCGGTAGAAACCGGACAACATAGAGAGGATCATTTTTTAGGAAAGGAGCAATTATTATGGGACTTATTAAAGCAGGTATGGGTGCTATCGGTGGCACTCTCGCTGATCAATGGAAAGAGTTTTTTTACTGTGAATCTATGCCAAAGGAGGTACTTGTTACTAAAGGGCAGAAACGTGTTACGGGACGTTCTTCAAACACAAAAGGGAATGACAATATTATTTCAAACGGTTCAGGTATTGCCGTAGCAGATGGACAGTGTATGATCATCGTGGAACAGGGTAAGGTCGTAGAAGTCTGCGCTGAGCCAGGTGAATTCACTTACGACACATCAAGTGAACCATCTATTTTTGCAGGAAATCTTGGCGAAAGTATCAAAGAGACATTCAAGACTGTAGGAAAACGTTTTACTTATGGTGGAGATACCGGAAAAGACCAGAGAGTTTACTATTTTAATACAAAGGAAATTCTGGAGAACCGTTTTGGTACACCGAATCCGGTCCCATTCCGCGTAGTAGATTCGAAGATTGGACTTGATATTGACGTATCTATTCGTTGTTCTGGTGTATATTCTTACAAAATTGCCGATCCGCTGTTATTCTACTCCAATGTTTGCGGAAACGTAGAACAGGAATATTCACGTGAGGAATTAGACGCGACACTGAAGACAGAATTTATTTCTGCTCTGCAGCCGGCATTCGGACATTTGTCTGAATTGGAACTTCGTCCAAACTAGATTGTAACTCATAATACCGATCTTGAAAATGCAATGAATACTGCACTTTCAGAAAAATGGGGCGCACTTCGAGGATTACAGGTTGTAAGTATTGCACTTGGCTCTGTAACTCTTCCGGATGAAGATGCAGAACTCATTAAACAGGCACAGCGTACAGCAATTATGCGTGATCCTACTATGGCGGCAGCAACATTGGTTGGTGCACAGGCAGATGCAATGAAGACAGCAGCAGGCAATCAGGCTGGTGCTATGACTGGCTTCATGGGCATGGGTATGGCAATGAATCAAGGTGGCGGTATGAATGCACAGAATTTATTTGCTATGGGACAGCAACAGCAGGAGCAGCAGGCACAGCAAATGGCAGCGCAGCAGGCGGCTCAGGCAGCCCCGGCAGCAGATGGATGGACCTGTACTTGCGGTGCAGTGGTAAGTGGAAACTTCTGTCCGAATTGTGGATCAAAGAAGCCAGAACCTCAGCCGGCGCCAGGTGCATGGAAGTGTAAATGTGGTGCTACAGCGACCGGAAAGTTCTGTCCAGAATGTGGATCACCGAAACCAGTAGAGGAAGATGGATGGACCTGTTCTTGTGGTACTGTAAATAAGGGTAAGTTCTGTCAGAATTGCGGTTCCAAGAAACCGGAAGGTGCACCGCTTTACCGTTGTGATAAATGTGGATGGGAACCAGAAGACCCGACACATCCACCGAAATTCTGTCCAGAATGTGGAGACATCTTTGACGAAAACGACAGACAGTAATTCGAGAGAGAGGAGGGAGTGTTATGTATAGACTACCATCAGAAAGAGAGGAGCATAAGGCCACAATCGGTGCTTTGATTTTAAGTATTATCATTATTATTGCCGGAATCGGTGGCATGATATATACGAAGAAAGTAAGCTGGGAGTATAAGAATTCCACCGATGTCCGAACAATTGATGCACTCGTTTACAATTGTGCTCAAACGAATGAAAAAGACAATAATGGAAATCGAAAAGAAGAATATAAGGTAAGCTTTACTTATGAAATCGATGGAACAACATATGACGATTTTAAAACTTACTCTGAGAAAAAAAGAGAAGGAGATACTGTGCGGATTGTAGTTTACCGGGATTCAAAGGGAAGATACAAATTGGAACCAGGGCCAACTCCGTTTTACTTTCTTGCATTTGCTGCAATGATTCCGCTAGGTCTCATTGGTTTTGTCGCACAAAGTAAAGATCTTATCAAGTATCACCGGGAAGAAAAAGAGGGTAGAAGATTGTAAGTATTGGAAGAACAAAGTAGTAAAAGAAAAGATAGGAAGGAACAAGAGGAATATAAGTCAACCAAATAGAATGTTATACGAGGGGGGATGCATATGGGTTTGTCAGAGGCGATGATGTTTGCATTTGCCGAAAAAATTGTAGAAGTAAGGGTATGAAAGCATTTGACTATGTGCATGCAAATCTTCCAAGTGTTCAGTCACATTTGGAACAGGTAGAACGTGGAACAAAGCTTTGGGAGTACTTCTTTGTACCACGTCTGAAAACAAAAAATAAGGCGCAGAAACTGAAACGATTCGGTGTTCATCTTTATGTAGCAGAGGATATCGGTTTGGTGGCATTTATTCATCAACACACCGGGACTTTATGATGTATTGCTTCCAATGAATAATCATTTGGATTTTGAAAAGCTGAAAAAATATTTTGACAGTCTGTTTGGTATTCAGAAAACTCTTGGTAATGCAATGAACAACTGGAAGAAACAGATGGATGCAGTGAAGGATATTTCAGTTGGATTCAATGTAGCGGTACGAGGAGATGTAGATATGGCAGAAAAGGCAGAGCAGGCAATGAACTCTCTGGATGCTGCAATCTATGGAGATCATACAGAATGGATTCGGAGAGCGGATGAGGCACTTGCAGAATTTGATCGGCAGGCTCATTAAGAATAAGATTAAGAATAAGGGAGGAGGGTTTTCATGGCAAACTTGCAGGAATATAAATGTCCTTGTTGTGGTGACGCGATAGCCTTTGACAGTACGATTCAGAAGATGAAGTGTCCATATTGTGACACCGAGTTCGAAATGGATGCACTGAAGGGGTATGACGACGAACTACAGGAAGAACAGACAGATAGTATGGAGTGGGAAACCAATGCTGGTGGAGAATGGCAGGAAGGTGAAACCGAAGGATTACGTACTTATGTATGTAAGTCTTGTGGAGGAGAGATTGTGGGAGATGCCAATATGGCAGCGACCTCTTGTCCATTCTGTGACAATCCGATTGTTATGATGGGACAGTTCTCAGGAGCATTAAGGCCGGATTTGGTAATACCGTTTAAGTTGGACAAAAAAGCGGCAAAAGAAGGATTGATGAAGCATTTAACCGGAAAGCGTCTTTTGCCGAAGATCTTCAAGGATCAGAATCATATTGATGAGATCAAAGGAGTCTATGTTCCATTCTGGCTTTTTGATACCGATGTAGATGCCAATGTGCGTTACCGGGCAACCAAGATCCGTGTATGGAGTGACAGTGATTACGATTATACGGAAACCAGCTACTTTATGGTACATAGAGGCGGTAACGTTGGCTTTGAAAATGTTCCCGTAGACGGTTCGTCTAAAATGGTGGATGATCTGATGGAATCCATTGAACCATACAACTGTGCGGAAGCAGTGGATTTCCAGACTGCTTACCTTGCCGGATATTTGGCAGATAAATATGATGTGACAGCGGAAGAGAGTATCGAACGTGCGAATGCACGTGTGAAGCGCTCAACTGAGGAGGCTTTTGCTGAAACCGTTCAGGGATATAACAGTGTCACAGCAGAAAATAGTAGTGTACAGTTTCATAATGGAAAAGCGAAGTATGCATTATATCCAGTATGGCTTTTGAATACGACATGGAATGGAAACAAATACACATTTGCAATGAATGGACAGACCGGAAAATTTGTCGGAGATCTGCCGGTAGATAAAGCAGCAGCAACTCGTTGGACTGCAATTCTGGCAGTAGCATTCACAGCAGTAACCTATGGTGCGGCGACACTTCTGCACTTTATTGGACTATTTTAGGGGGTGACGGAATGAAAAAGAAAATGAAAATGATATCGTTTTTACTTATCCTCATCCTTTGTCTTGGTATGACAATTCCGGCATATGCAGAGGATTCCGAAGGCTTTGCGGATGAATATTACCGGGTGCAGGATCAGGCCGATCTTATGACTGACAGCGAGGAAAGCGAATTGCTCGATGTCCTGGATGAAATCAGTATCCGACAGAAGATGGACGTAATCGTCATGACAACGGATACACTCGAAGGATTAACAGTTGAGGAATTTGCAGATGACATGTATGACTACTGCGAATATGGATATGGAGCGGATAAAGATGGTGTGCTGTTATTGATCAGTACAGAAGATAACGATGTTTATATATCAACCTGCGGTTATGGTATCACTGCTTTTACCGATGCGGGCATTAAGTATATTCCGAAACAGATGATGGATGATCTGAAATCGCAGGATTATTTTTCCGCATGTATGACATTTGCTGAACTTTGTGATGATTTTATTACACAGGCACGAAATGGAAGCCCGTATACAGCAAGGACACTTCCAAAAGATGCATTACCATTCTATTGGATCTTTATTTCCATTGGTGTTGGTGTGATTTTGGCATTCATTATTGTTGGAAGAATGAAGGCACAGTTGAAGACCGTTCGCTTCCAGGCGGCAGCAGGAAATTATGTGAAAGATGGAAGTATGAATGTCACAGAAAGCAGAGATTTGTTCTTGTACCATACGGTAACTAAGACTGCAAAAGCAAAGAGTTCTTCAGGCAGCAGTACACACACCTCATCTTCTGGAAGGACACATGGTGGTGGCGGTACAAAATTCTAGGAAGATTCTTTTTGTTGATTACAAAGAGACATGTTTGCGAGGAAGGAGTTGCTTATGAAAAAACAATTCCCTATCTGATTGCTGACTATTCTCTTTAGTATATCATTGATGACCGCGCTTATTGGATGCAGTTCCCATTCTGGATCAGAGGACTTGGTGATAGATAGTAAACCGTATAATTATCTTACCTATATATTAGACGAGATTCGTAAAATGGGAGTGTTTCCAGAGACTGAAGAGATGGATAAACTCCTGACGTGGTCAAAAGATTTGCCCGATGAAGTTCGAACGAAATACAAGAAATAAATTGAGCCGCCCAAGTGGGCGGCTTACTTTGATAATACGGATGATTACTTACCTTTGATCATGCACTCTGTTGCCACACGGCTGTTTCTGTCATGGGACAGGCAGGCGGTAACAATGGCATCCGAAATCTGGTCGCAGATTTTATCCGGATGTCCTTCAGTAACCGATTCAGAAGTAAATAAGTATTTTGCCATTGCTTCTCGTTCCTTTCTTTTTCGTTTCTTTTGTCCTGATTCTTATATAAACCAAACAGCACGCAGCTTGTTCGAGGTAAATTTCTCATGTTTTTGGACATGAAAAAAGACTCGACCGCTGAGATCGAGTCATTGCTTCCTCATCTCTCGGCTTACCCGCAGGATTTGGCACCTTACAAAGCCGCCGCTTTGCAGGTTGCCGGACTTCACAGGGCCTGTCCCCTCTGTCACTCTTGATAAGGCTGTTTTCGTTTATGACGATATGATAACCCCTTTTGATTTTTCTGTCAACGAGGTTACAAAAAAATTGTCGTATTTTACAAAATCGATGAATAGGAGCCAATCGATTTTAGCTTTGTTGTCTTTAGAAAATTATTCTTCTACCCGGTACATCTGTGCAGCACTTTCTTTGGTCGCATATTCGCTGACAGACAGCACCTGTACTTTGAGGGGGCGGTTACCCATCTGGATTTCAATGGTGTCCCCTTCTTTTACCGCATAGGAAGCTCTTGCCACCTTACCATTTACCAGAATTCTTCCGCCATCACAGGCTTCATTTGCCACAGTACGGCGTTTGATGAGTCGGGTAATCTTCAGATATTTGTCCAGTCTCATATTGCTTCT
>OLNU01000824.1_pt1 | contig 26501 bp, 23 predicted proteins | sample 1672241 | NCBI WGS metagenome assembly OLNU01 (sample SAMEA3136663, study PRJEB25190) | human gut metagenome | biome: human gut; feature: human-associated habitat; material: faeces | place: Austria | collected 2013 | reverse complement strand
TATTTATCTGTACATTTGATTTTTTTGAAAAAGGAAGAAGTGTTTACGAGTTTGATAAAGCATAATAAAATATCTATTAATAAAAAAGAACTTAAAGCCTGAAAGTTATTAATAATTTTCAAACTTTGAGTTCTTTTTATTAATAAATTAAATTGTAATTTATTTTATCGGTAAGTGTATCCACCACCACAACCTGCGCAACAAGCATTGCAACAAAGATTTGCAAGACAGCAGGCTAAGAGTGGGTTACTGCAAATAATTGTAGGCATTCCACCATAACTGCTTTGACGAGAAGTGTACCAGCTGCCACCACTTTCGAATGTACGGACAAGTTGCCGGTAAGTAGCATTATTAGGCTCCATTGAAGATGCCATGCGGGCGTGCTCAAGAGCCTGGACATTGTTGCCCACGCCTTTATTTGCAATCGCACTGTAATAATACCATGCAGCTGTTTTGTTGGAAATTGTATTTAATACATTCAGAGCTTCGGCATAATGTTGATTGTTGATGTAATTGGCTGCGGCACGCATATGCATCTCGTCTTCTGACATATTTGAAGAGTTGCCATAATTACCTGCGCCACCGTAGCCTGTACCAAAGCCACCAAAATTGCCAAAACCTCCAAAATCAAATCCACCAAAGTCCCAATCGCCGAAACCACCGGAATTATAGCCACCGGAACCATTAGAGCCATAGCTACCGGAACCACCGGAATTTCCAGATCCATAACTGCCTGAATTACCATAGCCGGAGCCATAGCCGCCATAAGTTCCACTGCCATAAGAAGAACCACCATAGCCATTTGCACCATGCTTGCGTGCATCCATAATCTGACTATATGCCTGTTGAACCTGCTTGAATTTCTCTTCAGCCTGTTCCTTGTTAGGGTTGTTAATGTTTGCATCAGGGTGGTATTTGCGGCTTAGAGCCTTGTATGCTTTTTTTATTTCATCTTCAGAGGCATCTGGTCTAACCCCTAAAACATCATAAGGATTCATATATCTATTCTCTTTCTAAATTTTTGCTGTGATTATGTTATAATGCGATAGAATATTGTTAATAAAAATTAATTCTGAAAAATTAAAACATCACAATAAAAAATTATTTGTTTTCTAAATTTTTTGAAACACGCCGTTCATAGGAATTCCAAACTCCGGAATACAAAATATTACGAAGAATATCAGCGTTGTCAACAGCAGGGAGCATTTCGAAAGCATCGGAACACTCAGCCATCATCATTGTAAGCATATCTTTGACATGAGTTTCAAAATCCGGGTCAGTATAGTACTTCGAAAATACATTGTAACGTCCCTTTTTGACATCGTCCTCAACATCGTCAAATGCATCCATAATATATATAAATTTCCCAAGGTAAAAGCCCATACGACCAAGACCGTTGGCGTAAATATCGTCAAAAGGCACGAATAGGATTTGCATTATCCGGCCAAATAAACCGGCTACCACATCAACGTTGGTTTCATTCATTTTTTCGCGGGTACCGAGTTCGTCCAACAAAGATGAAATAGCTTCGATTTTATTTTTATAGGAATAATCAGGAGAAATATGCAAATGCCCGGAATCGTCAGTAAAATAAGAATTCTGATTGTTACTGTCAGAATTTGGCTGAGTAGCTGCAACTGAACCATCGTCAACAGCGCTTGACTGAATAGCTGCAACTGAACCATCGGCAGTTGAATCAGAAGTGGCATGTACATTATTTAAATTTTTCCCAATTGAACCTTTTTTTAATAATTTTGAATAAGCAAGTTTAAGAACGCTTCTGTCATCGTGCCAGTCATCCAGACATTTGAAATAAGAAAGGATGACGTTCATGTCAGCAACATAATCCGTAAATTCTGAGGAAATGATGTTCTGACGCTTTAGAGGGTGCACAATGCAACGCTTTGAAGTTACGCTGTGCTCCGGCTCATAAAGTGAAGAAAGAAGGATAACTAAAAAGGTCATGTCATAGGACAGGGTTAATTGCCCTGACAGACCGTGTCGCTTGCTAAGTGAGTGGCATAAGCCACAATAATACGCCCGATAGACATCAAATTCCCTAAATTTGAGTTCGGGTTTGTTTACAACTACATATCCAAACATGGAGTCCTCCAGACAAAATAAGTAAAGAACCACAAATCAAATCGGCTCTAAGTTAAATCACACAATCAGTCGTAAATACTTAATGCCCTCTTAAAAGGAAATTCTTACGCATGTTGTTAAATTATATAATCAGTTGCAGACTATTTATGCATCTGATAAATTAACTTTTTTTGATAAATGTCTGTGAGCATTTTGGACAACGGATTTCGATGCGGCCTTTGCCACGAGGAATACGAATGCGTTGTCTGCAACGTGGACATCTGTAAAAATGATAAAATCTTCTTTGACTGAAAATCTCTTTTTCTCTATGAAATTTTCTTAAGAAGGAAGCTTTTAAACTTAAATATTTGTTATTTTCCTGGTAGCGCTTCTGAATATTTTTTGAAAACATTCTTATATACATCAAAATAATTAAAATAAGTGAAATATAATAAATAATCCCGGACAAACGTCTTGGGACAAATAACGAAAGCACGCATAAAACCAGTGCGAAAATAAGCATTGCTCTGCCAAGTTGATCTACTCCATACCTCCCGTACATTAACTTCGCTAATTTTTCACGCAAATCTAAGACTCCTTCCATATAAAAATAAGAAAAGTTCTAAAGTCTATCATAAAACCTTAAAACTTTGCCCCTTACTTATAAGAAATATTAACCCTAATGAAAAATAAAAACAAGGTAATATAAAGAGAATTAACAAATCCGTTACAAATGTTAACAAAATAGACAAAAGAAGAATGCAAGAAAGGTCAGTATGCGAAAAAAACTGAAAAAAATTGGTGTATATTATAAACAAACAGATAAAAGGTAAAAACAAAACAACGCAAATAGTATAAAAAAGATAGAAAATAGCATAAATATTATGGGAAATTTTTAAAATGAACTAAAATACATATATAGTAAATATATAATAAAAATATTTTTATTGTAACTTTTCCATAAGAAAAGCAGAAAATATTGATAAAACTAACAAAATCAATGTACAAAGAATGTCGTAGATGATATAATAATAAAAGATTGTGTCTAAAAAAATAAGCAACAAATTTACATATTGAACGAAAAATAAAACAAGTTGTAAGAATGAAAATTATATAGATAATTTAATAAAAATATGAATATTATTCACCAAACGGTAAATAAAGTGATTGTTTATTGGATAATAAACAAGAAGATTATACATCAAATAATGATAGGGTAAATATTCATTAAGTAAATAAGTAATAAAATCATTCGCCTAACTAATATATAAAGCAAACTAGAGAAAATACAAAGGGGGAGGATAGAGAGTGTACAACGGAACAAGTAATAAGTGGACAAAGCATTTTGATTTCATAATAGTAGATGTTATATGCATTAATGTAGCGTTCTTTCTAGCTACACTGATATATTCAGGGTCTGGGCATATGTACAACACTTCCCTATATAGAAATGTAACAATATCATTAACACTGATACACTTTTGCGTGGCATTTTTCAGGAACGGATACTCAGGAATCCTTAGACGAGGATATCTGAAAGAAATGAAGGACGTAGTGTATCATAACGCAATAATAATGGCAGTGCTATTTGTATATTTGTTTTTGATACACCAGGCGAATAACGTGTCGAGAATAGTAATATTAATATTCTTTGTGATGGACACAATACTAATGTACATAAGCCATATAGCATTTAAGAAATTTTATGCAGTACGTAAGAATTATGATAATGCTAAGGAAAATATGCTGCTTGTTGTATCATCAGACATGGCAGCAGACACTATCAACAAGATAAGCAACGGACCGGACAAGAGATTTGAGATAGTGGGAATCGCATTGACAGATGTGATGGACATTAAAGAATCAGACATAGATGAAATAGAAGGAATACCTGTAGTTGCCGATGCCAATTCCGTATACGAATATGCGAGGGCAAATGTCATAAATGACGTATTTATCAGAGTAAGCGGAGTAAACAGTTTCGTCGTAGAAGGCATGGCATATGGATTTTTGAATATGGGAATTAAGGTTCATATAAATGTAGAATTTCTTACACACGCTTTGCCAAATGCAGGATTTGAGACAATTAACGAGGTAGCAGTTGTAACGACAAGTATAAATCAGGTGTCACCGGTTGGAGCATTTGCAAAGAGAGCACTTGATATATGCGCAGGACTTGTAGGGTGCCTTGTTACAGGAATATTGTTTATATTTGTAGCGCCTGCGATTAAGATTGCAGACCCTAACGGACCAATATTTTTCTGCCAGTTAAGAGCAGGGAAAAATGGAAAACCATTTAAGTTCTACAAATTCCGTTCAATGTATTCAGATGCAGAAGAACGCAAAAAAGAACTTATGGAACAGAACAAGATGGACGGACTTATGTTTAAAATGGACGCAGACCCTAGAATTATAGGAAGCGGAAAAGATGGCACAAAGAAAGGACTTGGTCATTTCCTTAGGGCTACATCAATAGATGAATTTCCGAATTTTTACAGTATATTAAAAGGCGACATGAGTCTTGTAGGAACACGTCCGCCAACAATGGATGAATACGAACAGTACGAAGCTCATCACAAGAGCCGTCTTGCAACAAAACCGGGACTTACAGGAATGTGGCAGATAAGCGGTCGAAGCGATATGACGGACTTTGAAGAAATAGTAAAACTTGATAATGAGTACATAATGAACTGGAGCTTTGGACTGGATATAAAGATTATACTTAAGACTTTTCTTGTGGTAATTGCCAGAAAAGGGTCAGTATAAAATGATTTGATAAGGTTTAAGTACAGACGAAAATAACTATGTGAAAATTATTTGGCTAAATAAACTTAGCTGATAAAAATGATGAGATAAGTGAAATGTGGTGCCGGGCGATGCCTGGCACTATATGGAATAATAGGTAGGATACCGATAATAAAAATAAGAGAAATGAGAAACAGATAATATGAAAAATGGACAGTTGCGAATAGCAATGCTTGGTCATAAAAGAATACCGTCAAGAGAAGGCGGAGTCGAAATAGTAGTTGAGGAATTAGCTACCAGAATGGTGGAAAGAGGCAATGAGGTTACTTGTCTTAACCGTGCCGGGCATCATGTAAGTGGAAAAGAATTCGATGAAAAAAATAAAAAAGAATATAAGGGAATCAGATTAAAAACAGTTCCTACATTAGATAAGAAAGGACTAGCTGCTATGACTGCTTCTGTGACGGGAGGAGTATGCGCTGCATTTGGCAAATATGATGTAGTACATTTTCATGCAGAGGGTCCTTGTGCCATGTTATGGCTACCTAAATTATTTGGGAAAAGATGCGTGGCAACAATTCACGGACTTGACCACCAAAGAGCAAAATGGGGAAAACTTGCAAGTACATACATAATGATGGGCGAAAAATGTGCAGTAAAACATGCTGATGAAATAATAGTGTTAAGTAAGGGCGTACAGGATTATTTTAGAGAAAAATATGGCCGTGAAACAAGATTTATTCCTAATGGAGTAAACAGACCGGTTATAAGAGAAGCAAATATAATTAAATATAAATTCGGACTTGAAAAGGACGATTACATATTGTATCTTGGCCGATTAGTGCCGGAAAAAGGATTGCGATATCTTGTGGAAGCATTTAAAAATGTGAATACGAATAAGAAACTTGTAATAGCCGGTGGAAGTTCAGATACGGATGAATTTGCAAATGAAATAAAAGCAATGGCAAAGGACGATGACAGAATAATATTTACAGGATTTGTTCAGGGCGAGGAATTGTATGAGTTGTATAGTAATGCGTATGTATACACTTTGCCAAGTGATTTGGAAGGAATGCCACTTAGTCTGCTTGAGGCAATGAGCTATGGAAATTGTTGTCTTGTATCAGATATAGATGAATGCGCATCTGTAGTTGAAGATAAGGCACTTGTATTTGAAAAGTCGAATGTAGAGCAATTGCAGGAAAAACTACAGGAGGCTTGTGATAAGCCTAAGATGGTTAAGAAATATAAAGAAGAAGCTGCAGATTTCATTTGTGAGAAATATAATTGGGATGATGTGGTGGAAAGAACAATGGAGTTGTATAGAGGGTAAGAATATGGAAAAGAAACATTATGGTGCGATAGATGGCTTAAGAGCTATTGCAGCAATTGGTATCGTTATGATGCATATGGGAGCAAATAATAACTATGAAATAGGTGGATATATTTATAATAAAATTATTCCATCATTTACTAATTTTGTATTTTTGTTTATGGTGATTTCGGCTTTTGGAATGTGTTGCGGATATTATGAGAAAATATTAAAAAATGAAATTTCTTTAGAAAAATTTTATGTAAAAAGATTTAAAAAAATATTGCCATTTTTTGCACTATTAGTTTTTGTAGATTTAATTATGTCACCTTCGATTGAATCTTTATATGAAGCCTTTGCAGATTTGACATTAATGTTTGGTTTTTTGCCAAACGCAGGTAATATTTCTGTTATTGGAGTTGGTTGGTTTTTAGGACTGATATTTGTCTTTTACATATGTTTTCCTTTTTATTGTGTTTTAATACAGAATAAAAAGAGAGCTTGGATAGCTTTCGGAATTAGTGTGATATATAATTTAATAGGTTCAAATTATTTTGAGATAAACAGAACAAATATCCTTTATAGTGCATGTTTCTTTATAGCTGGAGGATTAGTTTATTTATATAGAAATGAAATATCAAAAATAAAAGCATGGCAAATATTAAGTGTTATGAGTATTACTATTGTTGTATATTATCTGCTGAATGGTAATGTGTTTATGTGTCTATTAGTTTCAGTAGTGATGCTATTATATGCAATTACTTCAAATGTAAAAGTATTGGACAATAAGATAGCTAAATTCTTAAGTGGAATAAGTATGGAGATATATTTATGCCATATGATGGTGTTTAGAATATTACAAAAAATGAAGATTACTAATATATTTGGAAATGCATGGATTCAATATTTTATTACAGTAATATTAACTTTAATAGGAGCGATTATATTTGCAATTATAGTCAGAAAAGTGTTTGAAGTTGTAGAAAGTAAAATAAAGTAAAAAATATAAGGAATAAAATATGAAGATTTTAATGGTAAATAAGTTTTTGTATCCAAATGGAGGTTCAGAAACATATATATTCAAATTAGGTGAGTATTTAGAAAGTCAAGGACATGAAGTTCAGTACTTTGGAATGGAACATGAAGGAAGATGTGTTGGAAATCACGCAGAAGCCTATACATCCGACATGGACTTTCATGGAGGTTCAAAACTTTCTAAACTGACTTATCCAATTAAAACTATATATTCAAGTGAGGCAAGAAAGAAAATCGGACTTGTTCTTGATGACTTCCAGCCAGATGTAGTTCATTTAAACAACTTTACATATCAGATAACACCGAGTGTTATATTAGAAATAAAGAAATGGTCAAAACGGACAGGGCATAAATGCAAGATTGTGTTTACAGCACACGATTATAATCTGGTTTGCCCAAATCATATGTGCAACAATCCAAATACACACGAAAATTGTGAAAAGTGTTTAGGCGGACATTTTATGAATTGCTTTAAAGGTAAGTGTATTCATGGTAGTACAGCAAAATCAGCAGTTGGAACAATGGAGGCTATGTTTTGGAAAATAAAGGGAACATATAAGTATATTGATTCTATGATATGCTGTAGTGAATTTATGAAAACAAAATTGGACACAAATCCATTGTTTGCAAAGAAAACAATTGCTTTACATAATTTTATAGATAAAGTTGAATGGAAAGAAGTAGAGAAGAAAGACTATGTTCTTTACTTCGGAAGATTTTCAGAGGAAAAGGGAATAGGAACTCTTATAAATGTTTGTAAGAAACTTCCGAACATTCAGTTTATATTTGCGGGAACAGGTCCTTTGGAAGAAGAGATTAATGGAATTAGCAATATTAAAAATTTAGGCTTTCAAAAGGGAGAAGCTCTTGAAAAACTTATAAGAGAAGCAAGATTTTCTATATATCCATCAGAATGGTATGAGAATTGTCCGTTTTCAGTAATGGAAAGCCAGATGTATGGTACACCGGTTCTTGGCGCCAACATTGGAGGAATTCCTGAGCTCATATCTGTAGGTAGTACTGGAGAGTTGTTTGAAAGTGGCAATGGAGAAGATTTGAAAAATAAAATTGAAGAACTATGGAATAACAAAGAAAAGCTAGATAAATACAGTGAAAACTGTAAAAATATTAGCTTTGATACTATTGAGAAATATTGTAATAAATTGATTAAGATATACGAATAAAAGGGAAAAAGGGAGAGAACGTAATGGCAGAGAAAAAATTAAATGGTACAGTTATCGTAACATATAGATGTAACGCACGTTGTTCAATGTGTAACAGATATAAGGCACCATCAAAACCGGAAGAAGAAATTTCAATTGAAACAATTAAGAAATTACCGAAGATGTACTTTACAAATATAACAGGTGGAGAACCTTTTATACGTACAGACTTGAAGGACATTGTTAGAGAATTATATAAGAAGAGCGATAGAATTGTTATTTCAACTAATGGATTCTTTACAGATAGAATTGTTGATTTATGTAAGGAATTTCCTAATATCGGAATTCGTATTTCAATTGAAGGTCTTGAACAGACAAACAATGAAATCCGTGGATTAGATGACGGATATAACAAAGGTTATACAACACTTAAGAAATTACGTGAAATGGGAATGAAGGATGTTGGTTTCGGAATGACAGTTCAGGACAAGAATGCACCTGATTTAGTACCACTTTATAAGATTTCTAATGAAATGGGAATGGAATTTGCAACTGCTTCATTACATAATAGTTTCTATTTTGTAGAAGCAAAAAATATAATTAAAGATCGTCCAATGGTAGCTAAGAATTTCGAAGATTTAATTAATGAATTACTTAGATCAAAGAGTCCTAAGAAATGGATGAGAGCATATTTTAACCATGGTCTTATTAATTATATTTATGGACAGAAAAGATTACTTCCTTGTGATATGAGTTTTGATACATTCTTTATTGATCCATATGGTGATGTAATGCCATGTAACGGAACAAAAGACAAAGAAGTAATGGGTAACTTAAACAATCAGAGCTGGGATGAATTATGGAATAGCCCTGAAGCAGAGCATGTTAGAGCAAAGGTTCGCTGCTGTGACAGAGACTGTTGGATGATAGGTTCAGTGTCTCCAGCAATGCACAAGTACATCTGGAAACCTGGATTCTGGGTACTTAAACACAAGTTTAAAGCTTTATTTAGCAAACATCCATATAGCATGTATGAAAACAAAATTGTACGTGATTACAGAGATGGAAAGGTAACTAAAGAGGAATTGGATAAATGCAGTACTTGTGATATGTGCGCAACAATTAATGACGGATTAAGCGACGCTTCAAGAGAACAGCTTAAAGATAAGAGCGGTGAAGAAATAGTTGATGCAGATATTGCAAAACAGATGGGAGAATAAAGGTAAAAATATGAAACGAGCACTAATAGTAGCAGCTACAGGGGGATTCTTAAAGGGGTTTTTGATATCTGACATGAAATTGCTTCAAAAAATGGGATATGAAGTGCATTGTGCGGCAAATGGAAATTCAGTGTCAACATTTGTACCGGAAGAACTTTTTGCTTCTATTGGAGTTATGTTCCATCAAATTGATTTTTCATCAACATCTCCGATTAGTAAAGAAAGCATTAAAGCATTTAAAGAATATAAAAGACTAATAAAAAAGTATCACTTTGATTTTGTTCATGTACATACGCCTATACCGGGGGCAATTGTGAGAATTGCAACTATGCATGAGAGAAGAAAAGGATGTGTTGTGGCTTATACTACACATGGCTTAACTTTTCCAAAGGGATGTTCTTTAAAGAAAAAGATTGTATATGGAAGTATAGAAAGGATATGCTCACATATTACAGATGGTATTATTACTATTAATAATGAAGATTTCGCACAAATGAAGAAAATGGCCTGCAAGAAAGTTTATCATATTAATGGTGTTGGTGTAGATACAGATAGATATCATAAATGTAAAATAGATAGATACAGTTACAGAAATTCTATAGGATTAACAGATAAAGACATTGCTGTTTTGGAAGTGGGCGAGTTATCAGAGAGAAAAAATCATAGAGTTATTATTGAAGCATTATCTAAGTTAGAAGACGAAAGATATGTTTTTCTTATTTGCGGAAAGGCAATGACTAATTTTGGAACATATGATTTCTTAAAAAAATATGCTGAAGAAAAAAATGTAAGAGTAAAATTTCTTGGATTTAGAAAAGATATTCCAGAACTTAATAAATGTGCAGATATTGCAGTATTACCTTCTTTGAGGGAAGGATTGGGACTTGCGGGAATTGAGGCATTAGCTTCAGGAGTTCCTGTTATTGGTAGCAGAGTGCAAGGAATAAAGGATTATGTTATTGATGGAAAAACAGGGTATTTGTGTTCTCCTTTAAATGCGGATGAGTTTGCAGATAAAATAAAATTATTAAGTGATGTAAATTTAAGAAGATCAATGAAAAATGCATGTATTGATAAGGCAGAAGAATTCAGAATGGATATTTCACATAAACAAATGAGTGAGATATATGAACAGTTACTTGCAAAGAAGAGTTGATAGGAGAAAAAAGAATGATAGGTGTTTGCATTAAATATTTTCATGAAAATTATGGTGGAATGTTACAAGCATTTGCAACAATAAAAATGCTAGAATCAAGAGAAATGGAATATGAATTAATTAGATACAAAAAGAATCTAACTTTAAGAAAAAAAATAAAATCAATTCCAAGATTGTTGAATACTGTGCTTTTAAAGGATAAATATGAGGCTTTTTTAAAGAAAAAAGGGATGATGAAACACCCGGAATTTGCGGAAAATAATGCAATTCGTATGAAAGCATTTGATGAGTTCAAAAAAAATAAATTCATTAAACTTTCAACAGAGTATGTAGGGTATAAGGAGTTATGCAAGGGAGCAAAGAAATATAGTGCAGTTATATCAGGAAGTGATCAACTTTGGTCACCGGCAGGACTGCCTACAAACTTTTATAATTTGATGTTTGTACCTGATGAAGTTAGAAAAATATCTTATGCATCAAGTTTTGGAGTAAGCCAGATTCCATGGTATCAAACTAAGAGAACAGCAAATTATTTAAAACGTTTAGATTATATTAGCATGCGCGAAAACAGAGGAAGTCAAATCGTAAAAGAACTAATAGGAAAAGAGGTCCCTGTGATTTTAGACCCAGTGTTTAATTTTGATAAAGAACAATGGAAAGAATTGATTCCGGTTAAGAATGAAATATCAGAAGAATATATTTTTGCATACTTTTTGGGGAATACAGTCGAATATCGAAAGAAAGTAGAAGCCGCAGCCAATAAATTAGGGTATAAGATTGTGGTACTACGACATTTAGATCAGTACATTCCAGAAGATGAAACATTTGGAGATATTGCACTTTACGATGTTGGACCGGAACGATTTATAAATTTATTAAGAGGAGCAGCGTATGTATGTACAGATTCATTTCATGGTTCGTGCTTTTCAATTATAAATAATAAAAAGTTTATAGTATTTAATCGATATGCAGCGGGATCAAAGAATTCAAAAAATTCAAGAATAGATACTCTGTGCAATAATCTTGGCTTACAAGAAAGAAGATATAACTCTAATAAAACTTTAGAAGAACAGTTAAATGAAAATATAGACTATGAGTTGGTAACAGATAAAATTAGAAAGCTAAAACAGGATACAGATAAGTATTTAGATGAGGCGTTTGCTGATATTAAATAGGAATGTGTTAACAATAATAGAGAGTGAAACGGAGAAAATTCGTGATTGAGATAAAAAATAAAAAGGAGTGTTGCGGATGTACCGCATGCTCAAGTATTTGTCCTAAAAAATGTATTGACATGAAAGAAGATAATGAGGGATTTATTTATCCTAATGTAAACGTAATTGAGTGTATTGATTGCAAATTATGCGAGCAGGTATGCCCTATGACAAAGAAAAGAGAAAATGAAAAGGGAATTCCTGAAAGTATTTTGGCAAGAGATGTAAGAGATAAAGTTCTCTTGACGGGAACATCAGGAAGTGTTTTTACTTCAATTATGGAATATGTATTACAGAAAGACGGAGTTGTATACGGAGTAATTGTAGATGAAGAAAAGGTAGTAAAGCATATTAGAGTGGATTCTCAAAATGATAATAGAATATCAAAAATACCATGCTCAAAATATGTTAGAAGTGAAATAAGAGACATTTTTCCAAAGATAAAGGAAGATTTAACAAGTGGTAAATTAGTATGCTTTTCAGGAGTACCATGTCAAGTAGAAGGATTGAAAAGCTATTTAAATAGAGATTACAAAAATTTATTAACGATTGATGTTATATGTCGTGGAAATCCATCTCCACTTTTTTTGGGAAAATATGTGGAGTACCTAGAAAAGAAATATAAAAGCAAAATAGTTGATGTAAGGTTTAGAAACAAAACATTCGGTTATCACAGTGGAACAATGAAAGTTGTGTTTGGAAATGGAAAAGTATATTTTGGTTCTGCAAGAACTAATTATTTTCTTAAAGCATTTTTTTCAGATTTGTGTTCACGTCCATCATGTTATGAATGTAATTTTAAGCATATACAGCATAAATCAGACCTTACACTTTATGACGGTTGGCATGCGTCTGAATTAGCAAACATAGAGGATGATGATAGAGGATATACCAATATTATAATACAAAGTAATAAAGGAAAAGAAATTTTAGACGGCTTAAAGACGTTGAAAAAATATCCCATTGATACTTTAAAGGCGGTTGAACTTGATGGGATTATGGTAGAAAATTCGGTTGAGTGGAATGATAAACGAGAAAGGTTTTTTGATAATATTAATAATGAAAACATAGAAGAACATTGTTTGAAGTTTATGAAGATATCTTTAAAAGACAAGTTCATAGAGAAAATGAAACGTATATATTACATAAGAAAATTTAATGGTTAAAAATATTCATATGTATAGATATGTTACATAAATAAGACAAGAAAGCATTGGATTGTTAGGAAATGGAATCAGTAAAATATAGTATAATTGTGCCTGTATATAATGCAGAACAATTTCTTGAAAGATGTATAAAAAGTTTAATTGGTCAAACATATAAAAATTTTGAGGTGATTTTTATTAATGATGGCTCAAGTGACACAAGTGGAGATATTTTAAAGAAGTATTGCACATCAGATAAGAGACTAAAGCTTATAGAAAGAACAAATCAAGGAGTTTCATCAGCTAGAAATGAAGGAATTGAAAGAGCTATAGGAGAATACGTTATCTTTGTGGATGCGGATGATTATGTAGAAAAAAATTTATTAGAAAAAATTTCTGAATGTTCATCAAAAGCGGAAATGATAATGTACAATTTTAAAGATAATGGAATTGTAAACAAAGTAGAAAAAGAGGTTTCTCCATTTTGTGATGATGTGAGTGAAAGTGCTATACTAATATCGGGATTGAATTCTTTCAGAGGATTTGTATGGAATAAAGCATTTAAAAGAAACATTGTTATTGAAAATGATATAAAATTTAAAGATGATATTCATATGTGTGAAGACTTATGTTTTTGTATTGATTTCTTGGAAAATAACATAACCACAGCATTTATTTTGGAACCATTGTATTACTATGAACACAGAGGTGTAAGTGCCAGTGCAAATATATTTAGTGCTAAAAGATTTTCAGTTATAAAGGCATATGACTATTTGTTAAGTAAACCGCTGATTAGGGGAGAGGAAACTGTGTATAGATGTTATAAACATCAATATATAAGACATTGTTTGTCATTGTGGAAAATGATAAGAAATGATGATGAAAATGTAGGCTACAAAAAGGAACTTTCAGACAGAATAAAGAAAGTTGATTGGAAGTTTGCTATTGATAAATCGTTTAACATAAAATATAGATTGGTATTTGTAGCAATCAAGATCTTTGGTTAAGGAGTACTGGATATGGTAAGTGTAGTTATACCTGTTTATAATGGAGAAAAGTTTATAAAAAAAAGTATTGATAGTATTATAGAAAACTGGAATGGAACTTATGAGATAATTATTGTCGATGATGGTTCCACAGATGAAACAGCATCTATATGTGATTCAATAGCAAAAAATGACACAAGAATAAGAATTATACATCAAAAAAATGCAGGCGTGAGTAATGCAAGAAATACAGGTATTTATAACGCAAAAGGAGAATGGATAATTTTTGTAGATGCAGATGATTTAGTGCAGGGTGATGCAATAAATGCGTTAGATGGTATTGAATCATCCATAGATTTTGTTGCCTTTGGGACAAAAAAAATACAAGAATGGGATAGAAAACAAATAAATAAAGATGAATTACTGTTGGAAGTGCTTGGTGAGAGTAACGCAATTGGATTTAAAATGAATGCTGTTTGGGCAAAGGCATATAGAAAAGAGATGCTTGATAGTAATAAGATTAGATTTAATGAAAAGTTGTTCCATGGAGAGGATTTGCTTTTTAATGTAGATGTTGCTTTAAAATGCAAAACTGCAGTTATTCTTAACAAAGAGATTTATAAATATATACCTACAGATACATCAGCAACCCATAAATTTCAGAGTAATAGTTTGGAAAATGAGAAAATATTTACATATGAGATAGATAAAAGATTAGGTGAAGATTTTAACATAGATTTAAAGCAAAAAATAAATAATAGAATTAATTGTATGATAATTAACAGCATTTGGATTGTATGTGGGCAAAATATATGTCATACAGAAAATAAGTTGAAGTTTGGCGAAAGAAAAAATATTTTAAAAAATATGATTCAGATGGAGCCTTATAAGTCAGTCATAACAAAAAATATTAATATGGAAAATATTAATTCAAAACAACGTATGATGGTCTCGCTACTAAAGGAAAAAAAATATGGTTCTGTTATTTTTATGTTTATGATAAGGAATAGAATTTCAAAATAAAAATTATTATTTGAGTATTATAAGAATTGAAAAGGAGAATAGTTCATTAAATATATAGATAATGAATTATATAAAGATATGAAGAAAAAAATAGGAATAATGACATTTCATGCTTCTAACAATAGTGGTTCTATGCTACAGGCATATGCTTTACAGCATTTTTTTAGAGAAAGATATAAAATTGATACTGAGATTATAGATTATTCGAATGAGGTACAGCAAAGAATGTACTCTATACTATGCAAGCCAAAGACATTTAAGGACTTGTTGAGGGACATATTATATCTTTCACATTATAAAAGTATAGCTAGGACAGAAAAAGGATACGATGAATTTAAAAAATATTACAAATTAAGTAAGAAATACAGAAAAAGTGAAGATTTAAAAATTGATGAATCTGAATATTTAGCAATCATAGCTGGAAGTGATCAAGTTTGGAATATTAATGCGATGGATTTTGATGAAAATTATATGCTTCCGTTTGAAAATATTAAAAAAATTGCATACGCTGTTAGTTTGGGCGCTTCAAATCCAAATGAATCAAGCAATAAGGATGTGTATAAAAGTTATATCGAAGATTTTTCAGCAATATCAGTTAGGGAGCAAAATGCAAAAAAATGGATTGAAAATCTAATAGGACGTAAAGTTAATATTTGCGTTGATCCGACACTATTGATAAGTGAAAAGGAATGGCTTAAAATAACGGATGAGTCTATGATAGAAGGTCCATATATCTTTTGGTATGCGATGACTTATAAAGCTGAACAGGCAAATATATTGAAGAAATTGAGCGAAAAATATGATATGCCCGTGTATATTATGAATGGAAAAGAATGGGCAAGAAGAGGGTTAAGAAGAAAAGGAATTAAATTATCACCAAAGGGTGGACCAAGTGCATTTTTGTCACTTGTTTCAAATGCAACAATGGTTGTGACATCTTCGTTTCATGGTAGTGTTTTTTCGTATGTGTTTAAGAAAAATTTTTGGTATATTGGATTAAATAAAGATGGGGGGAACGATGACAGAGCTTCATTTTTATTAAAACAGATGGGACTTTCGGAAAGATATATTAAAACACAAGAAGCATTGGAAAAGGATTTATTAAAAGTACCAGAATATGATGATAAAAAGTTACAACCGTATGTGGAAGAGTCAATTAATTTTATTGAACAGGAAATTGTTTTTCAAAAAGGAATGATAAAAGATGAAAATTAACAAGAATAGTTTAATATATATGATGAGCTTATTCCCAATTTTAGTATCTCAGGTTGTGTATACTATTATTAACAGCAAATTTGCTATATTCTTATTGGTTTTAAAGATGTTTGTTTTTATCTATTACTTTGGTAAAAAAGTGATAAGACACTATATTTCTGTATTAGATATGGCAATAGGAATGTATTTTGTTGTTTGGGGAATATCTGTATTTATAAATGAAGAGAGTATAGTGGAGTATGCAAAAGAGAGTATTGTTATTTGTACATTAATATTTATGGTGGAGGAAGCTAAGCACACGGATATCAAGGCGTTTTTTGATGCGTTAACTTTGATGTTATTTTCATTGTTTTTGATTAATTTTGTTGTAGCGATTATAGTTCCAAATGGTCTTTGGCAAACAATGTCAATCTACGGAACAGAAGCAGATTATATGTTTTTGGGGTTGGGAAATCAGCTAACACCTATGTTTTTGATAGCGTTGATGACAGCTCTTTTTCAATATGAAATAAAAAACATAAAATTTGTTATTTTGTATGGAATTGTACTATTGGGAAATATCTATTTTATGTCTTCAGCAACTGCGATTGTTGGAAGTTGTGTGATGTTGGTAATTTTTATTATAACAAAAACTACCGGAAAATATAAAATTCCTAGAATTGCAATGGCTATAGTAGTGGTAGTTGGAATATCTATAGTTATATTTAGAATTCAATATATTTTTTCTTTTATAATAGAGAATATACTTGGAAAAACATTAACATTATCAAGTAGGACAATCATATGGGATAAAGCTCTAGCATTGATAGGAAAAGAACCGATTATAGGTTATGGAGCAGGAACGTTGGCAACTGTTATACAAGATAGAAATGCACATTGCTTTTTCCTACAAATTTTAATTCAGTCGGGAATTATAGGGCTATTGTGTTATATTAATGTCTTTAGAGTAGTATTAAAAAAATGCAAGAAATATTCAAAATTGAAATCATATATAATTATTAATTCATGTATATGTGGATATCTTACATGTTGCATAACAGAAGTTTATTCACAAAATTTTTTGATTTTAATTTTATGTATAGCCTTTATAGGAAGCAATTTAGAAACAGTTATTCAAGAATCTTTAAATAATATTAGTTGATGAATAAAAATTAGAAATCAGATATAGTTTTGTATTTATACATAAATCGAGGAAAGGCAGAGAATGGAATCTATTAAAAAGAATTTTATATATAATATTGTATACCAAGTATTATTGATTTTTTTACCATTAATTACAGCACCGTATATTTCAAGAACATTAGGTGCAACGGCAGTAGGAATTTATTCATATACAAACTCAGTTGCGTACTATTTCCTTATGCTGGCAATGCTTGGGATTTCTAATTATGGAAATCGTAGTGTAGCTGCGGTTAGGGATAATAAAGAGTCTTTAAATAGAGTGTTTAGCAGTATATATATATTACAGGTATCAACTTTTATCATAGCAATTTTAGCATATATTATATATGCTATTTTCTTTGCTAAAAATAATGAACTAATTTTTTTAATACAGTTATTGTATGTTATATCAGGAATGTTTGATATTACCTGGTTGTTTTTTGGATTAGAAAAATTCAAACTTACAATTGGGCGAAATCTTTTGATTAAAATTGGTACAATAATTTGTATGTTCATTTTTGTGCATACACCAGCAGATTTATGGAAATATACATTAATTATGTCTGCTGGAACTTTTTTTAGTCAGGTATATCTGTGGATATATGTAAAGAAAGAGGTTAAATTTGTTAGAGTATCTATTAATGAAGTCCTAAAAAATATAAAACCAGTACTAGTTTTGTTTATTCCAGTATTGGCATATAGTATATATAAGGTTATGGATAAAATTATGCTCGGAGATATGTCTACATACACACAGGTTGGCTTATATCAAAATGCAGAGAAAATTATTAATGTTCCTATGGGAATTATTACCGCCTTAGGAACAGTAATGCTTCCAAGAATGTCGAATATAATAGCAAAAGGTGAGAAAGGCAAGACGGTTTTATATATTAGAACTTCAATTAAGCTTGTTACTATATTATGTTCAGCGATAGCATTTGGATTAATGGGAATTGCACCGGTGTTGGCACCTGTCTATCTGGGAAATGAATTTGTAGATTGTGCTCAGATTATAACATTACTGTCAATTAGTGTTTTCTTTATTGCTTGGGCAAATGTTGTTAGAACACAGTATTTGATTCCAAATAGATATGACAATATATATGTAATATCGACAATTGTTGGAGCTGTTTTGAATTTCCTTATAAATTATATGTTGATACCACATTATCAATCAAATGGAGCTGCAATTGGTACAGTTGTAGCAGAATTTAGTGTAATGATAATTCAGGTAATAGCAGTTCGAAGAGAATTACCTATAATTAGATATATAGTAAAATATGTTCCTATTATGGGAATCGGAATAGGTATGATGGCTATAGTAAGAGAAATTGGTAGTATTATGGGATGTTATATAAAGACACTTGTTGTACAGGTGGCTGCAGGTGGAGTCTTTTTTTGCCTGTTAACTGTGATTTACTTGTTTATAACTAAAGATGAAATGCTTATGTTAATAAAGAAAAGTTTATTAGAGAAATAATCGTAATGATGGTAATGTCTGAATATATTAAAAATAAAATTTATATAAAATTGTTTGAATTTTAAGATTATAGTAGTTGTTGCCATGGATATTTTATAAGGTATTACATAAGAATATAAATTAGACAAAAAGTATATAGGAAAGTTTATTATGAGTAAAGAAATTGATATTATTGCAAATATTATAAAAAGTGTACTTACAGCACTTTATCAATCGTTTTTAGCAGCAGTGCTTTTGGCATTTGTGTCTATGTTCGTTTTTCTTTATGTGAAGGAACATGGATGGAAAAAAGGAAATCTAATTAAAAATATATTCGGAACATGGGTTAGAAATTTTAAGAAAAGTTCTACTTTTCGAAGAGTTTTTCTTTTGATGTTTTATTCTGCAATGATTCTTTTTAGAACTTTTTTAAATAGAAATATTTGGTTTGATCCGTTAAGTGATGTATTAGGAGACTGGGGATTACATAAATCAGATGGATCATTATCTACTGAACCTATAGAAAATCTTGTGCTTTTTATACCTTTTGTAGTACTTCTGCTTTGGGCTTTTAAGAATGAGATTATTGGAGAAGATGTAAGAATTGTAAAAGTTTTATGGAAATCTACCGTAACAGTTGGTATTTTTTCATTTGTCATTGAATTTTCACAGCTACTGTTTCACCTTGGAACCTTCCAGATATCGGATTTGGTTTATAATACTTTAGGTGGAACTGTCGGAGGGCTTGCGTATTATATAATTTATAAGTTTAGATATAGGAACGGATAGATTTTCGTTTTGATTTTATAGTCCGGTCGATGCTTAACTCTTTAGTGGAGGAGGCGTTGATTGGACTTTTTTTAATGGCTTATTTTTGTGAACAATGGGAAGATTGATAGGGATTGTAATATTTAGAGCTATATGTTAATATACTGGTACAGAGATAACCGAATTGATTTCGGTTGAAAAGCACTTACGTTCGGCGTAGGTGTTTTTTATTTGCAGAAATAGAAACTATCGTTAAATTTAACAGTGCAAAAACGTTTATACTTATATCAATTGGAATGTTATAGTATCAAGAGCATAAAGATAATAGTTATACTTATTTTTACTATACGATGTTGGACTTTAGTAGTTAGCCTGAATATAAAAATTAAACTTGAAAAATAAAACAATATGTTGTATAATAAATTGAAAGATGAAAATGGGGATATGAAAAGCTTATTTTTCTTTTTAATTTATAATTGAATTATCTAAAGAAATTCAAGCAAGATTGCAAAGGATATTGCAATCGTAATCTTTATTTTCCAAAAATATTAATTAAACAAATTTATATTACAAAAGGGGTGGTTTAATGGATAGTTTATTTAATATTGTTCTGTCATCAGCTGTCGTAGCAGCGTTAGTAAAAGGAATAGAACAAAATCAGGTAAATAAATTGAATATGATAACAAGCAAAAGAGGAGACTGGAGAAAGGAACTAAAGGACATAGCGTTAGACATTAAAAAATCGAATGTAGATAATATTAACGAATATCTAACGCAATTGAAAATAAATCTTAATTATTATGGTTCTGTTAATTGTAAAAATAAAAAAGATGAAGATCTTGATATAGTGCAGGACGAGCATATATGGAAGGTTATATACGAAATTGAAGATTATTGCGCAAATGAACAGGAAGATATAGAAAAGTTTGAAGAGTACAAAAAAAGATTAATTGACTATATAGGATTATTGCTTAAATTTGACTGGGATAGAAGTAAATATGAGACAAACAGTGCTTTTGATTTTATGTCATCAATAATATTTTTATTAGCAGTTGGAGTAGGAGGAGTACTATTATATTATTGGCAAAATCCTAAAATGACTATATATGAAATTATTTCAGATGGAATGGTGTTTGTTTTACCAAGTTTAATTATGCTTATTCCGTTATTGATTAAAAAAATGGATTCTCAAATTTGTAGAACTTGGTATAAAAATATTGATTATTTTAAGATCGCAATTGTATGCGCAGGAATAATGATAATATTTATAGTTATATATTTTTATGTAATATATAATCAAAATGGAGTTATTATTGCTATTGCTGAGAGTTTATATATGATGTCTATAGCATATCCAGTTTTAAGCGTTTATAAAGAAAAAAAGTTTTATATGAAATATGAAAAAAGCGTATCAGATTACATAGATAATGATAATAGAAAATTGAAAAATAGTGAGAAACAAAAATATTGTTCAAATAAAAATTGTTATGACACTAAAAAAAAAGATAAAGAGGGTATAGTTATGAAAATGAATGAAAACACTAGTAAAAAAGAATTAGATAGTATTATAGATGGTGTAAATACAAAGTTCGCTGAGAATGACCTTGAGGAAAGAATGAAACAGTATATAATAAGTCTGAAAAAATCAATTGGGGATGATAGGAACAAATATCTTGCTTATAAATCAGTTTTAGAAAAAGAAATGGACTTAAACTTTCCAGGATTTTGGATGGCAACATTAGCTTTATTTATTTCAGCGGTATCACTAGTAATTGACAATATTTCTGGACAAGAAATAATTAAAACCATAGTATCAAGTATAGCAATAGTGGCAATTATTTTGGGAATTTTATATTATACAGTTGTAAATGAGGATAGAAAGAAATATCAGCCGGTTTTAATTGCATTAAACGAAATTGAAAGAGAAAGGGTAAATGAAGAAAACAAAAAATAATTGTAGAAATAAAGTAATACAAATTAACAAAAGTTAGAGGATGAGAGACTAAAAAGGATGTTGTGTCTGATGATTCATTATGTGAAGTATAATATAATTTTGTTTTCCTATGTAAACAATGACGACATTTGTGAAAGGAGAAGTTGCGATGAATGGAAGCAAGCTTATTAGAAGAATTCATATGGAGTGTCCTATATGTGACAAGGTTCATGAGATTGAGGAAAGGACACAACTAGCTAAGATAATCATTAAAGGTGAAGAAGTTAATTATGTGGAGACATATTATTTATGCCCTAATAGTGATGAAGATGAAAACGAATTTGTAACTGGAAAGATGATGAATGATAATCTTTTAAATGCAAGAAATGAATATAGAAAGGCACATTATTTGCTTACATAGAATCCAATTTTTACAATAAGAGAAATATACAGAGTAGCGCTACATTTATCAGCTGAGAGCGCTACTTTTTTATATTTATGATAGCTAATACAAGAGTAAGAACATATAGTTCATATTCAGTGGAAAACATCACATAAAATATATTTGCATAATTTCACATAATATGATATATTAGGTATATGAAACGTTTTACAAATATTATGATACTTTAGCTAGAGCGATTTATATGGAGGGTTTATGGCGGAAGCTAACATAAAACATAAAGACAAAGTGTTTCGGATGCGTTTATAATGCCATGCAGAGAAGGAGAATATGAGTGGACAGCAACAGTTTACAATGTTAATGAAGGCAACAATAAAGATTTGATGAATAAGTGCAAAATTCTGCGCGAATATGCTACAATGGTCTCAAAGATTAGAGAGTTCCAGCAGAAGACATATGATTTGGAAACGGCAATAGAGAAAGCGATAGAATATTGTGTTTCCCATGATGTTTTAAAGGATTTTCTGTTGGAGCATAAGTCGGAGGTGGCAGATATGCTTAGAATGGAATATGATGAAACAAAGACTATGGATCATATAAAAGAAGACTATTTTGAAGAGGGGCAGGCAGTTGGGGCAATTAAAACAAAGGTCGCATTGATTTGCAAGAAGTTAAACAAAGGAATGTCACAGGAGAATATAGCAGAATTGTTAGAGGAAGATATTTCATATGTAAAAGAAATATGTGAAGCAATTGGTGATAGTCCGGCGGAATGCGATGTGGATGAGGTCGTAAGAAAGCTATCTTAGTATTTTGGAGAAACCTTAGATGGAAAAAGGTTTCTCTTTTTTTTATTTATTATGCACAATCAGATAGGCACATAAAATTATGTTATTACAGAGCAGGAAAAAGAACTGTTTTCAGAAAAATTAAAGTCATTAATGGAATATTTATAAGAATTACTGATGATTTGGAAATCAATACACTAGATGATATATTTCATAATACAAGATTTGGAAGATATGTTAAATATAGTTTAAAATATATGTTATACTTGTAACAAAGATTTAAAGATTTGTGAAAGAGATAAATTGTTATGGTAAATATAAATTTAAGAACTTATTATACGGCAATAGAACTTATTAGAAATTTTGTTAATAATAAGACAATTGATAAGGATTTTTTTAATGAGAAATTTATGAATATGCCGAATGAAGAAAATTCTCAGGCGAAAAATGAGAATACTGGGGAAGAAGCTTCGATGGCTAATAAGGCATATAAAGAAAATTCTCAGGCAACGAATAATGTAGGGGAAAATAATTCGGAGGCTAACAATATAGGAAGATTTTATTATATTGCAAAGAAACATAATCTTGTTTCGCTCATGGAACAAGCTATGGAGAAGATGGGATTTGAGTCTGATAGTGATATTTGGAAACGTTGGTTAAAGGAGAAGAATCAGCTTATTTACAAAAGCGTTCTCATGGATGTAGAGCGTGAGGCAATTCAGGATTTTTTTGAGGAAAATAATATTTGGTACATGCTTCTTAAAGGAATGGTTATAAGAAAGTATTATCCTGCTCCGGAACTTAGAGAAATGGCTGACAATGATATTTTATTTGATAATAAATATTCTAAAGAAGTCTATGATTTTATGACAGCAAGAGGATATAAATCTGACGACTATAACAAAGGATATCATGACGAGTATTTGAAACCGCCTGCTTATAATTTTGAAATGCACAGACAGTTGGTCAGCTCAAAGGAAAGACCTAAGTGGTATGAATATTATAAAGATGTTAAGTCAATTTTGATAAATGATGCAAATGGCAAAAATCAGTTTTATTTTTCTGATAATGATTTTTATGTTTATTTTATAGTGCACACATATAAGCATTTTCTTAATAGTGGCATGGGCTTAAGAACTGTTTTGGATGTTTATTTGTATCTTAATAATTTACAGGATAAGCTTGATTTTGATTATATTGAGGAGCAGCTAAAGAAACTTGATGCTTATGATTTTGAGCAGACATTTAGAAGTCTTGCCTTTAAAATGTTTGGGGAGAATGCTAAAGAAGGCAATGCGGCAGCAGATGAGTTGCAGGATTCATTTGATGCTAAAGAGCAGGATATGTTGCGAGAGTCATTTGACGCTAAAAAACAGGACAAGTTATGTGGCTCATTTGATGCTAAAGAGCAAGACAAGTGGTGGAATTCATTTGATGATAAAGAACATGATATGTTGTCATATATTCTTGACGCCGGAACATACGGAAATTTGGAAAATAGTGTGGCCCACAAGATGGGGTATACTAAGGGTGAGAAGAAGAAAGCATCCGATAAAGCAAAATACATATTCCGCAGACTTTTCCCTTCAATGGATACAATCGAGGAATTTTTCCCATTTTTTTACAAGCATAAATGGGCAATCCCATTCTTGTACATTTATAGAATCGGCAAAATGCCATTTACACGAAGAAAAAAAGTCGCGGGTGAGCTTCGGGAAGTTTTTAAGAAGTAGTTGAGGTAAGGAAGAATATTAAGTTACTGCAAATTATCTTAGTAAAATGATGTCATTTATTAGAAGACTAAAAAGTATACTATAAATTCAATTGAGTGTTGGTTTGTCAAAGTTCGACGTTATATATGGATTAATATAAAAACATTTAAAATATACATCTAAAACTTATTTGTTTTTTAGTACACAAAGTATAAAATTATACATGCTTGAAAATAAAACAAAAAGAGGTATAATAAATGGAAGAGTATTACTTCATAAAACACGAACAAATAAACAAAGGAGAACGAGCTATGATTATTATGGATATTAAAGTTGATAATTTTTATGCTTTTAAAAATTTTCATATGAATATGTCTTATCCAAAGAAAATAGTAGATTCAACAATAGAAGAGGAATTTTTAGAGGAAAGACCTAATTTTAGATATAAGAAAGTAAATATAATTATGGGTGGAAATGCCACTGGGAAAACATCATTAGGACGATTGCTTATGTTGTTTACAAATTATTTAAATGATGGTGGATTTAGAAGATTTACAGATAGAATTTCTGATGAAAAAAAAGAAGCAAAAATTTCAATTGATTTTGTTACAGATACCAATATTCTTTATAGATTTGAAATGAAGGTATTGCCAAAAGGAAAAGATGATTATAGTGAGGATGAAGTGGACATTAAAATATATTATACTCCTATTTTAATTAAAGATAATTATGAAATGTGCGCAAATAAACTTAATGAGAAAAATTGTAGTTGTACAACATATGATAAGATAAATACAAATGGTTGGAGTTTTTCGTATCCAATAGATGTAATAGAGGAAAAAAAATATAAAACTATTGAAGAAAATGATAAATATATATTTATTTTAGAACAAATATTAAAAACGTTAGATCCATCAGTAAAAGAAGTAGTAAAGGTAAATGAAGTTGAAAACACATATGCAATTATTTGGGAGAATTGTTCTGTAATAATCAAAGATGGAAGAATTGAAAATAGTAATGTAATGTCAAGTGGGACTAAAGCTGGACTTGAAATATCTTATATAATAACATCACTTATATGTAATATGCATGATTTATATTATTGTGATGAGTTATTTTCATTTGTTAATAGTGACATTGAGAAGGCATGTTTATCGATTATAATAGATAAGCTTAAAGGAAGAAAACAGTTGTTTTTCACAACCCACAATTCTGATATTTTAGATATGCAGTTACCAAAACATGCCTATTCATTTTTGAAAAAGGATATGTCAGATGATGAAACAACAATAAAATGTATTAGTGCGTCTAAGTATTTAAAAAGGAATACAGATTCGCTGAAAAATGCTGTTGAAAATGATTTGTTTTGTACTGCTCCGGAATTAAATAGAATATATGAAATTGCTGATTTATAGTTAGGGTGGTGCGGGATGAGAAAAAATGGAATATACCAATATTATGTAGAGGGTGAAGATGATAAAAAAATAGTAAATGCGTTGAAACAGGAGATAGGTTGTATTGAAAGTGGAAAAGTGGAAAAATTTAATGTAATACAAAACAAATTTTCTATTGCAAGAATAAGACCTTTAAAAAGTGGAACTACCGTAGTACTAGTATATGATACAGATGTTGAAACGAATATAGATATTTTAGATTACAATGTTAAGTTCTTAAAAAAACAGAGTGCAATTAAAGATGTTATTTGCATACCACAGGTTAACAATTTAGAGGATGAGCTTGTTGGTGCATGCAATGTAAAAAATGTTATAGAAATTACAAAAAGTAATAGTTTAAAAGAATACAAAAGAGAATTAATTAGTTGCACAAATTTGGGGAAAAGATTGCAAGTATGTGGATTTAACATATTAAAATTTTGGAATAAATTACCTAAAAACTCATATGAAAAATATGGAAATGACTCAAGTAAAATAAAGAAGGTAAAAAAATAAGAATTTAATGGATTAATAATAATTAAAAAACC
>OLNU01000821.1_pt1 | contig 26522 bp, 26 predicted proteins | sample 1672241 | NCBI WGS metagenome assembly OLNU01 (sample SAMEA3136663, study PRJEB25190) | human gut metagenome | biome: human gut; feature: human-associated habitat; material: faeces | place: Austria | collected 2013 | reverse complement strand
CTTGGACAGACGTTTTAAAGAGACAGGGGTAGAGAACGTATCTTTACCACTTTTAATTCCGGAAAGTCTTTTGGAGAAAGAGGCAGATCACATTGACGGATTTGCACCGGAAGTTGCATGGGTAACACACGGTGGTATGGAGAGATTACAGGAGAGACTTTGTATCCGTCCTACTTCTGAGACTTTATTTTGTGACCTGTGGGCAAGAACAGTAAAATCTTATCGTGATCTTCCGAAAGTATGGAACCAGTGGAACAGCGTACTTCGTTGGGAGAAGACAACAAGACCTTTCCTTCGTTCCAGAGAGTTCTTATGGCAGGAAGGACACACCATTCACGCAACATATGAAGAAGCGGAAGAACGTACGATTCAGATGTTCCATGTATATGAGGACTGTTATAGAGAGACAATGGCGATTCCTTATGTGTCAGGAAGAAAAGCAGAACACGAGAAATTTGCCGGAGCTCAGGACACTTACACAGTAGAAGCATTGATGCATGATGGTAAGGCATTACAGTCTGCAACAAGCCATTTCTTCGGAAGTGGATTCCCGGATGCATTTGGTATTAAATATATTGATAAAAACAATGAACCTCACAGTGTATACGAGACATCATGGGGATGGTCCACAAGAAGTATCGGAGCGCTTATCATGGTTCACGGTGATGATGACGGACTTGTTCTTCCGCCACACGTTGCGCCGGTTGAGTGTAGAGTGATTCCGATCGCGCAGCACAAAGAAGGTGTGCTTGACCGGGCATACGCATTGCTTGACGAGCTTAAGAAAGCAGGATACCGCGTGAAGATCGATGATTCTGAGAAGAGTCCTGGATGGAAATTCTCTGAACAGGAGATCCTTGGTATTCCAACTCGTATCGAGATCGGACCAAAAGATATCGAGAAAAATCAGGTTGTTGTTGTTCGTCGTGATACACGTGAGAAGATTGTCGTATCTCTGGATGACATTGCAGTAAAACTGCGTGAAATCTTAGAGCAGGAACAGCAGGATATGTATGACAGAGCTAAGGAATTCCTTGACAACCACATCGATACAGCAGTGACTATGGATGAAATGGTAGAGAAGTTCAAAGCAAATCGTGGTTTTGTAAAAGCATGCTGGTGTGGAGATCCGGAATGTGAAGGTGAAGTAAAATACGCAACAGGCGGAGCGGCAACACGATGCCTGATCGAGGATGAAGAAATGATTTCCGATAAATGTATCTACTGTGGAAAACCTGCAAAACACATGGCATATTGGGGAAAATCTTACTAAGATTTATATTAGCATATGGCGGAGTGACCGATTGCGGTCGCTCCGTTTTTTTCTAAATGTGACTTGGCTTTCACTGACTGATTTATTATAGTGGTCATACACAAAATTCTTAGAAGCAATTCTTGCTTCTATAAATTATCAATGATGAGCCAAGCGGCTTCCGAACTGTTTTTTTATCAGCTTTCGGCAAATCCAATTTTAGTTGCACGAAAATATGTAGTTGTATTATACTGAAAGAACGAGATCTGGAGGGCAGAGAAGAAATCAACGAACTGGTAAGACGGTATGAAGAAAGAAAATCATCCCGATATTATCAGGCAGTTATGGATCTGATCGTTCGTGCAAATAAGGAGAAGATGGAGGAGGAAAGATATATGTGTGAGGCATTACATGAGTTATTTGCGGAAGATGTAGAAAAAGAGGTAAAGAAAGAAGCTCAGCGCATTAACACTCTGAATAAGATTCTGGTCGAGCAGAACCGAACAGCGGATATCATTAAGGCGGCAACGGAGCCGGAATATCAGAAGAAACTGATGGAGGAACTTCTGTGAGCATGATTAAGATTCAACTACCCCCAAAGGTTCATACAATTATAAAAACGTTACAGGAACATGGCTTTGAAGCCTACGCCGTAGGAGGCTGCGTGCGAGATTCGATTCTGGGAAGAGAGCCGGAGGACTGGGACATTACCACGTCCGCTATGCCGGAAGAGACGAAGGCGCTGTTTCGAAAGACTTTTGATACAGGGATTGAGCACGGAACAGTGACTGTGCTTTTAGAACAGGAAGGTTTTGAAGTTACGACTTACCGTATTGATGGAAAATATGAAGACAGCAGACATCCTTCCGAGGTAACATTTACCAGAAACTTAAGAGACGATCTTCTTCGCAGAGATTTTACGATTAACGCTATGGCATATAATGAAAAGGATGGGCTGGTAGATATCTTCGGAGGTCTTGAAGATTTAGAAAAGAAGGTTATCCGGTGTGTGGGGAACGCAAAAGAACGATTTTCTGAGGATGCTCTTCGGATTTTAAGAGGTGTCAGATTTGCCGCGCAGCTTGGTTTTGCCATTGACGAGGAGACGAAAGAAGGTATGAAGTCGCTTGCGCCTACGCTTCAGAATATCAGCGCCGAGCGAATACAGGTGGAGCTTATTAAGATGCTGGTGTCTGATCGTCCGGAGCTTCTTCGGACTGCGTATGAACTTGGTATTACAGCGCAGTTCCTGCCGGAATTTGATGAACTTATGAAGACGGAGCAGGAGACTCCCCACCACATGTATAATGTGGGAGAGCATACATTGCACGCCATGCAGAATGTGCGCAGTGATAAAGTACTCCGGCTTACCATGTTGTTCCACGATATGGGAAAACCGGCGCTTAAGACGGTAGATGAAGACGGTGTGGCACATTTCAAAAAGCATGCTTTTAAAAGTCAGGAGATTACCAAAAAGGTGCTTAAGAGACTTAAGTTTGATAACGACACACTTCGGAAAGTTTCCCATCTGGTGTATTATCATGATTACCGTATGCCGGCAAAGGAGAAGAATGTCCGCCGGGCGATGGCGAAGATCGGGACAGAATTGTTTTCCTGTTATCTGGAAGTCCGTCGGGCTGATACACTGGCACAGAGCATGTACCAGAGAGAGGAAAAGCTGGCAAATATTCAAGAGGTTACACGCTTGTATGAGCAGATTACAGAGTCTGGACAATGCGTGTCACTTGGAATGCTTGCGGTAAATGGAAGTGATCTGATTGCTGCCGGAATGAAGCCGGGCAAAGAGATCGGGAAGAAGCTGAATGAATTTCTGGAACTGGTACTGGAAGAACCGGAATTAAATACAAAAGAAGAATTGCTTGGAAGGTTATGATATTCGCATCAGGCATACGCGTGACGCATAATTTCTCCTGTGCCTACATATTGTTAGAGAGAATATGTAAGTACAGGGGATTGAAAGTATGCAGGATTATGAACAAAGTATATTAGAACAATATAATTTAGAAGTAAACAGTACCCGTAAAACAAGGGGAGCTATATTATGTGATGCGAAGCAGGGGGTGTTCCTTTTAAAAGAGGTGCAGATGTCCGAGAGCCGACTTTCGGCATTGTGTGAATTGTATGAGCATCTTAAGGGACAGGGATATGATCATGTGGATTCTATTATTTTAAATAAAGAAGACGAGTATATCTCCCGTACCGAGGACGGAAGCCGATATATTGTAAAACGGTGGTTTTCGGGATGGGAGTGTGACGTCAGAAGAACGGCAGATATATTGGAAGCTGCGGGGAATCTGGCGAAGCTCCACGGAGTTATGAGACGGGAGATGTCCGGTGATGTGGCGGTAGCGGAGCCCTTGCGGCAATTGTATCTGCGACATGACCGTGAACTGAAAAAAGTGCGCAAGTTCATACGAGATCAAACGCCCAAAGGGGAGTTTGAATATGCTTTTCTGAAATGCTTTGATCAGATGTATCAATGGGCGGATGCGGCAGAAGCGATGCTGGAGACATCCGGGTATGAAGCGCTCTACGAGAAAAGTATGGAAGAATATTGTGTGACTCACGGGGAATATAATTATCATAACGTACTGATGCAGACGGAAGGGACATATTCGCAGATAGAGGCGACTACGAATTTTGATAAGTTCAAGAGGGATATTCAAGTAGAAGATCTGTATTATTTTCTCAGGAAGGTAATGGAAAAGCACGGGTGGAAGGAACGTCTCGGAGATAATATGCTTAATGCTTATTCGGCAATTCGACCTCTGACCGGAGCAGAGATAGAATATATGAAGCTTCGGCTTGTCTATCCGGAAAAATTCTGGAAAACGGCAAGTGCCTATTACCATACAAATAAGGCGTGGATTTCTTCGAAAAGTATTGAGAAATTAAAGCTTTCGATCAGACAGACGGGAGAGAAGAAAAGATTTTTGGAGACCGTGTTTGATTTTCGCCTGTAAAATGTCAGAATGCAGAATCCGAAGGATAAAAAATCTGTGAAAAGCCTTGAAAACAGGGCGTTTGTAAGAAAAGTACCTTGACAAATATAGGGAAAAAAGGTATAACAATAACTAAGGGCGAAAGAAAGAGAACATGTCCGATATCCGATGGATATAATATAAAGTTCTATAGTCAAACAAGAGGAGGAAATTATCCATGAACAAAACAGAATTAGTTGCGGCTATTGCTGAGAAAGCAGAATTATCTAAGAAAGACTCTGAAAAGGCATTAAAAGCCTTTGTTGATGTAGTAACAGCAGAGCTTAAGAAAGAAGAGAAGATCCAGTTAGTTGGTTTCGGAACTTTTGAAGTAAGTAAGAGAGCTGCAAGAGAGGGAAGAAATCCTCAGACAGGTAAGACAATGAAGATCGAGGCTTGCAAAGCTCCAAGATTTAAAGCCGGTAAAGCGTTAAAAGATGCTGTAAACGCATAAGTTGAACGAATAAGAAGATGATAGTAGAGAGCCTTTCTTGCAGGTTCTCTACTTTTATATTAAGGAGAAATTTTAATGAGACTGGATAAATTTTTAAAAGTATCCCGCCTGATCAAGAGGCGGACAGTGGCAAATGAAGCGTGTGATGCAGGGCGTGTTCTTGTCAATGGAAATGTGGCAAAAGCATCTGTAAAAGTAAAGGTCGGCGATGTGATCGAAATTCAATTCGGCACAAAGACTGTGAAGGTGGAAGTGCTTGATCTTCAGGATACAACGAAAAAAGAAGAAGCAAAAGACTTGTTCAGATATTTGTAATAGAATCACGAGGCCTTTCATATAATTATTAAGAAAGGTTGTGATTGCATGGAAGAGAGAACGACACAGAAAAATCATAAACTGGTCGTAAATAACCGAAAAACGAGTCTGGTGACCGGGGTCATAGACGTGCTCTCCTTTGATCTTAATGAGATTTTGCTGGAAACGCAGCAGGGGATGATGATGGTAAAAGGGACGGATCTTCACGTAAACCGTTTGAGCCTTGAAAAGGGAGAGGTTGATCTGTCCGGAAATATTGACAGTGTCTCTTATTCGGAAGTACATACGGGGGCAAAGCAGGGAGAAAATCTATTCTCTAAACTGTTTCGTTAAACATGATGATGGAAGTAAAAGAAGAACTCATTATTTTTTTACTGGCAGTGGTTTCCGGAGGGATTGTCAGGCTGTCCTATCGATTTCTGCACTGTGTCAGGCAGATTGTGCGCCACAATCTTCTGGCAATAGAAATAGAGGATTTTTTGTTCTGGATCTTCTCGGCGCTGTTTTTGTTTGTGCAAATTTACCATACAACTTCTGGAAGTATCAGGTGGCATTTCGTACTAGGTGTTGTGTTTGGGGCGGTTATTTCTTCGTTTGCTCTGTGGAAAGCTGAAAATGTGTACAAAAAAATCTACACCCGAAATCAAAAAAAATCTTTTCGTTTTCTTGCGAAAAAAAATAAAAAAAGATATCATAATTAGTAAGATTGAAATCCGTTGGGGACGGATGTAAGGGTGAGTATATAATTATGAGTAAGACGAAAAAGAGAAGCCGTGGAAGGCGTAATAAGAGTTATTTACAGACACATAAGAGAAGCGTGCTTGCGATCAGTGCCGTTATTGTACTGCTGATTGCCGTAGTTTCTGTCAATGCAATGACCTTGCGTGCGAAAGAAAAAGCTTACCGGGCGCAGGAAACAGAGCTTGAAGAGCAGTTGGAAGAAGAAGAAGAACGCGCTGCCGAGATTGACGATCTGGAGAGCTATGTAAATACAGACGAATATGTGGAGGAAGTTGCCAGAGAAAAATTAGGACTGGTGCATGAAAATGAAATCATATTCAAAGGGAAATAATTGAATATTAAAATGTACAGATGACAAGCTTTAGGATGAAGATCCTAAAGCTTTTTATTATTATCGGACATTTGGTTTCTATCTGACATGGTAGAAAAACAGAATAAAGGGGAGACCGTTATGGACAAAGTAAAAGAAAAAGGGGTTTTTTTGAATCCGTATGTGATGCAGATGGACAAGTTTGCGGATTCGCTGATCCATCTGTCAAAAACATTTTTTACACTGGAAGGATATAAAGGTGCTTTGTCAGAAGAAGAGCTTGAAAACATGTTTCGGGATGTGACCGGAAGTGTGTGCGAGGGCTGCGAAAAAAAAGGAATCTGTCTGGCAGCAGAGCGGCTTGCAGCGTACCAGATGATGTGCGACGTGTTGTGCACGGTAGAAGAGTATGGGGCGGAGATTAATGTAGAGTTAAAACGGAAAATGCAGAAGCAGTGTCTGAGAGCGCCGAGGTTCTTGCGGGAGACTTTGGAGCGCTATGAAAGCGCTAAGCAAGTGATGCTCTGGAATAACAAAATAGTGAAGAACAGGGAAGGCTATGCCGGTCAGATGAAAAGCTTTGCAAAAATGATCCAGTATACGACAAGAGAACTGGATGCGGGTATTTTTGAGGACAATCATTTGGAAAAGAAGTTGAAAAATCATTTAAAAAAGCACGGCGTTAAAATGATGTCTTCCGTATTTTACCTTACACCGCAGGGAAAGTATGAGATCCATTTGACTGTGAAGGCAATGAAGGGGCATTGCATTGTGACGAAAGAATTGGCGGCAGAGGTGGGCAAATGTGTCGGAAGGGTGATGATGCCGCAGCAGGGAGAGCGCCCGATTCTGGGGGAAGATTACAGTACCGTGGCATGCGTGGAGGGCGCAAGATATCATACGCTTCAGGGAGTGGCAAGAATTGGAAAAGATTGTGATAAGATTTCAGGAGATACGTTTCTTATGACGGATCTCCCGGGAGGGAAAAAAGGGGTAGCATTGTCCGATGGTATGGGCTCCGGAGAGGAAGCATTCAAGGAAAGCACAATGGTAGTGGAAATGCTGGAGGAGCTTCTGGAGGCTGGATTCCCGGTGAAAATGGCAATTCAGATGATGAATACGGCATTAGTCATTGGAAGGGAAGATGTCCGGTTTTCTACGATAGATGCGGCGATCTTTGATCTGTATACGGGAGAGTGCGAATTTGTAAAAGCCGGAGCGTCTGCCACGTTTGTGAAGCAAAATGGGAAGGTGGAAAAGATAAGTTCCACAACACTTCCCATCGGAGTGCTGCAGGATATTGAGATCCAGACGGATACGCGTGTGCTCTCTTCCGGGGACTATGTGATCATGGTGACCGATGGAGTGATGGATGCACTTCCTGCCGGAGAGCAGGATACTCTGATGTGTGCGTTCATCGAAGGAACCGATATTGTGAATCCGAAAGAACTGGCGCATTATCTTCTCGGAAAGGTGCTGGAGCAAAGCGGAGAAAATCCTGCCGATGATATGACGATCGTGACCGCGGGAATTTGGAAATTGTAAGAGTCCTTGCTTTTTTGAGCCAGATTATATATATTTAGAGTGTCTTAGAATCAGATTAAGATGCGCTGGAAGGCGTAAGCGCGAAACCGTTTGACGGTAGTTTGCACCTTGCATGACAGAAATGTAGAATTTTAAGGGATATATATGGATCAAAAAGTGAGAAAATATGTGCAGGATCAGCACATGATTGAGAAAACAGACAGGGTATTGGCAGGTGTATCGGGAGGAGCGGATTCCATATGCCTGCTTTTTGTGCTCTTAGATCTTCAAAAAGAACTGGGGTTTGAGCTTCGGGCAGTACATGTAAACCACCAGATTCGAGGGACAGATGCAGATTCGGATCAAGAGTATGTAGAAACGGTATGTAAAGAGCAGGGCGTAGATCTTGTTGTATATAAGGAAGATGTGCCGAAGTATGCCGAAAAACATAAATTGACAGAGGAAGAAGCAGGAAGAGAAGTGAGAAGATTTGCCTTTCTTCGGCAGATGGAATTGTGGGGAGGCACGAAGATTGCACTTGCACATCATAGAAACGACAATGTCGAGACGTTGATCTTTCATCTGTGCCGAGGGACGGGGCTTGCAGGACTTGCAGGTATTTCCCCGGCAGATGGACCGTGGATTCATCCGCTTTTGTGTGTGGATCGAAAAGAGATTGAATCATACTTGGAAAAACGGGGAATATCTTATTGTACAGATGAAACCAATCTGGACATCCGCTATACGAGAAATCGAATCCGGCAGAAGATTCTGCCTTATCTGGAACAATATATTAACCGAGAGAGTGTACAGCATATGGCACGCACAATGGAAGAAATGACCGGAGTGAAAGCATATGTGGAAAGAGAAGTGGAACGATATGCAGGGGAATGTGTGACGGAAATCTCAGGCGGAGTGATGCTGAAAGAAGAGGCTTACAGGCAAGTGCCGGAGGAGTTGAGAAATTATGTACTTCAGCTTGTATTATGCCGGATGGCGGGAAGGAAGAAAGATCTTCAGGCTGTGCATATAGAGGCGTTGGCAGAATTGTTTGACCGGCAGACGGGAAGAATGCTTCACCTTCCATATGGGATGACCGCCCGGCGATGCTATGAAGGGATCAGGTTGACGAGCAGCAATGGTTCTGCGGAAGCAGAAGAAAATCATTGTGCAGAAGAAGAGGAGCCGGGAAAGCTATATCGTATGCGAGTGTTTGAGTACCACCCGGAAGAGGAAACATTTCCGGAAAAAGTATACACGAAGTGGTTTGATTATGATATAATAAACAATACTGTAGAAATCAGACACAGGCAGCCGGGAGATTATATTACAATCAATGAAGCCGGGGGAACGCAAAAGCTGAAGCAGTATTTTGTCAATGAGAAGATTCCACAGGAAGTAAGAGACCACATATGGCTTGTGGCAGACGGACACCATATTTTATGGGTGGTGGGATACAGACAGAATCAAACATATCAGATAACAGACAGAACAAAACACGTTTTGGAAATTACATTTTATGGAGGAAAGAAAAATGGCAGAGACAGTGAAAGTAATGATTCCTGAAGAACAGGTAGAAGAAAGAATTAAAAAGCTTGGTGAGCAGATCAGCAAAGATTACGCAGGAAAGCAGATTCATTTAATCTGCGTATTAAAGGGCGGCGTATTTTTTATGTGCGAATTGGCAAAGAGAATTTCCGTTCCGGTATCTATGGACTTTATGAGCGTCAGCAGCTACGGTGACGGAACTTCATCAAGCGGGGTAGTAAAGATTGCAAAAGATCTGGATGAGACATTAGAAGGAAAGGATGTCCTTGTTGTAGAGGATATCATCGACTCCGGACGTACACTTTATTATCTGTTAGAGATCTTGAAGAAGAGAAATCCAAACAGCATGCATCTTTGTACACTGTTAGATAAACCGGACCGACGCGTAAGAGATGTAAACGTAGATTATGTAGGCTTTGAGATCCCGGATGAATTCGTTGTGGGATACGGGCTTGACTATGCGCAAAAATATAGAAACCTTCCATACATCGGCATTGTAGAAGGTGTGGAGTAGAAAGGGGACAACTTTGGAGGATAGAAGAAACAGAGGGGTAGGCGGACTCACACTTTTAACATTTGTGATTTTGTTGTTTGCGATGTTCTGGCTTACCAATACACTTGGAGAGAGGGCAGATATGCTCTCGAGAAAAGAATTTGAAGAGCTGATCGTCAGTGATCAGGTTCAAAATGTCACCGTGATTCAGAATAAGAATGTTCCGACCGGACGGGTGGAGATTGAACTGAAGGCGGAAGAAGGAGAGCGCGGTGAGGTGAAGAATTACTATGTGTCTGACGTAAACCGGATTCAGGAAGATCTGGCGGAGTGGGACGTAGATTATGAATTGCCGAATGCGCCGCAGGATAATTGGTTTACCACAACAATCCTTCCTGTGCTCCTTATGATGGCGGGAGTTTTTTTCCTGTTTTCCATGATGAACCGTCAGGGCGGCGGAGCGAATGCCAGGGCTATGAGCTTTGGAAAGAGCCGTGCGAAGCTTAGTACAGAGAAAGATAAAAAAATCACCTTTGCACAAGTGGCAGGGCTTAAGGAAGAAAAAGAAGAACTGGAAGAAGTGGTAGATTTTTTAAAGTCTCCGAAAAAATATATTCAGGTCGGCGCAAGAATTCCTAAAGGAATCCTTCTTGTAGGACCTCCGGGAACCGGTAAGACATTGCTTGCGAAAGCAGTTGCAGGAGAGGCGGGGGTACCGTTCTTTACAATCTCAGGTTCTGATTTTGTGGAAATGTTTGTCGGAGTGGGAGCATCCCGCGTAAGAGACCTGTTTGAAGAGGCGAAGAGAAACGCGCCTTGTATCATTTTTATTGATGAGATCGATGCGGTTGCCAGAAGCAGAGGAACCGGCATGGGCGGCGGTCATGATGAGAGAGAACAGACATTGAACCAGCTCCTTGTGGAGATGGATGGGTTTGGTGTGAATGAAGGCATCATTGTGATGGCGGCAACGAACCGTGTGGATATTTTAGACCGCGCAATTCTCCGTCCGGGAAGATTTGACCGTAAAGTTATGGTCGGAAGACCGGATGTGCAGGGACGTGAAGAAATTCTTAAGGTACATGCAAAAGGGAAACCGCTCAGTGAGGATATTGATCTTGGACAGATTGCCCGTACAACCGCAGGATTTACCGGAGCGGATCTTGAAAACCTGTTGAATGAGGCTGCTATTCTGGCGGCGAAGGATGAACGAGTTTATCTGAAACAGGCAGATGTGCAGAAAGCATTCGTGAAAGTGGGTATCGGGGCAGAGAAAAAGAGTCACGTTATTTCTGAAAAAGAGAAACGAATTACTGCCTTCCACGAGGCCGGTCATGCAATCTTATTCCATGTGCTGCCTGATGTGGGACCGGTTTACAGTGTGTCGATCATTCCGACAGGCGGAGCAGGCGGATATACAATGCCGCTTCCGGAGAAGGATGAGATGTTTAATACAAAAGGCAAGATGCTGCAGGATATTACAGTAGCGCTTGGCGGACGTGTGGCAGAAGAGGAAGTGTTTGACGATATTACCACAGGGGCTTCTCAAGATATTAAACAGGCTACCGGACTTGCGAAGTCCATGGTGACAAAATTCGGTATGTCAGAAGCAGTAGGTCTTGTAAATTACGATAACGACAGTGATGAAGTGTTTATCGGACGGGATCTGGCACACTCTTCAAGAGGTTATGGAGAGAGCATGGCTACGCTCATTGACGGCGAAGTGAAGCGGATCATTGATGAGTGTTATAGCCGCGCGAAATCTATTATCAAAGAGCATGAAGATGTGCTTCATGCCTGTGCAGATCTTCTTCTGGAAAAGGAGAAGATTACCCGTGAAGAATTTGAAGCGTTATTTGAAAAGAGAGAGGATGCATAGAATACATGAACAAAGAGGCTTTGTTTTGCGATGGGACAGCAGAATATGTGATTCCGATGGAACCGGAATGCAATTCTACTGTGACACTTCGCTTCCGGACAGCCAAGGATGATTCTATCCGTGTGCGCCTTATGACGAAAGTCGGAGGGTATGACATGGAGAAAGAGTGTTCCAAGGGGGCTTTTGACTATTATAAAATTGACTGGAGATTGAATGAAGAACCTTTTGGTTATTGCTTTGAGATCCGGCAGGGGGATGAAATCTGTTATTACAACCGCTGCGGAATAGCCGGAAAAATCATTCCTTTTTATGAGTTTCGGATCATGCCGGGCTTTTCTACGCCGGATTGGGCGAAAGGCGCGGTTATGTATCAGATTTATATGGATCGTTTTTGTAATGGTGATCCGTCAAATGATGTGGAGACAAATGAGTATTTTTACATTGGCGACTACAGTACCCGTGTGACTGATTGGAACAAATATCCGGCGTCCATGGGAGTGCGCGAGTTTTATGGCGGAGATATAAAAGGAGTGCTTGATAAGCTGGATTATCTTCAAGAGTTGGGGGTTGAGGTTGTGTATTTTAACCCGCTCTTTGTCTCTCCGTCGAATCACAAATATGATACACAGGATTATGACTATATTGATCCGCATTTAGGCGTGATCGTAGAAGATGGAGGAGAAATTCTTCAAGAGGGTGTGGGGGATAATGCCGAGGCAACCAAATATCAGATCCGTACAACTTCTCGTAAGAATTTGGAAGCCAGCAACGCTTTGTTTATTCAATTGGTGGAAGAACTTCATAAGCGAGGGATGAAAATCATTCTCGACGGAGTATTTAATCACTGTGGTTCTTTCAATAAGTGGATGGATCGGGAACGGATCTATGAAAATCAGCCCGATTATGAAAAGGGCGCCTTTATTTCGGAGAAAAGTCCGTATCGTGAATATTTTCGGTTTTTTAAAAACGCACCGGAGAATTGGCCTTATAATGTGAATTATGAAGGATGGTGGGGACACGATACCCTTCCGAAATTGAATTACGAAGATTCTGTAAAATTAGAAAATTATATTCTGGGTATTGGAAGGAAATGGGTTTCCCCTCCGTATAATGTAGATGGATGGCGTCTTGATGTGGCGGCGGATCTCGGACAGAGCAATGAGTATAATCATCGTTTCTGGAAGAAATTCCGTCAAGTAGTAAAAAAAGCGAATCCAAATGCCATCATTTTGGCGGAGCATTATGGAGATCCAAGTGAATGGCTTCAAGGTGATGAGTGGGATACTGTTATGAATTATGACGCTTTCATGGAGCCGATCACATGGTTTTTGACAGGTATGGAAAAGCACAGTGATGAAATGAGGGAAGAGCTTAGGGGAAATGCGGATCATTTTATAGGCGCAATGTCTCACCACATGGCGAATATGCTGATGCCGTCTCTTCTTACGTCTATGAACCAGCTTTCGAATCACGACCACTCCAGATTTCTTACAAGAACCAATCATGTAGTTGGGCGTGTAGAGCATCTCGGACCGGAAGCGGCGAATGAGTTTGTTGAACCGGCAGTGATGAGAGAAGCGGCAGCATTTCAGATGACGTGGATTGGCTCTCCGACGATTTATTATGGGGATGAAGCCGGAGTGTGCGGTTTTACTGATCCGGACAACAGGAGAACCTATCCGTGGGGAAGAGAAGATAAAGAGATGATCGCATTCCACAGGGAATTGATCAAGATTCATAAGTCTTATAAAGCATTTCGAACAGGAGCTCTTCATATGCTTCTGTGGGAGGAACACATTTTATCTTATGGAAGGTTCTTAGGTGAAGAACAGTTGGTTGTCATCTTGAATAATAAGGATGAGCTTACAGAAGTGACTGTGCCTGTATGGAAAGCGGAAGTTCCGGTAAAGGGCAGGATGAAACGCTTGATCTATTCCGGTGAAAAGGGATATACAACGGAATATGAGGAGTATCTAATCTGTGACGGAGAACTTGTAGTAAATATGGGGGCACACTCGGTGCTGATTGCTGTAACATTGAAAGAAGAGGAAATTGAGGAAACTTTTCCCATAGAAACAAAGGAGACATAGATTGATGATAGGTATTATCGGTGCAATGGAAGCAGAGGTTGCTATTTTAAAAGAGACAATGGAGATCGAAGAGGTTGTCGAGTATGCGGGTATGAATTTCTGCAAAGGCTTGTTAAATGGCAAAGAAGTTGTCGTGGTGAGAAGTGGGATCGGCAAAGTGAATGCCGGTATTTGTGCGCAGATTCTTGTGGATAAATTCCAAGTGGATGTATTGATCAACACCGGTGTTGCAGGCTCTCTGGATGCCGCCATCGATATCGGAGATATTGTGATTTCTACAGCGGCAGTGCAGCACGATATGGATGCAACCGTATTTGGAGATCCGCTGGGACAGGTTCCTCAGATGGATACCTTCCTGTTCCCGGCAGATGAGTGTCTGGTACAAAAGGCAAAAGAAGTAAATGAAAAGGTGAATCCGGATATTCATACGTTTACCGGGATCGTGGCAAGCGGCGATCAGTTTATCGCTTCCAAAGAGGCGAAAGACAGGATTGTTACAAATTTCCATGCGCTTTGTGCAGAGATGGAAGGGGCGGCAATCGCTCACGCAGCATATCTGAACAAAGTTTCGTGTGTCATTATTCGTGCGATTTCGGATAAAGCCGACAACAGTGCAGTGATGGATTATCCGGAGTTTGAGAAGCGGGCAATCAAGCAGAATGTAAGGCTTGTGACAGAACTTGTAGCGGAAATCGTATAGAATAGCAGAATAGGATGTGAGGTTGTTCCCCAGATTCTGACAGGTGAGAGTCGGAATCTGGGGAACGCTTTTTCGGCGCTCTTTTTGAATATCTAGTATAATTCTAGACAAAAGGAGGGCTTTTTTATGTTAGAGATGATTTTAGACAAGCATGTGGTTCAAGTGGTTATTGGTATAGGTGTTGCTGTGGGAGTGATCAGCAAATGTATTGTGAACGTGTCGCTGAAACGACTGGTGCGTGGCGCCGGAAGTATGGGGAAAAGCAATCATCCGTTTATGCGTCTGGTGCGTGCGAAGTTCGAACATGCCTGCATGGTCAGCGAGAAGGTGGAAAATGTAGAGGCATTTGTGGACAAGTATCTGTATGAGTATCGTGTGGCGGGGCTTAAGCTTCACAGTCTTCAGAGAATGGAAGTGACGGCGGTCGGCATCTGTATGGCAGCAGGGATTCTGGGCGGGTTTCTTGAGTATACGGGAAATGGAATGAATGATGAGGTACTTACAACGGGAGCTTTTGGGATTGGAGCCGGAATTCTTCTGTATCTGCTTCATTTGACTACGGATGAGAAGTACAGTGTAAGTGTTGTGAGAAACTATATGGTTGATTATCTGGAAAATGTGTGTCTGCACCGTTATGAGAAAGCATACCAGAAAGAGACTGAGTCGAAGGGAAAAGCGCCTCAGGAACCACAGCCTGAGCCACAGACGGATATGCAGTCGGAGATGGAATCAACAGCACTTCCGCAGCCAAAGCCACAGCCTGAGTTAACAGCACCACTGCAGCCAGAACCGATACCAAGGGTTCTTCCGGTATCAGATCTGCGCCGGCAGGAAGTGACAGTAAGTGAACAGGAGAAACAGGTGGAAGAAAAAAAGGAGACACCTGCGAAAGAAGTGCTGATCCGTCAGATACTGGAGGAGTTTATGGCTTGATTAAAAGAGCCTGTTTTGTTAAAATAAAACGTAAGCATTTTAGAAAACAAAGAAGAGAATAATTGAAGAGATTGTGATGGATACATTATACGATAGACTGAAAGCATACAGTGAATCTGATTATTATGGGTTCCATATGCCGGGGCACAAAAGAAATAAAAAATACGTAAATGCAGGACTTCCCTGCGAGTGGGACATTACAGAGATTGAAGGCTTTGATGATCTGCACCATGCAGAAGGAATCTTGAAAGAGGCACAGGAGCAGGCGGCGCAGGTCTATCGGGCAGACGAGACGCATTTTTTAGTAAATGGAAGTACAGTGGGACTTCTGAGTGCGGTTCTTGGGGTGACAGAGAGGAAGGACACAATACTTGTGGCGAGAAACTGTCACAAGTCAGTATATCATGCCATAGATATGAATGAGCTTCGTCCGGTGTATTTATATCCTGAGTTTGATTCGCAGGCGGGTTTAAATACAAAAGTGTCAGTGGATGATGTAGAGAAAGCATTAGTGGAGAATCCTAAGATTCGGGCGGTTGTAATTGTTTCTCCGACTTATGACGGCGTTGTTTCTGATGTGAATGCGATTGCAGAAACCGTACATAAACGAGGGATTCCGTTGATCGTGGATGAGGCCCACGGAGCGCATTTCGGATTTCATCCTTATTTTCCGGAAAATTCCAACGTACAAGGGGCAGATATTGTTATCCACAGCCTTCACAAGACATTACCTTCCTTAACGCAGACAGCGCTTCTTCATATGAATGGGACGTTAGTGAACAGAGAAGCTGTGAGAGAATATCTTCATATGCTGCAGTCAAGCAGTCCGTCCTATATTTTCATGGCGAGCATTGATTCTTGTGTGAATCTGCTAAAATGGGAAAGGGAAGCTTTGTTTGAGCCTTATGTAAAACGATTAAAGGAATTAAGAAAATCGCTTAAGAAGCTTCGGCGTTTACAGCTTGTGGAGACGGAATCTTATGATCGTTCTAAAATAGTGATCGCAGCGGGGGCAACTGGAATTTCGGGAAAAGAGCTTCAGAAACGTCTCCTTTTGGATTACCATTTGCAAATGGAGATGGCGGCGGGAAATTATGTTCTTGCCATGACGTCGGTAGGAGATACAGAGGAAGGATTTGCACGGCTTGAGAAGGCTCTTTTTGAGTTGGATGAAAGTCTTGAGAAAAAAGTTTCGGAAGAAATGAATATCAAACCTCCGAAGGCGGAGCTCGTTTATATGACGGCTCAGATGAAGAGGATGAAAAAAATGCAAAAAGGAGAAGCGGTATCCGTACTTCCGTGGAAAGAGAGTATCGGTTTTATTTCTATGGAGTATGCGTATCTGTATCCGCCGGGGACGCCTATGATCGTGCCGGGAGAGCGGATTACAAAAGAAATCACAGATGCGCTTCGTCAGTATGAAAGACTTGGATTTTCCATCGAAGGTCTTCATACAGAGGGATGCATTGAGGTGTGGAACAATGGGTAAAATATATTATTTGATGGGGAAGAGCTCTTCGGGGAAAGATACGTTGTATAAAGAGATATTGAGTCGGATGCCGGAGGTTAAGACGGTGACACTCTATACGACAAGACCAATCCGAGATGGTGAAAGAGACGGCGTGGAGTATCATTTTGTTTCAGAAGAAACTTTGAAGCATTATGAGGAAGATGGAAAAATAATTGAGAAAAGAACATATGACACTGTGTATGGACAGTGGAAATATGCTACAATAGATGATGGGCAGATGAATCTTGATGATTCGGATTATCTGATCATCGGAACTCTTGAATCCTACAGTAAGATGAAGTCATATTATGGGGAAGAGTATCTTGTGCCGATCTACATTGAAGTAGAAGATGGTGAACGATTGTTACGTGCGCTTCAAAGAGAGAGGCAGCAGGAACAGCCAAAGTATGATGAATTGTGCAGAAGATTTCTGGCAGATCAAAATGATTTTTCAGAAGAGAATTTGAGAGAAGCCGGAATAAACAGAAGATACAGAAACCAGAATAAAACACAATGTTTAGAAGAGATTATAGGGGAAATACAGAATGGGAAGTTTTAAAGACGTAGTTGGACACAAGGACATTATCAAATATATCGGGAATGCTGTGATGGAAGACCGCGTATCACATGCGTATATATTGAATGGCGAGCGGGGATCGGGGAAAAAGATGCTGGCAAGCTTATTTGCCATGACACTGTTGTGCGAGAAGCACGGACCGGACCCGTGTAACGAATGTCATTCCTGTATACAGGCAGAGAGCGGGAATCATCCGGATATTATCAGAGTCACACATGAGAAGCCAAATACGATCAGCGTAGATGATATTCGTGAACAGGTGAATAATACTATCGATATCAAACCGTATCAGGAACCGTATAAAATCTATATTATCCCGGAGGCAGACAGAATGACAGCGCAGGCGCAGAATGCACTTCTGAAAACGATTGAAGAGCCGCCTAAATATGCGGTGATCTTTCTGCTTACAGAGAATGCGGAGCTTTTACTTCCGACGATCAACTCCAGATGTGTCATGCTGAAATTGCGGAATATCAAAGACACATTGATCAAGAAGTATCTGATGGAGAAGATGCAGATTCCGGATTATAAAGCGGATGTATGTACTGCGTTTGCACAGGGAAATATGGGGCGTGCGATCATGCTTGCCAATTCTGAACATTTCAACGAGGTTCGGGAGGAAGCCGTTCAACTGTTGAAATATATTCATGAGATGGAGCTCTCTGAGATTGTAAATGCGGTAAATCATATTACGGTGTATAAATTGGAGATCAGTGATTACTTGGATCTTATTATGATCTGGTATAGAGATGTACTGATGTATAAAGCGACAAAGGAACTGGATAAAGTTGTATTTAAAGATCAGATCCAGTATATTAAGGAACAGGCGAGAAGAAGTTCTTATGAAGGGATTGAACTGATTCTTGAGAGCTTAGAAAAGGCAAAAGCAAGATTGAAAGCAAATGTTAATTTTGAACTTGTAATGGAGCTTTTGTTCCTGACGATAAAGGAGAATTAATTCATGACAAAAGTAATAGGTGTACGATTCAGACCGGCGGGGAAGATTTATTTCTTTGCTCCGGGGAAATTAAATATAAAAACAGGAGATAAAGTCATTGTGGAGACTGCCCGCGGCGTAGAATACGGTTCGGTAGTCATGGGAGAAAAAGAAGTAGAGGATGATAAGATCACGCTTCCGCTGAAGCCGGTGATTCGAATTGCGACAGAGGAAGACAAGAAAAAAGAAGAAAAAAACCGCGTGAAAGAAAAAGAAGCATTTGAGATCTGTCTGGAAAAGATCCGCAAGCACGGATTGGAAATGAAACTTATCGATGCCGAGTATACATTTGATAATAACAAGGTATTATTCTATTTTACCGCGGATGGAAGAATAGATTTCCGTGAACTGGTTAAAGATCTTGCAAGTGTATTCCGCACTCGTATCGAATTGCGCCAGATCGGAGTCAGAGATGAGACAAAGATCCGAGGCGGTATCGGAATCTGCGGAAGACCGTTGTGCTGTCACACCTATTTATCAGAGTTTGCGCCGGTATCAATCAAGATGGCGAAGGAACAGAACCTTTCTTTGAATCCGACCAAGATCTCAGGCGTATGCGGAAGACTGATGTGCTGTCTCACAAATGAAGAAGAGACTTATGAGGAATTAAACAGTCATCTTCCGAACACCGGAGATTTTGTCACAACACCGGAAGGATTAAAGGGAGATGTACAATCTGTTAATGTATTGAGACAGCTTGTAAAAGTTATTGTGACTTTAGATAATGACGAGAAAGAAATTCGCGAATACAAGGCGTCTGAATTAAAGTTTAAACCGAGACGCAAGAAAAAGGATGTTCGCATTTCCAAGGAAGAGATGGCAGAACTGCGGGCATTGGAAGAGAGAAACGGAGCGTCAAAATTAGATGATGAATAGAGAAGATTCCGGTTTGAAAGCGGGAGAACGTCTGGATGATCTTCAGATCAAGGGATACGAAATTATCCAAAGCCCGGGGCGTTTTTGCTTCGGGATGGACGCGGTGCTTCTGTCCCATTTTGCTTCGATAAAAAAGAGAGAGAAAGCGCTGGATATTGGAACCGGAACGGGGATTCTTCCCATCCTGCTTGCTGCCAGAAACGAAGGGGGTAGCTATACAGGGCTTGAAATTCAAGAGGAAAGCGCGGATATGGCAAGGCGCAGTGTTTGTCACAATCACTTGGAGGGGCAGATAGAGATTGTGACCGGAGACGTTAAGGAGGCAGCGAAGTTATTCGACAATGCCTCTTTTGATGTTATTACAACCAATCCGCCCTATATGATTGATGAACATGGGTTAAAAAATGAAAAAGAAGCGCTGTATATTGCTAGACACGAGGCATTATGTACGCTGGACGATATTTTAAGGGAGAGTGCCCGTCTGTTGAAAGTGAAGGGGCGCTTCTATATGGTACATCGCCCATTCCGGCTTCCGGAGATTATGACCAGGATGTGTCAGTATGGGCTGGAGCCTAAGAGGATGCGGATGGTATATCCGTATGTGGACAAAGAGCCCAATATGGTTCTTATAGAAGGCAGAAAAGGAGGAAATCCGAGAATGACCGTGGAGCCTCCGCTAATCGTATATGAAAAAGATGGAAGCTATACGAAAGAACTGCTGCAAATCTATGATGGAGAATAAAGGAGAAATGAAGATGTCAGGGACCTTATATTTGTGCGCAACGCCAATTGGAAATCTGGAAGATATGACGTTTCGTGCAATCCGAGTGCTGAAAGAAGCGGATCTTATTGCGGCGGAAGATACTAGGAACAGCGTGAAGCTCTTAAATCATTTTGAGATTAAGACGCCCATGACCAGTTATCATGAATACAATAAAATAGAAAAAGGGCATAAGCTGGTGGAACGCTTGCAAAATGGAGAAACTATCGCATTGATCACGGATGCGGGGACACCCGGAATCTCTGACCCAGGGGAAGAATTGGTGAAAATGTGTCAGGAAGCCGGAATTACAGTGACAGCAGTGCCGGGAGCGGCAGCTTGTATCACCGCACTTACTATATCCGGTCTGCCGACAAGAAGATTTGCGTTTGAGGCATTTCTTCCAACAGATAAGAAAGAGCGGCAGGCAGTGCTGGATGAATTAAAAGAGGAGACAAGGACGATTGTTTTATACGAGGCTCCTCATCGACTGGTAAAGACGCTTAAGCTTCTGATGGATGTTTTGGGAGATCGTAAGGTCAGTGTCTGCCGAGAGCTTACGAAGAAGCATGAGACGGTGTTTGCCACAACACTTCCGGAGGCGCTTGCGTACTATGAAAAGAACGCTCCGAAGGGGGAGTGCGTGATCGTTATAGAGGGAAAGAGTAGGATTGAGATTCGGGAAGAAGAGAAAGCACAGTGGGAACAGCTTACCATTGAAGTACATATGGAACGCTATCTCTCCGGCGGTATGGAGAAAAAGGAAGCTATGAAGCAGGTGGCAAAAGATCGGGGCGTAAGTAAAAGAGATATTTATCAAGCGCTTCTTTAGACCTTCATATGAATGAAATAAAAACAGGTTATGGGGTGTGTTCGTCAAGTTGTACAGAAAAGCAGAAAAAGATTGTTCAACTTGGTCATACCCGAAAGCCTGTTTTTTTATTATACTTCTTAACAGAGAGAAGACGAATAACTATTTTAGGAGGAATCATAACATGGCAAGTTTATCATTAAAACATATTAACAAAGTATATCCAAACGGATTTGAAGCTGTAAAAGACTTCAACCTTGAGATTGCGGATAAAGAATTCATCATTTTTGTAGGACCATCAGGATGTGGTAAATCTACAACACTTCGTATGATCGCTGGTCTGGAAGACATTTCTTCCGGTGAGCTTATGATCGGCGACAAAGTAGTAAATGACGTAGAGCCAAAGGACAGAGATATCGCAATGGTATTCCAGAACTATGCTCTGTACCCACACATGACAGTATATGACAACATGGCTTTTGGTCTGAAACTTAGAAAAGTACCAAAAGACGAGATCGATAAAATGGTAAAAGAAGCTGCAAGAATCCTTGATCTGGAAGCGCTTCTTGATCGTAAGCCGAAAGCATTATCCGGTGGACAGAGACAGCGTGTAGCTATGGGACGTGCAATCGTTCGTAATCCTAAGGTATTCCTTATGGATGAGCCTCTTTCTAACTTGGATGCAAAACTTCGTGGACAGATGCGTGTTGAGATTTCCAGATTACACCAGAGACTGGGAACAACAATTATTTATGTAACACATGACCAGACAGAGGCTATGACACTGGGAACAAGAATCGTAGTAATGAACGCAGGTGTTGTACAGCAGGTAGATACACCTCAGACACTTTATGATCGTCCATGTAACTTGTTCGTAGCAGGATTTATCGGATCACCACAGATGAACTTTGTTGACGCTACATGTAAGGTAGAGGGTAAAGAAGTTTATCTTCAAGCTGGTCCATCTGCAATCAAGCTTCCGGAAGAGAAAGCGAAAAAGCTGATCGAAGGTGGTTACGATGGAAAGACAGTTGTTCTTGGTATCCGTCCAGAAGATGTGCATGATGAAGCTGACTTTATTGCAAAATCTCCAGACACAGTGATTGAAGCAAAGATCCGTGTATACGAGATGCTTGGTGCAGAAGTATTCTTATACTTTGATTATGAAGGAGCAAATATGACAGCAAGAGTTGAGCCTAAGACAGCTGCAAGAACAGGTGATGTTGTAAAATTTGCTTTAGATGCAGAGAAGATTCACGTATTTGACAAAGAAACTGAGGAGACAATCACAAACTAGGTGTATTGTTGAAATAAGAAATGATACAAGGGGGAGGTGCGAAAGCACCTCCCCCTTATCTTCGTTGTATCAATGAATATTCAAATCGCGTCGTCAAATAATAGTTATAGAAAAGCTCGATCGGAATTTCTTCATCATTTTTAATCCCATAGGTCAATCCTGTAGAGTATAGAAGTGGCGTGTCATCACTGACATTGAGATGCTCGGAAATATCTCCATAAGCAGAGACTGCTTTGAGTTTGAGCGATGAAGTCGTAATTTGTGTATGATAGTTCTCTTCTATGATTTTATAAAGAGAATGTTGTTCAAAATCATAGGTTTCAATATCGCGGAACAAATGGTATGGCAGAACAGTGCTTGTAAGGCAGAGTGGAGTACCATCTGCGAAATAGATTCGCTTCATGTGAAATACAGGATCAGCCTTTTGAAGATGCAGCAGACTTGCTTCTTCGCTGGTACAAAGCCTCAGCTCCGATTCAAGAATCTTACGGGAAGGTGTCATACCTTGGCGAATGATCTCTTCTGTATAGCTGGAAATGGAAGTCAGTTCCTGTAATTTGACTTTTCCCTTTACACAGGTGCGTTTCCCCTGCATTTTCTCAATATATCCTTGATGATACAATTCATCAATGGCACGACGAACAGTTACCCTGCTGACTTGATATAATTGAATCAAGTCGGACTCGCTCGGAAGCTCTGCGCCGGCTTCAAGCTCGCCGGACTGTATTTTGGAAATGAAATCTTTTTCGATCAGAGCGTATTTTGGTGTTTTTTTCATATTGATTTCCCCGTTTCATATGAATATTAGGCTCTTTTGATAGTGTAATCATATTATACTTTAGCAAGCGATAAAATTCAAATAGATTCTCGAACTTATTATAACAAGTTGCCAAAAAAATGTTGAGATTTTGTATATTTTATGGATAGACGAATCGGAAAATATAACTTATTATAATAAGTAGAGAGGAGATGTCGCAATATGAAAGATAGAATAATGGGAGCGTTGTACGGAATGGCGATCGGAGACGCTATGGGTATGCCGCCGGAGTTATGGAGCAGAAAACGATGCATTGAGCATTATGGTGTGATTACTGATTTCTTGGATGGGTGTCCGGAAAATATCATTTCTTATCAGTATAAGGCAGGGCAGTTTACGGACGATACAAGTCAGGCACTGACAATTTTGGACAGTCTGATAGAGACGGATTTTGTACCGGATAGTCAGAGCATTGCAACACATATCTTAAAGTGGGCGGAAGAGGAAAATGCGTTTGAAAATAATATTCTCGGACCGACTTCCAAAGTTACTTTAAAGCTTTTTCAAGAAGGAAAAAGTGCAAAAGAATTTTCAGATGAAGCGGTGTCCAACGGGGCGGCAATGAGAATCGCACCGATCGGAACTTTATTTACAACCGAGCAGAAAGAAGAATTGTGCCGATATGTAGCAGCGGTTTCCTGTGTAACGCATACCAGTGATATTACAATCGCCGGCGCCTCTATGATTGCCGTGTCAGTGGCTTCGGCAATGGAGCATCAGGATCGGGAGAAAATGATTGAAGATGCTCTTTCTGTCACAGAATATGCGATGGAGTTAGGCGCGTCCACACCAAGCCCGTCTCTGAGCGCCAGAACGATGCTTGGAGTGAAACTGGCAGAAAAATATAAGGATGATGAAACTGCATTTTTGGAAAACCTTTATAATCTGGTAGGGGCGGGAGTAAATACTTCAGAATCCGTTCCAGCGGCGCTTGCCATTGCGTATTATGGATTTGATGTGAAAAAATGTGCCCTCCTTTGTGCAAATCTGGGCGGAGATACAGATACCATCGGAGCGATGGCGACTGCCATTTGCGGGGCGGCACAGGGAATGAAGGAAATTCCGAAGGAATATGTTTCTTTGATCCAGAGAGCAAACCAAGTAGATTTTGAACATTATGCAGATGCAATCGAAGAGAAGAGAGGGAGAGTGTCATGGGAAAAGGCTGTATAGTCATTGGTGCGGCAATGCTGGATATTGTGATGGAGATCGATCAGATTCCAAAGTCCGGAACAGATGTGTATGCAAAAGGACAAACGATGATGGTTGGCGGATGCGCGTATAATGTTGCCGATATCTTGAAACATTTTGGAACAAACTATACGTTGTTTGCTCCGGTTGGAACTGGAATGTATGCCGATTTTATCCGAAAAGAATTGGAAAGAGCAGGGCATAAGAGCCCAATCTGTTCTGCGGATTCAGATAATGGTTACTGCCTCTGTATGGTAGAAGCGGATGGAGAGCGGACATTTTTAACTGTGCCGGGAATTGAATGCCATTTTAAGCGTGAGTGGTTTGAGGATCTGAATGTGGAGAATTATGATTCTGTGTATGTCAGTGGATATGAGCTGGAAGGAGATGGCGGAGAAGCCATTCTTGATTTCTTGGAGGCGCATCGGGAATTGACCGTATACTATGCTCCGGGACCGCGAATCACCTATATTTCTGAGGAAAAAGCAAAACGCATGTATGCGCTTCATCCGGTACTGCATTTGAATGAGTTAGAAGCAGTTACATCTACCAAAGAAGAAGAGATTGCGAAGGCTTCAGAGAAACTGCAAGGATGGACGGGAAATACCGTTTTGATCACATTGGGAAAAGAAGGCGTTCACCTTCTGGAGAATGGAGAGCATCGTATGATTCCGTCTAAAAAGGCAGAAGTCGTAGATACGATCGGAGCCGGAGATTCTCATATCGGAGCAGTGATCGCTATGCGGACGGCGGGATATGAGTTTGCTGAATCTGTCCGGATGGCAAACGGTATCTCTGCAAAAGTAGTAAGTGTAAAAGGACCTGTATTAACAACAGAAGAATTTGAGGAAGGAAGAAAGAGTAATGAGTAAAGTAAAAGAGTTTTTTAAAGGATGGAGTATGTTTGAAAAGTGCTGGCTTGTATTATCTACAGTGATCATGATCGTGCTGAGCATTATCTGGGGAGATAATACATTAGCTTTGATCAGCGGAATCACAGGAATTCTCGGAGTTGTATTGGCGGCAAAAGGAAAAGTAAGTACCTATGTGTTTGCAACGATTAACGTGGCAATCTATGCATATCTTACATTTAATAATCATCTGTACGGTGAATTTATGTTAAACGCATTTTATTATATTCCGATGAACTTTGTTGGTTTCTATCTCTGGTCCAGACATAAAGACGAAGAGAGCGGCGAAGTAGAAGGAAAAGCGCTGACACCAAAGCAGATTGTTATTCTTTTGGTTACAACAGCAGTGATCGTCTTAATCTACTGGCAGATCCTGACACGCATTGGCGGACAGCTTGCTCTTATTGACGCGATGTCAACTGTATTCTCAGTTATTGCTTTGATTATGCAGGTGGCTCGTTACGCAGAACAGTGGCTGTTGTGGATCATTGTCAATGTGGTATCTGTAGTAATGTGGGTATTACTGATCGGAAAAGATTCTTCTGCGATCACAATGGTTGTTATGTGGGTTGCTTATCTGTTTAACTCTGTATACGGATATTACAACTGGAAGAAACTGGCTGCAAAAAATAAAGAGAATAAATAAAAAGAACGATAGAAAGAAGCGGGTATATCTTGACGGGTATGCCCGCTTTTATTATGTCAAAATTTTTCTGTGATTATGTATCTTATGAAAAATTCTAAATGTATAATTGCCTTTTACAAATTCTTGTGTTACCCTGTTTTTATCTACTTGAAATCATCAAGTAATGAGTACCCATTCAATTTAATCTGAGAACTATCTATGGGAATTTCCCCGTGATTTTTCAACAGAACTACACAACTTCATATGTGCGAAAGACCTTGATAATCGGGGATGGATTCTTTATACTTATTCTCATAAGAGGACTCCTTTTTCGCGAATATGTAAGAGACGAAGGGGGAATCTTGAGTGTAAGAAAACAGGAACAAAGAAAACCGAGGATGCAAGAATAGTGTGTTTGTGGATTTATTCTATGAAAATGAGTCGGCAGCGGAAAATGACATTGCACTTTACAATGCCCTGCATGATGAGCCGCTCCCATTGGGGACAACGGTGGAGAAAATTCGTGTAGGTAACGAACTCTACATGAACTTTAAAAATGACGTATCTTTTGGACTTGGAGGCAAATTGCTGGTATTGGCGGAACATCAGTCAACGGTTAATGAAAATATGCCGCTTAGAAGCCTTCTTTACATAGGGAGAGCATTTGAACAGCTTGTACCGGTGAAAGACCGTTACCGCAGAAAAAAAGTCCCGTTGCCAAAGCCGGAAATTTACGTCTTTTATAATGGACGAGAGAAATATGTGAAAGAAAAAATACTCTATCTTTCCGACTCATACATAATAAAGGATGATGAACCTATGTTGGAGTTAAAGGTGAAGGTTATTAACTCAAACTTTTAATCTTTTCTAACAGAAGTATGTATATGAATCTTCTTACGGGTAGAAATA